>Ga0157387_11320_pt1 | contig 34508 bp, 40 predicted proteins | sample T8_LowC_AmetaT_FD_116788 | JGI IMG/M metagenome (GOLD analysis project Ga0157387, IMG submission 116788) | Metatranscriptome of Roseovarius nubinhibens ISM and Alexandrium tamarense co-culture from University of Georgia, USA - T8_LowC_A metaT... ... | reverse complement strand
GCCCAGGGCGGGTGCGTGCTGGACCCACCACAGCCCGGGATGCGATCCGACAAAGGCCGTGGCGGTGCTGCGCATCCCTTCAAGCGCAATCAGCCCGGCAAAGGCGGCGATCAGTTGCGGCCAAAGGCCAAAGCGGGAGAACGTGCCCAGCATCAGGGTCGAAAACCCGATCAGGGTGACGGCAACACTGACACCGATCCAGGACAGACGCTCCTGCAATTCTTCGGAAATCTCGCCTCGGGAAGCGGCATCGCCGACCCACCCGAGAGGCAGTTTTGAACGCGGGTAGAGTTGAAGTCGGCAGGCAGATTCACGGAGCCAAAGATTTTCACGCGCGGCGTCGATTGGTGGGTATGAGCCCTTACTCACCGGTGCTACGGGATAGACGAACGTAACTTGTTGGTACTTGCGAGCTTGCCAAGGAGGCGCACCAGCTCGTCAAGTTCGGGTTGGCTGAGTTTTTGCTGAACCGATTTGATCAACATCTCGGCATAGATCGGCCACATCTCTTTACGGGTTTCTATCCCTTTAGGGGTAAGCCTGATGATCTGCCCCCGGCCATCGCCAATGACATCCTCGCGCGTGACGAGGCCAGCCTTGGCGATCCTATCCAGCAGACGCGAGGTTCCATACTGTGGAAGCAATAACCGCTCTTTCAGTTCGTAAGGGCGTATGCCGTCTGCACCGGCTTTTTCAATTTCAAACAACGCATCATACCAACTCAGTTTTGGAAGCCCGTGGGTCTGCAGCTCAGCTTCAATGTCGCCAAGCAAGGCTTGGCCGACTGAGAGAAGTGAGGTCCATGCTCTTGTTGTCTGTTCGCTGGGTGTCATCGTAAGCTAGTATACCCAGATAGATGCGGGTGCATCAACCTTGACGTCTCATCCCCTGACCTCCATATAGATGCAAGTGCATCAACATGGAGACATCAAGTGACCCTTCACCTAATGAGCCACGCTCTCTGTCCTTATGTCCAACGGGCGGCAATCTCGATGCTTGAAAAAGGCGTTTCTTTTGAACGCACTGACATCGACCTTGCAAAAAAGCCCGAGTGGTTTCTCGCAATCTCGCCGCTCGGCAAGACGCCGGTCCTGTTGGACAACCAACAAGCAATATTCGAATCAACTGCGATTTTGGAGTACCTGGAAGATACTCAGTCGCCGCCTCTCCACTCCAAGGCTGCGATAACACGCGCTCAGCACCGCGGATGGATCGAATTCGGCTCGTCCATCCTCAACGACATTGCCGGGCTGTACAATGCTCAGACGGAAGACGCCTTCGACCAGAAAACGGCAGCATTGGAAGCAAAGTTCGCTCAGCTGGAGCGGCAGTTGGGAGAGGGGGCCTTTTTTGCAGGTAACGCGTTTACTCTTGTCGATACCGTTTTTGCGCCGATTTTCAGATACTTCGACACGTTCGATGAAATCGCCGATTTCGGCATCCTGCTGGGCAAGGAGAAGGTGGCGGCGTGGCGCAAGGAGTTGGCAGCGCGACCTTCGGTCAAACAAGCGGTATCCGCAAACTATCCGAGTCTCCTCAGGGTTTTCTTGCTCAACCGCAACTCGCACCTGTCCCAGCTCATGAAGCGCCAACTCAGTTGAGGCTGGAGCAAGACCAAGCACAAAGCTGCCGGTGAGGACCCTTCGGAAACTGGCAGCTTTGCCTTGCGTTGCCGTCCTGCCTTATCCAAGGGCGGAAATGGCCAGACCGGGAACGCCCCGCCTCAATGCTTGATCACCAACCCCTGGCCGGTGGGGATTTCCAGCACCGTATGTCCGCGCGCGGCCATGAAGGCGTTTTCGGCGTGGCGCTGCGCGGCATAGCCGGTCCAGCCGTAATCATCGAACACGATCATGCCGCCCGGCACCACCTTGTCAAACAGCGCCTCAAGCGCCGCAATCTCTGACGCGGCCGAGTTCATGTCGATATGTAACAGCGCGATCCGTTCGGGGCAGGCCTCAGCGAAACTGTCGGGCACCATGCCCTGAACAATCCGTGCATTGGGCACATTGGCAAACCGCTGCTGCACCACTTTCAGGATCGCGTTCGGGTCCTGGGCAATATCCTTTTCATAGACCTGGTTCGAGCGCTTCTCGGAATTCATCGCCTCGGGAATACCCTGATAGGTGTCATACAGGTATAGCGTCTTGTCCGATTTGGCGAAGTCCAGATAGTCGGTCAGGAAAGCGAAACAGAACCCTTTCCACACACCGCATTCGACAAAATCACCGGGCAGATGCATCACGTTCTGCGCCGCCCAAAGCAGCGTATGCAGCCGCCAGGCGATGGAAAGCTCTTGCTGGGTCTGGGCGTTCCGGCGCAGGGTCTCGACGAATTTCTTGTCCTCGCGAAAGCCGCCCGCCCGCTGCAGGCCGATCAGGTTGTCCGAGGCATAGACGGAACCGAACAGCTCTTGCATCGTTTGCAGCGCGGCACGGAAACGGTCACCATTCTCGCCCTGAAGCTTTCCGTAAAACATGTAAAACCTTCTTTCCCGAAATCGCATCCCCCAATCTGCACATCCGGGCACAGGGGCTGTCAATCGTCCTTGGTCGCCTGATGACGTTGCCACAGGTCGGGGCGGCGGCGTCGCGTGATCTCTTCGCTTTGGGCGCGGCGCCATTCGGCCACCTTGCCGTGATGGCCCGACATCAGCACCTCGGGGATGGGGCGGCCCATCCATTCGGCGGGGCGGGTGTATTGCGGATGTTCCAGAAGGCCCGAGGAAAAGCTCTCCTCCTCGGTCGAGGCCTGGTTGCCCAGAACACCGGGCAACAGCCGCACGGTGGCGTCGATCAGTGCCTGCGCCGCGATCTCGCCGCCGGTCATCACGAAATCGCCCAGCGAGACCTCCTGGATGCCGTAATGCTCCAGCACCCGCTCGTCGACGCCCTCGAACCGACCACACAGCAATGTCACCCCGTCGCAGCGCGCCAGCGACTGCATCAGCGCCTGATCCATCGGCCGCCCGCGCGGCGACAGGTAGATCAGCGGCCAGTTGCTGCTGGTGCCCTGCATCGTCGCCTCGATCGCCGCGCCCAGTACATCGGGCCTCAGCACCATGCCCGCGCCGCCGCCCGCCGGGGTGTCGTCAACATTGCGATGCTTGCCCACCCCGAACCGGCGCAGGTCGGTGGTGTGCAGTTGCCACAACCCGTCCTGCAAGGCCTTGCCGGTCAGGCTTTCGCCCAGCACGCCGGGAAAGGCCTGGGGGAACAGGGTGATGATCCGTGCCTGCCAGACGCCGTGCAATTCGGGCGTCGGCGTCATCAACTCGCGCGGTTGCAGCGTCGGGCGAATGGCCTTGCGGCCATGGGAACGGGTGGGTGCGTTGCTCATGGCCGCTGTCATAGGGCAAGGTGCGAGCCGAGGGAAGCGCCTCAGCCGATCTGCCCGGCCTTCCAGCGCAGCCAGATATCGGGGGCGCTGCGGAATACGTTGATGTCCACCTTACCCTCGATCCCGGGCACCAGCCCGGTGCCGGTATATTGCCAGAAGGTCCAATAGGCGCCGGGATAGACCTGGCGCGGATGGCCCGCGACCGAGCGCAGCCAGAACTCGGTATCGCGCAACTGACCGATGCCGGTATCGCGATAGAAATCAACCGTCGTGTAGATGATCGGCCGCCGCCCGTAATGCGCCTCGAGCAGGTCGAGGAACTTGCGCGCCTCGGCCCGCACCTTGGCGCCCTCGGGGCGCAGCGGGCAGGTACGCGAGCGGTGCGTCCACTCCATGTCCAGCACATGCGGCAGGTCGGCGCCGCGCGGCACATGCCGGATGAACCAGCGCGCCTGTTCCTCTGCCGGGCGGCAGAAGTAGTAATAGTGATAGGCCCCCCAGGGGACGCCCGCCGCCTGTGCACCTCGGCGGTGCTCGGCAAATTTGGGGTCGGCGACATCGCCGCCCTCGGTGGCCTTGATAAAGGCGAAGTTCACCCCGGCCGCGCGGGCGGTTGCCCAGTCGATATTGCCCTGCCAGCGCGAGATATCGATCCCGTGGATCGGATAGCTCTGGGGCGCGCGCCCGTCCCAGGGGTGCGGATCGGCATCGCCGAACTTCGGATAGGTGACCAGTTGCGCCAGTTCGGCGCGCATCGGGTCGGGGGCCGGCACCGGCTCGGGTTCGGGCGCGCGGCGGCCGCAGGCGGCCATCAGGGAAAGAAGGACAAATAGCAGGATCAGGGGGCGCATAATGACTCGCTGTGAAACCGGGACTGAAATCGAATCTCTTTCAGAAATTGGCGCGGCGGCGGCCAAAAGCAACCACCCACCGCCCAATTGGCGGAAATCGGCGGGGCCACTGCGAGCCTGTGCGAAAAAGATCGTTGCGAGCCGTTCAATGTCCTTGATCCCCGCCCCGGTATTGCCTAAACGAGGCCGGTCTGGAATCGCCTTTGGCGACTCCGGTCTTTGTTCTGTTGCAGCACCCCGTCCGGTTACTTCGACCGGATATCCGGCGCAACGGGGCGGGTACAAAGAAACGGACGATCCGATCTCGGGCGGGCGCTGCGGCGGACCCGATCGAAGACCACGAGCTCTCGGGACGCACATATCTTCGTGGGTAGAACCACGGGCAAACCAGGAGAATAGCGATGGATCTTATCGCACAGCTCGAGGCGGAACAGATTGCCGCCCTGGGGAAAGATATCCCCGACTTCAAGGCCGGTGACACCATCCGCGTCGGCTACAAGGTGACCGAAGGCACCCGTTCGCGTGTGCAGAACTACGAAGGCGTCTGCATCAGCCGCAAGAACGGCAGCGGCATCGCCGGCTCGTTCACCGTTCGCAAGATTTCGTTCGGCGAAGGCGTGGAACGTGTGTTCCCGCTCTATTCGACCAACATCGACAGCATCACCGTCGTGCGCCGTGGCCGCGTGCGCCGCGCCAAGCTGTACTATCTGCGTGCGCGCCGTGGCAAATCGGCCCGTATCGCCGAAGTCGCAAACTACAAGCCCAAGGCTGACGCCGAAGCGTAAGGACCGGAAAGATGAAAAAAGACATCCATCCCGACTACCACATGATCGACGTCAAGCTGACCGACGGCACCGTCATCCAGATGAAATCCACCTGGGGCAAGGAAGGCGACACCCTGTCGCTGGAAATCGACCCCTCTTCGCACCCGGCCTGGACTGGCGGCTCGTCCCGCCTGATGGACACCGGCGGCCGCGTGTCGAAGTTCAAGAAGAAATACGAAGGTCTGGGTTTCTAATCCATTTCCGACCATCGCAACGCAAACGCCGTCCCTTGTGGGCGGCGTTTTTCATTGGATGACCCCGGTGCTCTTGCAAACGCCGGTGCCTTTTTGTCTGTGTTGCACAAGTCCTGTGGTGGAGGTGCGCCGCTCTCCCCAGAACGGGTTTATCCTGTCGCACCTGTGACAGGTGGGTCAGGGGCGGAGCGCGCGGCGTGGGCCTGGAGTTCCGCACCCTGCCGGTCGAAGCCTCGCGCGATGTGTCACCCGCCTAGAGGTTCGACACGATGCATCTTGGTCTCGACGCGGCTGCGACGGTGATATCCGCACCATCCGTTGCCCGGCAGGCGCGGCCGCGAGCGGCTGTCGAGAGGGACGCCAGATCGCGCGGCAAGGTATCGCGAGGGGTTCTGCCGCGTTCCGGGCAATGTGGCGACAAAGTGTGCTGTAATCGGGCACACCCCAAACAGCGGCAAAGTCCGGATCACCGCTCCGCAGCACCCGAACTATTGATGGATCAGTAGAGATCGAAAGCCGGGCAAATGCCGCCGATTTCAGAACAGCCCTTCGGGCGGGTCGGCGACGATGCGGCGTTGCTCCAGGTCCACGGTGGGAACGGCAGCCTGGGTGAAGGGCAACAGAACGGGCGATTTCAGCCCGGCGCCGCCGATCTCCAGCAGGTCCGCGGCGCCGTGATTCTGCACCGAGATCACCTTGCCCAGAAGCGTGCCGCCGGTGTCGAACACCTCAAGCCCGATCAGGTCGGTATGATAGAACTCGTCATCGGGCAGCGAAGGCAGCCGGTCGCGTTGTGTGTAAAGGCGCAACCCCTTGAGCGCGTCGGCCTCTTCCTTGGTCTCGACCCCGCCCAGATGGGCAGCAAACCCGTTCTTGATCGCGCGGGTCAGCACGATGGGATAGCGCGCCGTACCGCTCTCGTCGGTCAGCGGCGAATACATCTCGATATCTTCGGGGACCGCGCAGAAGCTTTTCAGCCGCACCTCGCCGCGCACCCCGAAAGAGCCCGCCACCGAACCGACGCAAATCAGATCGCTCATTTCCGCCATCCCTCGCATAAATCCATCTCGACCCGCCCGCCGGCATCCAGACAGCGGTCGCGGTGGGCATTGCGTTCGTATACCACTCCGCCGACAAAGGCGACTGTGACGAACAAGAGCAATCGGACAGGGCGGAACATCTGTGCCTAACGGATCTCGACCGTCAGGCGGCGGTCGCGCACCTCCCAGCCGGCGGTTTCCAGCTCCGGTATGTCCGAACACTCTTGCGGCCAGCCGATGCAGAAATACCCGATCAGCCGCCAGGTTTCGGGTGCACGCAGATCGCGGCACAGCCTGTCGGGATCGAGGATCGACACCCAGCCCAGCCCCAGCCCCTCGGCCCTGAGCATCAGCCAGAACAGCGTGATGGCCGACACGACCGAATACCGCCGCATTTCCGGCATGGTGCCAGCGCCCAGCCCGTGCCCCTTGGCCGTCGCGTCATCGCAGAACACCGCCAGTTGCACCGGCGCCTCTTGCATGCCTGACAGTTTCAGCTGGCTGTATTGCTGCGCCCGCTCGCCCGAGTACCCCTTGAGGGCCTCGCCGTTCGCGCTCTGGTAATTCTCAAGTGCTGCCGCGCGGGCAGCATCGCTTTCGACGCGGATCACGCGCCAGGGTTCGCTCAGCCCCACCGAAGGGGCCAGGCGAAAGGTGTCGAGGCAGCGCGTCAGCACTGCCTCGTCCACCGGATCGGTGCGGAACCGGCGTACATCGCGCCGGAGCCGCATCAGCAGGTCGAACTGCGTGCGGAAATCGTCGGAAAAGCTCTGATCCCGCACGCGTGTCCTGCTTATTCTTCAGCTGCCGCTTCGGTTGCTGCAGCGGCCTTTGCGGCCTTCTCCTCGGCGCGTTCCTTGGCTTTCTTGCCCGGCACGGCCTTGTTGGGGTTCGAGCGCTCGGTCTTGCCGACGACGCCAGCAGCTTCGAGCATGCGGGCGACGCGATCGGTGGTCTGGGCGCCCTGGCTCAGCCAGTACTGCACGCGCTCGACGTCCATCTTCACGCGCTCTTCGCTGTCTTTGGGCAGCAGCGGGTTATAGGTGCCCAGCTTCTCGATGAAGCGGCCGTCGCGCGGCATGCGGCTGTCTGCGGCCACGATGCGGTAGAAGGGACGCTTTTTCGAGCCGCCACGGGCCAGACGGATTTTCATTGCCATTGGGTTTCTCCTTTGATTGGCATCACGCCGGGGGCGTGTTTCGTGTTGACCGGGGTCATTCCGGTTATTCCTGGTGTTTCCTGTGGTGCCGGATGACTTCCTGAATGATGAAATTCAGGAAAGCCTTGGCGAAGTCGGGGTCCAGATCGGCCTCCTTCGCCAGGTCTTCGAGCCGCTCGATCTGCTGTGCCTCGCGCACCGGATCGGACGGGGGAAGGTCGTGTTCGGCCTTGAGCTTGCCCACGGCCTGGGTGTGTTTGAACCGCTCGCCAAGCGTGTAGACAAGGATCGCGTCCAGCCGGTCGATGCTGGCGCGGTGGCCTTTCAGCAATTCGGCGGCGCGGGCCACGGGATCAGGCATCTGGTCAGTCAATGGCCCATCCTTTCGGTTTGAACAGCGGGTCGGCGTAGTGGGCGATTTCCATGTCGATCCCATGCGCCAGCTGGGTGCCATCCAGTTTGGCGGGCGAGGGATGGCGATAGACCGCGTCATTGCCGTCGATGGTCGGCGCCTCGGGGTCCTTCTTGGCCCCCAGCCGCTCGGCCAGGCGGATCGAGTCGAGGTTCTTGGGGTCGATATAGCTGACCGCGGTTTCCCAGCCGAGATAGCGGTAGAAATGTTTGCGCGCCGCGTGGGTGGCCTCCAGCGCATAGCCCTTGCCGGCGGCATCGGGCCAGATTACCCAGGCGATCTCGGCCTCGGGCCATTTCGCAGGTTTCCAGCCGCCCGCCATGCCATAGGTCTCGTCCGTCACCTTGTCGTGGATCATCCACATGCCATAGCCGCGGATCTGCCAATGGCCGATCTCGGCGGCGTAAAGCATCCACGCCTCATAGGGGTTCAGCGGCCCGCCCATGAAGCGGGCGCGATAGCTGGTGAAGGTCGATTTGAAATCCGGGTAATCCTCGGGCTCGGGGCCGCGCAGGATCAGGCGCCGGGTTTCGATGACGGGGATGGTGTGGGTCATGCGGCCGCCCCCTGATGCGGATGGCGCCAGACCTGGCAGGGGTGGCCTGCGACCTCTCCGTCGCGCTCGTACTGCGCGCCCAGCCGTTCCGCCAGACGGAGCGAACGGGTGTTGGCCGGGTCGATATAAGAGATCACCCCGTCGAGGCCGAAGTGCTGCGCCCCATGCGCCCGGGCCGCGCTGGCGGCTTGATAGGCGTAACCCTTGCCTTCGAACCCGTCGAAGATGTGCCAGCCCAGCTCCGGCTCGTCCCAGCCATCGTTGAAGATGAAGCCGATGCGCCCGGCGGTGGCGCCGGTGGCGCGCTCTTCGACCATCCACATGCCATAGCCCCGCAATGCCCAGTGGCCATAGGTGGCCAGGAACCCGCCCCAGCTGCGGAAGCGGGGAAAGGGGCCGCCGACAAAGCGCGACCGGTCCGAGGCGCCAAAGGCGGCGAATGCCTCGAAATCGCTTTCGCGGGGGCCGCGCAGGATCAGGCGTTCGGTTTCGATCACGGGAATGGAGAGGGTCATGCCAGCCCCCGCAGATCGTGCGCGATCACCACGTCGCCCGGGTCTTCGCCGATGCCGTCGGGGTCGATCACGCCGCCCAGACGCAGGCCCAGCGCGATGGAGCGCTGGTTGGCCGGGTCGATGATATTAGTCAGCTGGTCCCAGCCGAAATTGCGCCGCGCCCAGATCATCACCGCGCGCGCCGCCTCGGCGGCGTATCCCTTGCCCTCGGCCTCGGGGATGACAAACCAGCCCAATTCCGGGCCCGGATAGCCGTCGGGTTCGTAGATGCCCACCTCGCCCACATAGGTGCCGGTGTCGCGCAGTTCGACGCCGAAGGGGCCATAGCCGCGCAGGGTCCAGATTGCCACGTCCGAGGCCCAGACACGCCAGGCGGCGGCGCGGTCCATCATGCCGCGTTCATGCACCGCGCGGGGCGAAGCAAAGAAGGCGGCCCAATGCTCGAAATCCGCAAGTTGCGGGGCGCGCAGGGTCAGGCGCTCGGTATGCAGGGTGGGGATGCTCATGCCGCCCCCTCGGCCAAATCGTCAGGGCCGGGATGGCGATAGACCATCTCGGTCCCATGGGTGACATTCTCAAAGCTGCGCTCGTACTGCGCGCCCATACGCTCGGCCAGCGCGACCGAGCGGGCATTGCCCGGGATGATGTTCGAGCTGAGCGTTTCAAAGCCCAGCACCGCATAGGCGTAACGGCGAATCTCCTCGGCGGCCTCGCGGGCATATCCCTTGCCCTCGGCGCCTTGGTAGACGACCCAGCCCAGTTCCGGTTCCGGCCAGCCCTCGGGCGACCAGATACCGACAAAGCCGACCGGCTCGCCCTCGCGGGTATCGACCATCCAGAAGCCATAGCCATGCAGCACCCAATGGCCGATCATCGAGGCGAACCAACGCCAGGCCTCGTTGCGGCTGAGCGGGCCGCCAAAGCCCCAGCTGCGCTCGGCATCGGCAAAGAAGGTGGCCACGCCTTCGAAATCGCGTGCCTCGGGCGCGCGCAGGATCAGGCGGTCGGTGGTCAGGGTCGGGATCTGCAGGTCGATCATGCATAGGCCTCCATGCCGCCATCCGACAGTTCGGACGGGGCCGGGTGACGCCAGATCTCCAGCGTGCCGAACCGTTCATGGGTGAACAGCCCGTCCTGCGTGGCGCCCAGGCGCTGGGCGACACGGCGCGAGCCGTCATTGCCGGGCGCGACCAGGCTGATCGCGGTGGGCCAACCCAGTACGTCATAGGCATAATCGCGGGCGGCGCGGGCGGCTTCGGTCGCGTATCCCTTGCCCTCGAACCCATCCATCAGGTCCCAGCCGATTTCCGGCTCGGGCCAGCCCTCGGGGTTCCACAGCCCGATGATGCCGGCAAAGCGGCCGGTTGCGGTCTCTTCGACCGCCCAGCGGCCATAGCCGCGCAGCTGCCAATGGCCCAGCTCGACTGCCAGCATGCGCCAGCTTTGTTCCGCCGGGACCGGCCCGCCCACAAATTTCGACCGTTCTGACGCAAAGAAGGCCGCAAAGCCCGGGAAATCCCGTTGCTCCGGCGCGCGCAGCGTCAGCCGCTCGGTCGATATGGTGGGGATCGGGGTCACGTTACTTCTTCTTTCCCAGCCCGCTCAGCCCCGGGGGCAGGCCCATGCCGCCACCCAGGCCGGGCAGGCCACCTGGCAGACCGCCGCCAAGACCCTTGCCGCCGCCCATCGCCTTGGCCGCAGCCTCGAGCGCCTTGGGGTCCATGCCCTTGGCCATCTCGGCCATGTCGGCGGGTGTGCCACCCTTGCCGAACATGCCCTTCATGGCCTGTTTCAGCATGCCGCCCTTACCCATCTTGCCCATCTTCTTCATCATGTCCGCCATCTGGCGATGCATTTTCAGAAGCTTGTTGAGGTCGCTGACCTCCATCCCGGAGCCGGCGGCGATTCGCTTCTTGCGGCTGGCCTGGAGCAGGGCGGGATTGGCGCGTTCCTTCTTGGTCATCGACTGGATCAGCGCGATCTGCTGTTTCAGGACACGGTCGTCCAGACCCGCGGCATCCATCTGCTTGGCCATCTTGCCCATGCCCGGCAGCATGCCCATCATGCCCTGCATGCCGCCCATCTGGATCATCTGTTCCAGCTGCATCTTGAGGTCGTTCATGTTGAACTGACCCTTGGCCATGCGCTTCATCATGCGCTCGGCCTGTTCCATCTCGATGGTTTCCTGGGCCTTTTCGACCAGGGCAACGATATCGCCCATGCCCAGGATGCGGCCGGCGATACGTTCGGGCTCGAATGTTTCGAGAGCGTCCATCTTTTCGCCCAAGCCCACAAAGCGGATCGGCTTGCCGGTCACCGCACGCATCGACAGGGCGGCGCCGCCGCGCCCGTCGCCGTCCATCCGGGTCAGGACCACGCCCGAGATGCCGATCTTGGCATCGAATTCCTCGGCCACCTCGACGGCGACCTGGCCGGTCAGGCCATCGACCACCAGCAGGGTTTCGCGCGGGGTTACGACGTTGCGGACATCCTCGACCTCTTGCATCAGCACCTGATCGATATGCAGGCGGCCGGCGGTGTCGAGCATGTAGACGTCATAGCCGCCCATCATCGCCTGTTGCTTGGCGCGCTTGGCGATATCCACCGGCTTCTGGCCCGGCACGATCGGCAGGGTGTCGACGCCGATCTGCGCGCCCAGCACCGCCAGCTGGTCCATCGCCGCCGGGCGATAGACGTCGAGCGAGGCCATCAGCACCTTCTTGCCTTCGCGCTCTTTCAGGCGCTTGGCGAGCTTGGCGGTGGTTGTGGTCTTGCCGCCACCCTGCAGGCCGACCATCAGGATCGGCGCGGGCGGGTTGTCGATCTTCAGCTTGCCCGGGTCTTCGGCGCCACGCAGCACGTCGACCAGCGTGTCATGGACGATCTTGACGACCTGCTGGCCCGGCGTGACCGACTTGGTCACCGCCTGGCCTGTGGCCTTGTCCTGCACCGCCTTGACGAAGTCACGTGCCACCGGCAGCGACACGTCCGCCTCGAGCAGCGCGACGCGCACCTCGCGCAGGGCGGTCTTGACGTCTTCCTCGCTCAGCGCGCCCTGCTTGGTCAGGCGGTCGAAGACGCCAGAGAGGCGTTCGGACAGATTTTCAAACATGGCTCTCCGGCTCCTTTTGCCTGTTGCGGTGGCGCCCCCAAGGTAGGAAGCGGTGGATCAATACACAATCGCCTCCACGGGCGTAACACGCTGGTGGAGGGCGATCCCCGGACAAGACCGGGGACCGGAAGGTGTGACGCTTCCGGACAGTTGCGGCGGGATTACGCGGATCGGGTCGTGGAGTCAAGCCGCGCGAGCAAGAGGGGGGGCATGCCCCTTCATTTCGCCTCAAGTACTCCGGAGCGCGAGGCAGCGCCTCGCATGGATCAGAAATCGAGCCCCAGATCGACGGTGCGGTAGGAATGGGTCAGCGCGCCGGACGAGATGTAATCCACCCCGGTGGCGGCAATGGCGGCGACCGTGTCGAGGGTGACATTGCCGCTGGCCTCGGTGATCAGGCGACCCTTCGCCATCCGCACCGCGCGGGCCAGCGTTTCCGTGTCCATGTTGTCGAGCAGCACCGCATCGGCGCCACCCACCGCCAGCACCTCTTCCAGCTGGTCAAGACGGTCAACCTCGATCTCGACCTTGACCATATGCGACGCGCGGGCACGGGTCGCTTCGAGGACCGGGCGGATACCACCGGCGGCGGCGATGTGGTTGTCCTTGATCAGGATCGCGTCGGACAGTGAATAGCGGTGGTTGAAGCCGCCCCCATGCAGCACCGCCTGTTTCTCGACCAACCTGAGACCCGGAGTGGTCTTGCGGGTGCAGGTGATGCGCGCGTTGGTGCCGTGGGTCTCGGCCACCAGCGCGGCGGTCAGGGTGGCGATGCCGCAGAGCCGCCCGACAAAGTTCAGCGCCACCCGCTCGGCCGACAGAATGGCGGCGGCCTCGCCCTCGATCACCATCAGCGTGTCGCCGGCGGCGCAGGTCTGGCCATCGGCCACAAGCGTCTCGACCCGCAGCGCCGGGTCGACCAGCCGAAATGCGAGCGCCGCGATCTGCATGCCCGAGACGGTGGCGGCGGCACGGGCGTTCAGCCGGGCGCAATAGCGGGTGCCGGGTGCGATCACGGTACGGGTGGTGATGTCGCCATACGTGCCCAGATCCTCCATCAGGGCGGCACGCACCAGCGGTTCCAGGATCAGGTCGGGCAGGGGGGCATGGGTCATGGCGGGTCCTTGGGTCAAAGCGTGTTGCGCAGCGTCAGCGCCTGTTCCAGCGTCAGGTCCGAGCGCTGGCCGGGGCCGGGCGCGGCCTGCGGGAAATCGGTGCGGTAATGGGCGCCGCGGCTTTCCTGCCGCATCAGTGCGGCGGCGGCAATCATCGTGGCGGTGGCGGTCATGTTGGCAAGCGCGTCGCAGGGTGGATGCGCACCCTCGATCTGTGCGATGGCGCGCAGGGCGCGGCGCAGCCCGTCGACATCGCGGACCACGCCCACATGATCGGTCATGATCCGGCGCAGTTCGGCAACCGTCTGCGCATCTGGCGCATCGCCGCCGGGAGCAAAGGAGATGTCCACCCGCGCCGCCACTGTCTGGCGCACCTGCCGGGCGATGTCGCGGGCACAGGCGCGGGCAAAGACCAGCGCCTCCAAGAGCCCGTTCGAGGCCAGCCGGTTGGCGCCATGCAACCCGGTCGAGGCGGCCTCGCCACAGACCCAGAGGCCTGGCAGGCTGCACTTTCCATCCAGGTCGGCGGCCACGCCCCCCATATGGTAATGCGCTGCCGCCGCCACCGGGATCGGGGCAGAGAGCGGGTCGATCCCCGCCTCGGCGCAGGCCTGGGCAACGGCGGGAAACAGGGTGGGCAGATGCGCGCCGATGGCCGCGCGGGTATCCAGCGCGGGGGCATTGCCCGCCTGTGTCTGCAGATAGACGGCACGGGCCACCACGTCGCGCGGTGCCAGTTCAGCGTCGGGATGCAGCGCGGGCATGAACCGCTGGCCGTGCCGGTCGATCAGGATCGCGCCTTCGCCGCGAAGCGCCTCGGTCGCCAAAGGCGCGGGATCGGCGCCGGTCGCGATGGCGGTTGGGTGAAACTGCACGAATTCGCCGTCGGCGATCCGCGCACCCGCGCGGGCGGCCATGCCCAAGGCCTGACCGCGGATGCGGGCGGGATTGGTGGTCTGGGCATAAAGCCCCGCCGCCCCGCCTGCCGCCAGCAAAACGGCAGGCGCGCGCAACGTGACGGGGGCCGACCCCTCGGGCGCGGCAGAGGTTAGGCAGACGCCGCTGACCCGCCCGGCCTCGACCAGCAGGCGCGTGACCTGGGCGCCTTCGAGGACCTGGACCGACCGGGTCTGCCGCAATTCCGCGATCAGGGCGCGCATGATCTCGGCCCCGGCCTGATCGCCCTTGACCCGCACCACGCGGGCCGCCGAATGCGCCGCCTCGCGCGACATCACATAGCCGCCGTCCCGGGTCCGGTCGAAGGCGGTGCCCAGATCGGTCAGGTCGAGGATATGCGCGCGCGCCGCCCGGGTGACGTAGTCGGCCACCTCTTGCAGCACCGTTCCCGCGCCCGCGCGCAGGGTGTCGCGCGCATGCGCCTCGGGCGTGTCGGCAGGGTCCATCGCTGCGGCCACACCGCCCTGCGCCCAGGCCGAGCTGGCGCCATGGCCCAGCGGATCGGGTGAGATCATCAGCACCGGGTGCGGCGCCAGTTTCAGTGCCGCATAGATCGCGGCCAGCCCGGCGCCGATGATGACCACGCGGTCGGTGCGCAGGTCCTGCATCGGGGCCTCAGACCCCCAGTTGCCGGCTGAGGTCGATCATCCGCTGCACCGCCAGCCGCGCCTGCCGGGCGACCTCGGGGTCTACCTCGACCTGACCGGTCATGGTGTCGAGCGCATAGAGTACCTTTTCCAGCGTGATCTTCTTCATATAGGGGCACATGTTGCAGGGGCCGACGAAATCGACCTCGGGCAGGGCATCGGCGATGTTCGAGGCCATCGAACATTCGGTGATCAGCAGCGCCTTTTGTGGCTTCTCCCGCGTGACATAGTCGATGATGCCGCTGGTCGAGCCCGAGAAATCGGCCTCGGCCACCACATCGGGGGGGCATTCGGGGTGGGCGATCAGCCGGGTGCCCGGGTTCCATTCACGGAAATCGCGCAGGTCGCGGGCACTGTATTGCTCGTGCACGATGCACGAGCCCTCCCACCAGACCACGTTCTTTTGTGGCACCTGGGCGGCCACGTTCTGGGCCAGATACTGGTCGGGGGTCATGATGATCGTGTGTTCGGGCAGGGCGGCGACAATCTGGGCGGCGTTGGAGGAGGTGCAGCAGATATCCGAGGCGGCCTTTACCTCGGCGGTGGTGTTCACATAAGAGACCACCGGCGCGCCGGGATATTTCGCCCGCATCTGGGCGATGCCCTCGGCGGTGATGCTTTCGGCCAGCGAACAGCCCGCTTCCATATCCGGCATCAGCACGGTCTTGTCCGGGCTGAGGATCTTTGAGGTCTCGGCCATGAAATGCACGCCGCATTGCACGATCACATCGGCGTCGGTGCGGGTGGCCTCGATCGCCAGTTGCAGGCTGTCGCCGACGAAATCGGAAATGCCGTGATAGATTTCCGGCGTCATGTAGTTATGACCGAGGATAACGGCGCCACGCTCGGCCTTGAGCTGGTTGATCGCGCGGACATAGGGCGCGTGAATGGCCCAGTCGGCGGGGGTGACCACCCGCGCCATGCGGGCGTATTCGGCGCTCATCTCGGCGGCAAGCGTGGGCGAAGGGGCAAGGTCGTACTTGTCGGCGAGGTTGGCGCGCATAGCGGGAAGGTCGAACACGGGCGATAGGTCCTGCCTGTTGCGAGGGGGTGGAGCTGAGATAGGCGTATTCGGCGCCCCTGGCCATAGGGGAAGGCGGGAAAATTTCCCAAATGAGGGGATATTTTGGAGACACTTTGACTTTAAGCGCCGGGTTGTTTGTTTGCAAACAAATGATTTTTTTGCCTTGCCCGCCTGAGACGAGGAATGTTTTTCCTATTCGGGTCATTCGTGGGCGAACGACGCAAGGCGCTGTGAACTGGTCGCGCCGTGGGTTGCGCCGCGGCTTTGATCGCGGCAAGAGAGGCGGATCGACTTGTCAGGGAGCCCGACCATGGACGCCTCTTCGGCCTATCAGGACACATTGCCCGTCTCCTCGGACGCGCTGCTTGGACAGCTTGACGACTGGGGGCTGGCCTATCGGCTGTATACGCATGTGCCGCTCAGGACGGTCGAGGATGCCAAGGCGGTGGAGGGAGAACTGACCCGGCCCGGAGAACGGGCGTTCCGGATCAAGAACCTGTACCTGCGCGATAAGAAGAAGCGCAACTATCTGGTGACGCTGGAGCAGGACAGGGCGGTGGACCTCAAGGCGCTGGGCGTGGCGCTGGGCGCGGGCAACTTGTCCTTTGGTTCGTCTGATCGGCTGATGCAGCATCTGGGCATCCGACCCGGCGCGGTTAGCCCGCTGGCGATGATCACCGGGGTTGGGCAGGAGGTGCGTCTGATCATGGACGCAGCGGCGCGCGAGGCCGAGGTGATCTATATGCATCCGCTGGTCAATGACCGCACGGTGGCGATGGCGCGCGCGGATCTGTTGGCCTTTCTGGAGCGCATCGGGTGTGAGGTGACCTGGCTGGACGGGTCCGAACGCGCCTGAAGGCGCGTGCCTGCGGCGCGAGTATTTTCAACCAGAAAGAAGCAGGACGTCAGCTTTCGTCCGCCAGCGCCATGTCGAGGGCGGCGGCGACATGGGCCGCCGAGGGGTTGACGAAGAGATGCCCGCCGGCGCGAAACACGATGTCGTCCACATGGTCGGGAAAGATCAGCGGCAGCTCGGTACAGGCCAGCAGGATCGCGGCGCCCGGTTCGGCGTGACGGTCGCAATAGGCCAGCAGCCGCGGGCGCGCGTTGGCCGAGACGCCGGTGTTGAGCTCCTCGTCGATCAGCGCCTGCATCTCGGCAATGTCCTCCAAGGGCAGGGTCTGGTTCGCCGTGACCCTGTGTGCCGTCAGCGCATCTGCGTAGTTGCGTGCCTGCATGGTGACTGCGGTACCCAGCACCAGGGCCCGGGTCGCGCCTGTTTCGGCAGTGGCCCGGGCGGTGGCGTCGAAGATCGACAGGATGGTCATGTCGACCCCTTTGCGGATCGCATGCAGCCGCACATGCGGCGTGTTCGAGGCGATCACCGCAAAATCGCAACCCGCCCCCTGCAGGGTCAGCAAGGCGTTGCGAAACACCGCATCGAAGGCGGCCCAGCTGGCCTCGTCTCCGGGGGTGCCGCGCAAGGCGCGGGTGTGGGCCTGGGTGACGGATTCGATCGTCATCGGCGGAATCGGCAGCGGCGCGCCGTGGCCGCGCGCGGCAAAGAAGCGCCCGGCCCCCTGCGCGATGGCACGATAATAGTCGATGGTCGAGGGCCAGCCAACGCCGCCCAGAATACCGATCTTTTTCATGAGGCCTCTGGCTGTTGTTGGTCCTGTGCCGAGGGTGACGCGGCGCGCGCGATTTTGCCAGCGCAATCCGGATCACGGAAAATTCATGTTGCAAAGATGAACCGCGCGCGTGAAAAGTTGGGGTAATTGTTGAAATCTGCACAGTTTGAGGCCGTAAGCCGGATGGAGAATTGGGACGAGGTGCGAACCGCCTATCAGGTGGCGCGCATGGGAACCGTAAGTGGCGCCGCCGAGGTGCTGGGCGTGCATCATGCCACCGTGATCCGCCATATCGACGCGATCGAGGCGCGGCTGGGCGTCAAGCTGTTCCAGCGCCACGCACGCGGCTATACCCCGACCGAGGCGGGTCTGGATCTGCTCCGGGTGGCGCAGGCCACGGACGACCAGTTCAGCCAGCTGGTCGGGCGGCTCAAGGGCGTGGGCGACGATGTCTCGGGTGAGCTGGTGGTGACCTCGCTGGAAGCGCTGGCACCGTTGGTGGTGCCGGTGCTGGGCGCGTTCCAGCGCAAGCATCCCGGCCTGATCGTGCGCTATCTGACCGGCGCGCGCCTATTCCGTCTGGAATATGGCGAGGCGCATGTGGCGATCCGGGCTGGGCGGGTGCCGGACCAGCCCGACAATGTGGTGCAACCCTTCATCGACCAGGAGGTCGGGCTTTATGCCAGCCGCGGATACGTGGCGCGGCGTGGCATGCTCAAGGGGGACGCGGACCTGAAGAACCACGAGTTTGTCGGCAGCGATGACGAGAACAGCCGGGCGCCCTTTCACATCTGGCTGCGCCAGAACGTGCCCGCCGAGGCGATCTCGTTTCGCTGTTCAGATACCTATTCCGCCGGCCATGCGGTGCGGGCGGGGGCCGGGATCGGGTTCGTGTCCCGCTGGGCGGCTGCGCGCGACCCGGACCTGATCGAGATGCATCCGGCGCTGGAGGAATGGGCTGGCAAGCTGTGGCTGGTGACCCATGTGGACCTGCATCGCACGCCCAAGGTGCAGACCTTTCTGAAGTTCCTCAAACAGGCTGCGCGCGAATGGGCGGTCTGAGCCCCGAAGGGCGCGGCCACCTGGCGATGCTCTGTTTTTCGGCGCTGGTGGCGGGTAGCTTCTCGCTGGGTTCGATGGTGGCCAACGAGATCGCGCCGGCGGCGTTGAATGCGGTGCGGTTCGGCATTGCCGCGGTGGTGATCGGTGTTGCGGCGGCGGCGACCACCGGGATCCCGCGCGCAGCGCTGCGGGCGCCGTGGCGCTATTTGTTGCTGGGCGGACTGTTCGCGGCCTATTTCGTGCTGATGTTCGAGGGGCTGAAGACGGCGCCGCCGGTCAGCGCGGCGGCGGTGTTCACCCTGACCCCGGTCCTGTCGGCGGTTGCGGGCTGGCTGCTGTTACGGCAGGTGACCACGCCGCGCATGGCGCTGGCGCTGGCGGTCGGGGCGGGTGGCGCGCTGTGGGTGATCTTTCGCGCCGACTGGGCTGCGCTTTGGGCGTTTCGGATCGGGCAGGGCGAGATCGTCTATTTCTGGGGCTGCGTGGCACATGCGATCTATACCCCGCTGGTGCGGCGGCTGAACCGGGGCGAGCCTGCGGTGGTGTTCACCTTGGGCATGCTGGTGGCGGGGTGCCTGCTGTTGACCCTCTATGGCTGGGGCGACCTGCGGGCGACCGATTGGGCGACGCTGCCGCCCATCGTCTGGATCGGGCTCTTGTATGTGTCGATCTGCGCCAGCGCGATGACATTCGTGCTGCTGCAATTCGCCACCCTGCGGCTGCCCTCGGCCAAGGTGATGGCGTATACCTATCTGACCCCGACGTGGGTGATCGGCTGGGAAATCGCGCTGGGCAACGGTGCGCCGGGCGGGCTGGTTCTGGTGGGGATCGCGATGACGGTGGTGGCGCTGGTCATGTTGCTGGAGACACCGGCGCGGCGCCGCTAGGCGGGCGGCTCATCCGCCCGGCTGGGCGTCTTCGCCGAGTTCGGCCGCAAGGAAGCGTTCGAAGGCGTCCAGATTGACCGGCTCGAACTGACCAAACCCCTGCATCCAGACCGAGGCCTGTCGCAGCGCGTTCGGCTCCAGCTTGCACCATTTCACCCGGCCGCGTTTTTCTTGCGTGATCAACCCGGCGCGGGTGAGGGTCATCAGGTGCTTCGAAATCGCCGCCAGAGACATCTCGAAGGGTTCGGCCACATCGGTCACGGCCATGTCATCCTCGAGAAGCATCGCGAGGATCGCGCGCCTTGTGGGGTCGGCAAGCGCCGAAAAGACATCGTCGAGCGGGTCTGACATGATCTGGCAGAACCATATGCCGGCTGGATCGTCAACCGTTTGGTTGAATATGCATTTTTGCCGGTTTTGGCCCGAGACCCGCCTGCGGCGCATTTGCACCCTGTTGTTGATGCGCGAAAATCCCTCGTTCTATCAGGGTGTTATGCGTGATTTTGCGAGGGCCACAGAGGCGTTGACTCTGTGCCCCGGCCCCCTTAGCACATGCCCAAGACTGCGTAGGGGTGCCGCCCGTGACCGAAGACGACCAAAAGCAGCGACTGACGCAGCTTGAGGCGCGGATCGAAGCGGCCAAGAAGGCCCGCGAAACCGGCACCAAACGCGCGGATGCAAGCCACGCCCAGGGCGAGTTGGCCTGGCGGATGGTGATCGAGATGGTTTCCGGTCTTGGGATCGGATTTGGCATCGGGTTCGGGCTGGACAGCCTGTTCGGGACAATCCCGATCTTCCTGGTGCTGTTCACATTGCTGGGTCTTGCCGCCGGGGTGAATGTCATGCTCCGCAGCGCGCGCGAAATCCAGGCGAAGACAGAGGCCGACGCCGCAAAGGCAACGGCCGACAGAGACGAGAGGGACTAGACGTGGCAAGCGAAGCACAGGCCGCAGACAAGGCAGCAGAGGGTGGTAGCCTGGTCTTCCACCCGATGGATCAGTTCATCGTCAAGCCGCTGTTCGGCGACGGCGCGGTGGGCATGTTCACCATCACCAACTCGACCCTGTGGATGGGTCTGGCGGTGCTGGCGATCATCGGCCTGCTGGTGCTGAGCACCTCGAAACGCGCCATCGTTCCGGGCCGCATGCAGTCGATCGCGGAACTGGCCTATGGCTTCATCTACAAGATGGTCGAGGACATCTGCGGCAAGGACGGGGTGAAATACTTTCCCTATGTCATGACCCTGTTCATGTTCATCGTGACGGCAAACTTCCTGGGCCTGCTGCCCAAGTCGTTCACCACCACCTCGCATTTCGCGGTGACCATGGTGCTGGCGCTGGCGGTGTTCCTGACCGTGACCATCCTGGGCTTCGTCAAGAACGGCGCCGGGTTCCTGAGCCTGTTCTGGGTGGCCAGCGCCCCGCTGGCCCTGCGCCCGATCCTGGCGATTATCGAGCTGATCTCGTATTTCGTGCGCCCCGTCAGCCACTCCATCCGTCTTGCCGGCAACGTCATGGCGGGCCACGCGGTGATCAAGGTGTTCGCAGGCTTTGCCGCCATCGCCGCGATCAGCCCGGTTTCGGTTCTGGCAATCTCCGCAATGTACGGTCTCGAGGTGCTGGTGGCCTTTATCCAGGCTTACGTGTTCACCATCCTGACCTGCGTGTACCTCAAGGACGCGCTGCACCCGCATCACTAATCGCAGCGGCGGGCTGAAGCCCGCCCTACGCATCCAACACCCTGACATTCAACTTCCAATCGTAAGGAGACTCATCATGGAAGGCGATCTCGCACATATCGGCGCAGGCCTGGCAGCAATCGGTTCCGGCGCAGCCGCAATCGGTGTGGGCAACGTGGCCGGCAACTTCCTGGCCGGCGCCCTGCGCAACCCCTCGGCCGCCGCGTCGCAGACCGCGACCCTGTTCATCGGCATCGCATTTGCAGAAGCTCTGGGGATCTTCGCGTTCCTCGTCGCTCTGCTGCTGATGTTCGCCGTCTAATTCGCGGAACCTGATCCTTACGCGCAGGTGGGCCCAGGCCATAGCGGCCCACCTGATGTAAAGACAACGTTCCGACGGAGGACAACATGGCGACTGAACAAACCGGAGCGGTCAGCACCTGCGTCGATTCCTATGGCTCTGCCATCGGCATGCCGCAGCTGTGTTTCGACTGGTTCCCGAACCAGATCTTCTGGCTTGTCATCACGCTGGTCGTCGTCTTTCTGGTCCTGTCGCGTGTGGCCCTGCCGCGTATCGCGGCAATCCTGGCCGAACGTCAGGGGACCATCACAAACGACCTCGCTGCTGCCGAAGACCTGAAAGCCAAGGCCGCCGCAGCGGAAGAAGCCTATACCAAGGCGCTCGCCGATGCCCGCGCCGAGGCGCAGCGTATCGCTGCCGAGGCACGTGCTGAAATTCAGGCTGGCCTGAACGACGCCATCGCCAAGGCCGATGCCGAGATTGCCGCCAAGGCCGCTGAATCGGAGAAGGTGATTGCCGGTATCCGTGCCGGTGCGCTGGAAAGCATCGAAGCGGTTGCCAAGGATACCGCCGAAGCGCTGGTCGACGCGCTGGGTGGCAAGGCCGAGGCTGCCTCGGTTGCCGGTGCCGTTGATCAACGGATGAAAGGATAAGAGACATGCGTAACATTCTCGCCCCTGTCTTGAGCCTTGTCCTGATCGCTGGCGTTGCCAGCCCGGCACTTGCCGCGAGCGGCCCGTTCTTCTCGTTGAAGAACACCGATTTCGTGGTGACCATCGCATTCCTCGTCTTTATTGCGGTCCTGTTCTACTTCAAGGTGCCGTCGATGATCGGCGGGGCGCTGGACAAGCGCGCCGAAGGCATCCAGTCGGACCTGGACGAAGCCCGCAAGCTGCGTGAAGAAGCGCAGAGCCTGCTGGCCTCCTTCGAGCGCAAGCAGAAGGAAATGCAGGGTCAGGCCGACGCCATCGTGGCGGCAGCCAAGGAAGAGGCACAGCGTTCGGCCGAACAGGCCAAGGTGGATCTGGAGGCGTCGATTGCGCGCCGCCTGGCCGCCGCCCAGGACCAGATCGCCTCGGCCGAGGCGGCAGCGGTCAAGGACGTGCGCGACCGGGCCATCGCAATCGCGGTTGCAGCCGCAGGTGATGTGATCGCCAGTAGCATGACCGCGGCCGAGGCCAACAAGCTGATCGATGCCGGCATTGCCGATGCGGGTGCCAAGCTGCACTAAAACGATCCCGTGTGATCTTGGAAACCCGGCCCTGTGGGCCGGGTTTTTTGTTGCGACCTCTACCCAGAGTCAATACAAAGCGCAGGCCATTCCGCGTTGATTTCGCGGTTCAACGTCGGGCCGTTGCCCGCCGTGGCAGCCATCGCCAAAGAACCAGTGCCAGGACCGTAATCCCGAGCTCGACCGCAAACGTCCAGTGGCTGAGAAAGGAGAGTATCCAGTGCGACTGGGTTGCCGGAACGACGACAAGCGGTGCCGCAAAATCAGAGACCGGCCAGGCCCATGCTATCTTACCGGCAATCGAATCGAGCAGCATGTGAACCAGCCCTCCGGCGCCGAAAAAGGCGAGGGGTACTCCAATGCGCCGTGATCGCATTCCGATCAAAACGCCACACAGCAGCAGCCCTGTCCACAGGATCGGGCGGTGAGTCAGGTACTCGTGATGATGAAACGCCCGCCCATCGACGAAATAGAAGCGGAGCATATCCAAATCGGGGGCAATCGCACCCAACATGGCTGCAGTGAACGCCATTCGCTCAATTCGCGGTGTGACCACGCGAAAGATCAGGTAGGCGCCGGGAAGGTGACCGACGAACATCAGCCTTGCCCTGTCTCGTGCTCAAGCCGCTGTCGGGCGACGGCCTCGTTGCGTTCGGCTTTCTGCTGATCGGCCAGACACTGTTCCACATAATTCAGATGTGCTTCGACGGCCGCGCGGGCGCCTTCGGGGTTTCGTTCCTGCAGTGCCGTATTGATCGCGCAGTGCTGGTCCAGAATGGCGGTGCGGGTGGTGCGCTGGTGGAACATGATTCGACGGTTGTAGAACACGCCCTGCCGCAGCAGTTCGAACATAGACCGCATCATGTGCAGCATTACCACGTTGTGGCTGGCCTCGATGATCGCCATATGGAACTGGGCGTCTAGTTGCGCCTCGTCATCGGCGGCTTGGCGGCTGTGGGCCGTCTCCATCTTGTCATAGATGGCCTGGATCACCTTCAGGTCACTTTCCGACCCCAGCCGCGCGGCACGCTCTGCGGCCAATCCCTCCATGTCGCGTCGGAACGACAAATAGTCGAACACCGCCTCGTCATGGGTACCGAACAGCCGGATCAGTGCAGGGGAAAAGGCCGACCCCAGCACCTCGGCCACGTAGATGCCCGACCCGGCCTTGGCGGTCAGCAGACCCTGGTCCTGCAATTCGGCCACCGCGTCGCGCAGTGAGGGGCGCGACACGCCCAGCCGCTCGGCCAGGTCACGTTCGGCGGGCAGCCGTTCGCCGGGTCGCAGGATACCTTGCAGGATCAGCATCTCGATCTGACGCACGACCGAGGTCGACAGTTTTTCGGGTTGGACTTTCTGGAATGGCATATGCGGGCGGTGCCTCTGAATGTGGTCAAAACATATGACCGCGCGCCGCAGGACGCAACAGGGGGCGTTCACGTCCGTTGTAACATTGGTCAGACTTATTGACTTAAATGCAGCCCTTCCTAGTCTCGCTCCGATCAGAGGGAGGATCGGGGTATGAGTCTGGAAGAAATCTTTGCCACGCGGGCCGGGCGGTTGAAAGCGTCGGAGATCCGCGAGTTGCTGAAACTGCTCGACCAGCCCGATATCCTGTCCTTTGCCGGAGGAATCCCCGACCCCGCTCTGTTCCCGGCCGAGGCCTTTGCGAATGCCTTTGCCGAGGTGCTGACACCTGCACACCAGGCGCAGGCGCTGCAATACTCGGTGAGCGAGGGCTATCTGCCGCTGCGCAGCTGGCTGGCCGATCACATGGGCACGCTGGGCGTGCCCTGCGGCGCCAACAACATCCTGATCACCTCGGGTTCGCAGCAGGCACTCGACTACCTGGGCAAGCTGTTCCTGTCGCCCGGCGATACCGCTCTGGTGGGCTGGCCTACATATCTGGGCGCGCTGGCGGCCTTCAACGCCTATGAACCAGCCTATGACCGGCTGCACATCAACACCAACCGCTTACCCGAAGATTACCGCGCTGCGGCCGAGGCCGCCGGCGGACAGGTCAAGATGGCCTATCTCTCGGCCGATTTCGCCAACCCGACGGGCGAGACGGTGGATGAGGCCGGGCGCGAGCGCCTGCTCGATCTGGCCGAGACGCTGGATTGCGCGGTGATCGAGGACGCCGCCTATCAGGCGCTGCGCTATGATGGTGCGCCGGTGCCGCCGATCCTGGCGCTTGAAATCGCGCGCAAGGGCTCGATCGAGGCGTGCCGCACGCTCTATTGCGGGTCGTTTTCCAAGACGCTTTCGCCCGGCCTTCGCGTGGGGTGGGTGGTGGCGCCGCAGGCGGTGATCCGCCAGTTGGTGCTGATGAAACAGGCCGCCGACCTGCATTCCTCGACCATCAACCAGATCGCCATTCATCGGGTGGCCGAGACCCTGTTCGACAGCCATGTCGCCAGCCTGCGCGCTACATATCGCCGCCGCCGCGACGCCATGCTGGCGGCGCTGGCCCGGCACATGCCCGAGGGTGTCGACTGGACCCGCCCCGAGGGCGGCATGTTCGTCTGGCTGACCCTGCCCCAGGGCATGGACGGCGCCGCGCTGCTGGCGCGCTCGCTGGACACGGTGCGGGTGGCCTTTGTGCCCGGGCGTGCGTTTTTTGCCGACGGCTCGGGCGCCAACACGCTGCGGCTCAGCTTCTCCTGCGCCAGTGAGGAGATGATCGAAGAGGGCATGGCCCGGCTGGGGCAGTTGCTGCGCGCTGGGTGAAACCCTCTGTTAACCTGATTTGAGGCAGAGTGGTCCTATGCTCCGCCTGCTCTCTCTCATCGTGTTGCTGGCCGGTTGCGGCGGCCCCGGGCGCGAGTTTCGGGGCCTGCCTGCGACCCGTGTCGATGTGGGCGGCAGTGTGTTCGACGTGCGGGTGCGCGGCAATCTGGCCGAGGCGATCCGGGTCAATCCGCAATACGCCCCCCGCTTTGGCCCGATCCGCGAGCGGGCCGGGTTTGCCATGGCGCAGGTCTCGGGCTGCCGCGTGGTTGGTGTGCTGGGCGATCAGGCGGTGGCGACCGGCGTGCTCAGCTGCGACGGGCGTCCGGCCAACTGGGCGCTGCCTGCGGCGATGTTGCGGTTCGACTGTTTCGAGGTGGACAGCTGGACCAGCGGTGACACCGAGTATACCGATTTCGAATGCACGCCCTATTAGGCCGGAAATCGCCATATATTGGGGATAACTCGGCCCAGCCCTCCAGATGATGGGGGTGGGGCGTTGACAGGCGGCAAGCGGCCCGGGCAGGCTGTCGGGACACTGGAATCACCGAAAGCCGCCCGCACTTGCGTTTCAACAGGCTCAAACTGACCGGCTTCAAAAGCTTTGTTGACCCGACCGATCTGATTATCGCGGACGGGCTGACCGGTATTGTGGGCCCCAATGGCTGCGGCAAGTCCAACCTGCTCGAGGCGCTGCGCTGGGTGATGGGCGAGAACCGCCCCAAGGCGATGCGTGGCGGCGGCATGGAGGACGTGATCTTTGCCGGCGCCTCCTCGCGCCCGGCGCGCAACTTTGCCGAGGTCACGCTGTTGATGGACAATTCCGAGCGCTTGGCGCCCTCGGGGTTCAACGATGCCGATCAGTTGGAAATCGTGCGCCGCATCACCCGCGACGTCGGCAGCGCCTACAAGGCCAATGGCAAGGATGTGCGCGCCCGCGACGTGCAGATCCTGTTCGCCGATGCCTCGACCGGGGCGCATTCCCCGGCGCTGGTGCGCCAGGGCCAGATCGCCGAGCTGATCAATGCCAAACCCACCTCGCGCCGCCGCATCCTGGAAGAGGCGGCCGGGATCTCGGGCCTTTATCAGCGCCGCCACGAGGCCGAGCTGAAGCTGAAGGGCACCGAGACCAACCTGACCCGCGTGGATGATGTGCTGGAGCAGCTGGGCACCCAGCTGGCGCAGCTGGCGCGTCAGGCCCGGCAGGCGGCGCGCTATCGCGAGATCGGAGAACAGCTGCGGCTGGCCGAAGGGCAGCTGCTCTATCGCCGCTGGCGCGATGCCGACGAGGCGCGCGCCAAGGCCGAAGAGGTGTTGCGCCACCGCACCCTCGATGCCTCGCGGGCCGAGGCGGCGGCCCGGCAGGCCGAGGCGCTGCGCAACGAGACCGAGGCGGCGCTGCCTGCGCTACGCGAGGAAGAGGCGATTGCCGGTGCCGTGCTTCAGCGCATGCATGTGCAACGCGACACGCTCAACGATCAGGAACAGCGCGCCCGCCAGCAGATCGAGGTTCTGACTGCCCGCATCGCCCAACTGGGCCGCGACATCGAGCGCGAGACCGGGCTGAACCGCGACGCCGGCGACACGATCGAGCGCCTGGAATGGGAGGCGCGCGAACTGTCCAAGGCCGGCGCCGGCCATGCCGACCGTCTGGCCGAGGCGGCGGAACTGGCCCGCGAGGCGGCTGCCGTCCTGCAAGAGCGCGAGGATCATCTGAGCCAGGTGACCGAGGATGTGGCGCGGCTGGCCGCCCGCCACCAGTCGGCCCAGCGTCTGGTCGAGGACAGCCGCAAGACGCTGGCCCGCTCCGAGGCCGAGGAGACCCGCGCCCGAGGCGCGGTCGAGGAGGCCCACGCAGCGCTGGATCGCGCAGGCGAGGCCTATGAGGGCGCCGAGAGTGCCGCCGAAGAGGCCGCCGAGGCCGCCGAGGCCGCCGAAGAGGCGCTGGCCGCCGCCGACGAGCTGCGCGGCGAGACCCAGGCGCGCGAGGCCGAGGCCCGCGCGCAGCTGTCCGAGGCCGAGGGCGAGCTGGGTGCCATCCGCGCCGAAACCGGCGCGCTGGCCAAGCTGGTCGAGCGTGATACCGCCGAGGGCGGGCATGTGCTCGATCTGATGCGGGTTGAGCCGGGCTATGAAAAGGCGCTGGGCGCGGCGCTGGCCGATGACCTGCGCGCACCGCTGGTCGAGGGCGAGGGGCCCTCGGGCTGGCTTGACCTGCCCGATTACACGCAGGGCCAACCGCTGCCCGAGGGGGCCGACCCGCTGGCGCGGCATGTGTCCGGCCCCGACCGGCTGAGCCGCCGCATCGCGCAGATCGGTCTGGTCGACGCCGCCACCGGTGCCCGCCTGCAAGCGGCTCTGAAACCCGGTCAGCGGCTGGTCAGTCTCGAGGGCGATCTGTGGCGCTGGGACGGGTTCCGCGCCTGGGCGCAGGACGCCCCCAGCGCGGCGGCGATGCGGCTGGAACAGCTCAACCGGCTGGAGGCGTTGAAGCAGGAACTGGCGCAGGTCAGCGCCCGGGCCGAAGGCGCGCGCGCGGCCCATGGCCGCCTGTCGCAGCGCTTGCGCGAGGTGACCGAAGCCGACCGTCAGGCGCGCGAGGCCCGCCGCGCCGCCGATCAGCGCATGGCCGATGCCGCCCGCGCCCAAAGCCGGGCCGAGGCCGAGCGCAACCTGGCCCAGGGCCGGTTGGAAACGCTTGGCCTGGCCGTCACCCGCCACAAAGAGGATGCCATGGCCGCCCGCGCCCAGCTGCGCGAGGCCGAGGGTGGGCTGGCTGACCTTGGCGATCTCGACACCGCCCGCGCCTCGGTCGAGGATATCCGCCACGCGGTCGAGGCGGCGCGGATCACCATGCTGACCCACCGCTCGACCCATGACGAGGTGCGTCGCGAGGGCGAGGCCCGCACCAAGCGCAGTCAGGAGGTCACCAAGGATCTGAGCGGCTGGCGCCACCGGCTGGAAACCGCGGGCAAGCGCATTGCCGAGCTGGAAGAGCGCAAGGCCGCCTCCGAGGAAGAGCTGGGCGAAGCGATGCAGGTGCCCGGCGAGATCGCCGAGGCACGCGAGGATCTGGCGGAACAGACCGAAACGGCCGAGGCCCGCAGGGCCGAGGCCGCGGATCGGCTCGCCTCAGGCGAGACGAAACACCGCGAGGCGGCCCTGGCCGAGCGCGAGGCGGCGCGTCTCGCGTCCGAGGCCCGCGAGGGCCGGGCAGCCGCCGAGGCCCGGGCCGAGGCCGCCCGCGAGACCATGCAGGCCGCTGCCGAACGCATCGCCGAGGAACAGCAGGTAACCCCGAACCAGCTGTTGTCCAAGCTGGGCGTGGAACCCGATGCCATGCCCGACAGCGACGCGCTCGAGGCCGAGGTCAACCGCCACAAACGCCAGCGCGATGCCATGGGCGCGGTCAACCTGCGTGCCGAAGAGGACGCGCGCGAGGTACAGGAAGAATTCGACTCGCTGTCCAAGGAAAAGAGTGATCTGGAAGAGGCGGTCAAGACCCTGCGCAGCGGCATCGCCAGCCTCAACCGCGAGGGGCGCGAGCGACTGCTCACCGCCTTTGAGCAGGTCAATTCGAACTTTGCCATGCTGTTCCGCCACCTGTTTGGCGGCGGCGAGGCCAATCTGGTCATGGTCGAAAGCGACGATCCGCTGGATGCGGGGCTGGAAATCATGTGCCAGCCGCCGGGCAAAAAACTCTCGACCCTGTCGCTCTTGTCGGGGGGCGAGCAGACGCTGACCGCGATGGCGCTGATCTTTGCCGTCTTCCTCGCCAACCCGGCGCCGATCTGCGTGCTGGACGAGGTCGACGCGCCGCTCGACGATGCCAACGTGACCCGGTTCTGCGATCTGCTGGACGAGATGTGCCGCCAGACCGACACAAGGTTCCTGATCATCACCCACCACGCGGTGACCATGGCGCGGATGGACCGTCTGTTCGGTGTGACCATGCAGGAAAAGGGTGTCAGCCAACTGGTCTCGGTCGACCTCAAGAAGGCCGAGGCGCTGGTCGCCTGATCCGCCTCACCGCAACGTGACTGGGGGCGCGGGTGCTGCCGGGCTAGGTTTGGCAGATGATCCTGCGCATTGCCCTTGCCTGCACCCTTGTCGCGACACCTCTGATGGCCACCGAATGGCGTCTGAAAGAGGGCGACCGCCCCCTGAATTCTTCCGAATTGGAGGCGCTGGCCGGGCGCACGCTGACCTTCTACGATGATGGCCGCTCGACCTATTCGGCGGGGGGCTCGTTTTCCTACACCTATTCCCCGGCCAATGGCGGGGGCACCGCATTCGGCACCTATCACATCGCCGAGGATGGCAGCATCTGCACCCGCTTCCGCAACGGTCTGGGTCGCTGTGACCTCTATGTCCTGAACGGCACCCGGATGCTGCTGATCACGGAAACGGGCGAGCGGTATCCGGTCCGGCCCGAGTGAGGTGCGCCCTTACAACCGGTTGAGCAGCTCTGCCGTGGGCCAGGCGTCGGCGGGCAGGCCCAGCCGGGCCTGTTCGGCCTGGACCGCGGCGCGTGTGCCCGCGCCCAGAATGCCGTCGATCTTGCCCACGTCATGGCCGCGCGCCTGCAACTTCTGTTGCAGCGCTTTCATGCCGGCGCCGTCCAGCCCGGGCGCGGGATTGCCGGCGTCATAGACCTGCCCGCCCTCCAGCCTGGTGCCGAAATAGGCCGCCGTCAGCACATAGACAAAGCTCTGGTTCCATTCGAAATAGACGTCGAAATTGGGATAGGCGAGGAAGGCCGGCCCCTTGTGGCCCTGCGGCAGGATCAGCGAGGCGGGCAGATCGGCAAGGTCGCCCGCGCGCGGACGCACACCCATCGCCTGCCACTCACCCGCTGAACGCGGCTTGCCCGGCCCGCTCAACGACCAGTCCATTTGCGCGGGCAGGGTGACCTCCTGCAGCCAGGGCTCGCCCGCGCGCCAGCCCAGATGCGACAGCATCCGCGCGCCCGACATCAGGGCATCCGGTGCCGAGGTCTTGAGGGTCACATGCCCGTCGCCATCGCCGTCGACGCCGTTTTCAAGGATATCGCGTGGCAGCATCTGTACCATGCCGATCTCGCCCGCCCAGGCACCGGTGGTGCGGGCGGGGTCGAAATCGCCATGGCTGTAAAGCTCGATGGCGGCGAAGATCTGCGGCCGGAACAGCTCGGGCCGGCGGCAATCATGGGCCAGCGTGATCAGGGCGTTGCGGGTGTTGAAATCGCCCTGAAAGCCGCCGAAATCGGTCTCGAACGCCCAGAACGCCAGAAGCACCCCGCGCGACACTCCGTATTCCGCCTCGATCCGGTCGAACACCGCATCGTATTTGCGTCCCATCGCCTTGCCGGTGTCGAGCCGGTTTTGCGAGATCAGACGGCGCGAGAACTCGACAAAGGGTTTCTGGAACACGCCCTGAGCACGGTCGGCCTTGAGCACCTTTGCGTCCTGCGCCGCGCCCTGAAAGAAGCGGTCGACCAGCGCCGCATCGTGGCCCATCGAAACCGCTTCGGCCTTGAGACCATCGACAAAGCTTGAAAAACCGCCGCCGCATTGCGACAGCGCCGGAGAGGCCAGCACAATAGCGGCCATGATCTGGGGAAGAATTCGCATGATGTCCTGTTGGTTTGGTTCTGGAATGCGATCAGAAGATCGCCGCCAGCGCCACCAGCGTCAAGGTCAGACCCAGCGCCAGTGCCCAGACCTGCCACAGCAGCGTCACCGCGCGCTCGATCTCGCGCGGGCCGATCTCCTTGCGGCCCTCCTCGTTGACCCAGGCCAGGTGCCGGATCTCGCCGTGATAGCTGCGCGGACCGGCCAGCGCGATGTTGAGCGCGCGGGCCATGGCGGCCTCGGGCCAGCCGGCATTGGGCGAGATATGGCGCTGGGCATCCTCGACGATGCCGCGCCAATGGCGCCAGCCATTGGACAAGAGCACGATCATGCCGCAGGTCAGGCGGGCCGGGATCAGGTTGAGCAGGTCATCCAGCCGCGCGGCGGCCCAGCCGAACTGTGCGTATCGCTCGTTCATATAGCCGACCATGCTGTCGGCGGTGTTGATCGTCTTGTAAAGCAGCAGGCCCGGCAGGCCACCGACCAGAAACCAGAAGGCGGGCGCGATCACCCCGTCGCTGAGGTTTTCCGCAGCACTTTCGATAGCGGCGCGCGCCACCTGCGGTTCGGACATGGTTGCCGTATCGCGCGAGACGATGCGGGCAACACTGCGCCGGGCCTCGGGCAGCGACAGGCGCAGCGCGTCGGCCACATCCGCCACATGCCCGGCCAGCGATTTCTGCGCCAGCAGGATGGCGCAGATCAGCACCTCGGCCACCGGTCCCAACAGCGACAGCAACGCCCCGACCGACAGGGCGCCCACCGCCAGGATCGCGGTCACCGCCACACCCTTGAGTCGGCGATGCCCGCCCTCGTTCAACTCGTCATCCAGAACCGAGATGATGTCGCCGATCAGAACCGCCGGATGGCGCAGGCGCGACCACAGCCATTCGGGTTCGCCCAGCGCGGCATCCAGCAGCATGGCAAAGCCGAGCAGCAGGGCGGTGCTCATAATGCGCTCTCCAGCCGATCCCAGCCCTCGGCGGGGGGCAGGCCCAGCCGCAGAAAGCGGTCGGAATAGGGAAAGATGCGGCTCCAGATCCGGGCCCGTGCCAGACGGTCCTGCCAGGCGGCGGCATCATCGACCTGGTAAAGGCGAAACAGGTCGGTGCCGCCCAGCACCTGGACGCCGCCTGCGCTCATCAGCGTGTCGAGCCGGGCGGCCTCCTGCGCCAGCCTGATGCGGGTCTCTTCGGCCCAGGCGGTGTCGCTCAGCGCCCTTGTCCCGATGCGCAGCGCCGGCCCCGACACAGCCCAGGGGCCGGTCAGGTCGTTGAGCCGCGCAATGGTCTCGGGCAGGGCGACGGCAAAGCCGAGCCGCAGCCCGGCGAGCCCCCAGAACTTGCCAAAGCTCTTTAGCACCACGGTGCCCGGGCGTGCGGCCAGATGCGCCAGCGAGGTTTCGGGCGCCACATCGCCAAAGCTTTCGTCGATGACGCAAAGCGCGCCTTCGGCCTCGGCCTCGGACCAGATGCGGCCATCAGGATTGTTGGGGTGCACGATCACCCGCGCCTCGGCCGGGCCATCCGCGACCACCTGCCAGCCATGGGCGGTAAAGGCGGCGGCATGTTCGTTATAGGTGGGTTGGGTGATCCGCACCCGCGCCGGATCGGCCAGCGCCGGAATGCGCGCGATCAGGGCCGAGGCGCCGGGCGCGGGCAGGACCGCCGCCGCCTCGGGCAGATGCCAGAACGCACGCGCGGCGCGGATCAGCTCGCCAAAGGCGCCGTGATCGGGCAGCGCCGTCCAGTCTTCGGGCAGCAGCGTGCCAACCGGATAGGGCAGGGGGTTGATGCCGGTCGACAGGTCGATCCAGTCGGCGCGCTGGCCGCCGTATCGGCGCATCGCCCCATCCAGCCCGCCGCCATGGTCACGGCGCGCGCGCGGATCGGTCGGATCGTCCGGCTTGGCGGACGGATTGGCAAATCCCGTGTTCATGTCCCTGTCATCCCCGACATCGCGACTTGCATCAAGCGGATTTCCGCCCGAAGCTCAAGGGATGAAGGCGGCTTCCGGTGCGCGGGAACCGATGTTAACAATTTGTAAAGCATTTGATCAGATTACGGAGCCAAGGGAGACTGGCACCACAATCGATCTCAAACAGAAGTGCCGGGTTTACTGTTATGCATGTGTTGATCGTCGAAAGTAACCCAGAGCTTGGCACGCTCTGGCAACGCCACCTGCAACGTCAGGGTCAGCAGGTCACGTTAGTGACCTCGCAAGAGGATGCGATCCTGGCGCTCTATCGCGCAGAGTTCGAGATTATCGTTCTGGATCTGGTGCTTGAGCAGGGCAGCGCCCTGGCGGTTGCGGATTTCGCCAGCTATCGCCGCCCCGATGCCCGGATCATCTTCGTCACCAATACGACCTTCTTTTCGGACGGGTCGATCTTTGCCCACAGCCCTAATGCCTGTGCCTATGTCCATGGCGACACACCGCCCGAGGATCTGGCTGCCATGGTCGAGCATTACGCCACCGTGCGTTGATCGCGGCGATGGGGCTCCAGCAGGTCGAGCGCGGGGCCGACCGGTATGATTCGGTGCGGATTGATGCTGTCATGGCTGTAGTGATAGTGGCGGATGATGTGATCCATATGCACGGTTCCGGCCACGCCGGGCCATTGATAGAGTTCCCGCGTATAGGCCCAGAGGTTGGGATAGTCGACCAGCCGCCGCCGGTTGCATTTGAAATGCAGATGATAGACCGGGTCGAAACGGATCAGCGTGGTGAACAGGCGCCAATCGGCCTCGGTCAGCCGGTCGCCCATCAGATAGCGATTCTGCGCCAGATGTGAGTCGAGCCAGTCGAGCGTATCGAACAGCGGTTCGATGGCGGCGTCATAAGCCTCTTGCGTGGTGGCAAATCCGCATTTGTAGACCCCATTGTTGACAGTATCATAGATGCGGGCATTGACCGGTTCGATCGCCTCGCGCAGCGCCTCGGGCCAAAAGTCGTCGCGGTTGCCGGTCAGCCCATCGAAGGCCGAGTTGAACATGCGGATGATTTCCGAGCTTTCGTTCGACACGACGGTCTGACGCTCGCTATCCCACAGGATCGGTACGGTGACGCGGCCGGAATAGGTGGGATCGGCGCGGGTATAGACCTGATGGGCATAGTTCAGCCCGTAAAGGCGATCGCCGGTGCGGCCTTGTGGTTCGGGCGCAAAGGTCCAGCCTTGATCCAGCATATCGGGATGCACGGCAGAGACCGGGATATGTGCGGACAAGCCCTTGATTTCGCGAAAGATCAGGGTGCGGTGCGCCCAGGGGCAGGCATAGCTGACATAAAGGTGGTAGCGCCCCGACGCCGCGGCAAAGCCCCCCTTGCCGGTTGGCCCGGGGGCACCGTCGGGGGTGACCCAGTTGCGGAATTGCGCGGCCGAGCGCCGGAAGGCGCCGCCGCTGGATTTGGTGTCATACCAGGTGTCGTGCCAGATACCTTCGATCAGCAGGCCCATCGGTGTCTCCTGTTTCTTTGAGACGAACTTAGGAGCTGCCACGGTGCGCGCCACGCCGCTGCCGCGCAACGACCCTGCGCAGGTGCACATTGGGCGCGACCCCACAGCAACCATCTTGGGACTATCCGCAGACAGCGAAAATCTTTGCTTGATTTTAAGGAAGGCTGCGGCAGG
>Ga0157387_12476_pt1 | contig 35115 bp, 31 predicted proteins | sample T8_LowC_AmetaT_FD_116788 | JGI IMG/M metagenome (GOLD analysis project Ga0157387, IMG submission 116788) | Metatranscriptome of Roseovarius nubinhibens ISM and Alexandrium tamarense co-culture from University of Georgia, USA - T8_LowC_A metaT... ... | reverse complement strand
GAGTTTCACGAGCGTATATAGGCCCGACCCGAATCCGGGTCGGGACGATAATCCCAGGCGGTGCCATTGCGCTGCATGGCGGCGTTGACCACCTGTTTGAGGGGCAGACGCTCCCAGACCTCGCGCGCGATCCGCTCCAGATCGAAACTGCCGCCGGTGATCACCCGGTCAAGCCGCGCCTCGGTTTCGGCAAGGTCCGGCTCTCCGGCCCGGTTGTGCCATTCCCCCGGATCCCGGGCCAGATTGTAGAGCTGCGGCGCCGAACCGTGGCAGTAGTGATATTTCCAGTCCCCCAGCCGCACCATGAAACTGGGCCGCATGATGCCCTCGCCATGGTATTCCGAGACGATGGGCACGGTGTCCAGCTCCTGCCCCCGCACCGCGCCCAGCAAGGACCGCCCCTCTAGCGGTGCCACCGGTGTCTGACCGGACAATTCGATCAGTGTGGCGGGCAGGTCCAGCAGCGACACCGGCGTGTCGACCCGGCCGGGCGCGGCGCCCGGCAGGTCGATGATCAGCGGGATGCGCGCCGACCATTCATAGAGGCTGCGTTTCTGGATCAGCCCCTTTTCGCCCAGCATCTCGCCATGATCCGAGGTTACGATGATCACCGTCTCGTCGCGCTGGCCGGTCTCGTCGAGAACCTCGAGCAGCGCACCGATCTTGTCATCGACATAATGGGCCAGCGCCGCAAAGCCGCGTCGCATGGCGATCAGGTTCCGGGGGTCGCGGACCTCGTGGCCGCGCTGATGCAGGCCATGCCAGCGCCGCAGCGCGTGATCGAACTCGGAATAGCGCGCGTCCATGTCAGCGGGATAGTCCGGCAGCGGGATATCGGCGTCCTTGTACATCTCCCAATAAGGGCGCGGCACCACGTAGGGTGGATGCGGGTTGGTAAAGGACACGGTCAGCATCCAGGGCGTGTCCGGGGCGTGGCGCAGGTATTCCAGCGCCCGAAACTGGGTTTCCTCGTCGTATTGCAGCTCTTTCGACCAGCCGGGGCCGATATTCTCGGCCAGGTATTGCGGCGTGAAGTCAAAGGCCTGGAACGAGGCGTCCCCGTCAGGCGGCAGCGGATAGGACCACAGGAACCCCGAGGGGTAGATATCGGGATTGAGACGCCGCTGAAAACCGTGCAACTGGTCGGCGCCGATGAAATGCATCTTGCCCGACAGCACCGTTTCATAGCCCGCATTGGTCAGGTAATGGGCAAAGGTGGGAAGGAAACTGTGATAGGGATCGCCGTTGTCGTAGCAACCGGTGGTCGAAGTATACAGCCCGGTCATGAAACAGGATCGGGCCGGCACACAGATCGGGCTGGGCGTATAGGCGTTGGTGAACTGCACCGCGCGCCCGGCCAGCCGGGTCAGATGGCGGGTGCGGGCACCGGTGCCACCGCAGGCCTCGAGCATGAAGGGCGTCATCTGATCGGCCATGATCAGCAGGATGTTGGGACGTGTCCGTACTGCCATCGGGCGCCCTTTCACATCGGGAATGCGCATAACCGGAATGGTGCACCACGGGGGGCGGCGTCAGCAAGGAGATTTGCAGACCGCTCCGCTGCTTACCAGGGGTTCTTGGGCCCGCGATCCTCGGACAGGCTGTCCTGGTGGGCGGTGACAAGATCCTCGATCGCGTCGGCCAGGTGGATGCGGTCGATATTGTAATCACCCCGCGCCACCCGGATGCGATGGGCGCGCAACAGCACATCGGCATGGGTGCAGCCCACCGGCGGCTCGAACCGATAGCTCGCCAGTTCGATCAACAGGCCCAGCGGATCCTTGAAATAGATCGAATCCATGAAGCCCCGGTCGCGCGGGCCGGAATGGTCGATGCCGCGCTCGTCCAGCCGCTCGACCGCCTGCCAGAAGGTCGCCTGTGACACGTTGAAGGCGATGTGATGCACGCAGCCCGGATCGGTGGGCGTGCGGTCAGGCGTGCCCTTGCGGGTTTCGTTGGTGAACACGGTGATCAAGCGCCCGTCGCCCGGGTCGAAATAGACATGCCCCTCGTCCGGGTTGTCGAGATTGGGCTGGTCAAAGACAAAGGGCATGCCCAGCACCCCCTCCCAGAAGTCGATGGTGCTCTGCCGGTCGGCGCCGGTCCGGGTGATGTGATGCACGCCCTGGGTCTGCAACTTGCGCATGTCTCTCCTCCTCTGATCCCCGATCACAGCATAGCGCGATGGCGGCCTGTCTCAATTGCCGGGCGTTGCGTTTCCCCAAAGTGCCTCGACCATCTGCCGGGTGGCGTCGTCGGCGGGAAAGAACATCTCGATCCTGAGTTCGGACATGGCGATATCGCCGGTGGCGCCGAACTGGGTGATGGTGGTGAAGAAGGACAGCACCGCCTCGCCCAGCCGGTAGCGGGCCGGGATTACGGCGGGCATCGGGGCATCGGCGGCGCCCGGCTGCCGCGCGACCCGTTCCGCCAACCGGGCCACCGCCTGTTCCAGCACCGGGTCGCGGCCGAAATGGGCCAGTTCGGTGCGCAGGCGCGTCAGGCTCAGCCGCTCGACCTCGTCCCGGTTTTCCAGCGCCGCCGCCAGTGCCGGATTGTCCAGCAGTGCGTCGATCAGGCCGTCCCCCGCCCCCAGCCCGGTGGCGGCGAACATCGCCCGGGCGGGGCGGTTCATCGTCTTGAGGCGCCAGTGCCGGTCGACCGCCATTGCCGGATAGGGCGCGTGCCGGGAGAGCATCCAGTCGACTGCCTGTGTCAGCGGCGCCATTTCGGGCGCATCCCCGTTCCGGCTGTGATAGGCAGGCGCCAGCCCCGCCGAGGTGAGCCAGCGGTTGCGGGCGCCGCCGGGCACCTCCAACTCGTCACAGAGCCGCAGCACCATGCCCCGGCTGGGCAGAGCACGGCCGCTTTCCAGAAATGAGATATGGCGGGGCGAGACCCCTGCGGAGAGGCCCAGATCCATCTGGCTCATCCGGCGCAGCTGGCGCCATTCCCGCAGCACATCCCCGAACCTATCCACCATCCCTGCCCTCCGCTTGCCAGGTACAGCATAGGGGAAAGAGCGTGAATTTCACTTACCCCTCAGGTAATTGTTTTGCCGCACCGTGCAGTGGCAGGCTGGCCCCAGCATCAGAAATGGAGAGTTCAGATGACCCATGATCGCGCCACCCGCCTGCTATCGCTTGCCGCTGTTGTCAGCGCGCTGTTCGGGCTGGCCATGTTCGCCACCATCGCGCTGGATCAGCGCGCGCCCTTGGAATTCTTCCTGGACCTTGCGATCCTGCCGCTGGACGGGGCGGACCGATTGGACAGCGCCGCCGTTCGGCTGATGACCGCGATCAGCGGCGGTTTGCTGGTCGGGCTGGGCGTGATGATCTGGCAGGTGGTGCGCGACGTCTATGCCCGCGACCCCGAGACCGGCGCGCGGATCATCCTGCGCGGGGTGCTGGCCTGGTTCGTGATCGACAGCGCCGGATCGGTTCTGGCCGGGGCCGCGTTCAACGTGGTGATGAACAGCGGGTTTCTGGCGCTGTTCCTGCTGCCGCTGCTTTTGGCGCGGCAGGCGCGGGCGCATCCTGCCTGAGTGCACCCGGGGTAGCGGCGGTCACTCCGCCGCCACCCGTTCGGGGTTCAGCATCGGTTTCAGGTAGCGCCCGGTATGGCTGCGCTCGCTTGCGGCCACATCCTCGGGCGTGCCCTCGGCCACGATCATGCCGCCACCATCGCCGCCTTCGGGGCCGATGTCGATGATCCAGTCGGCGGTTTTCACCACGTCCAGATTGTGTTCGATCACCACCACCGTGTTGCCCTGTTCGACCAGCTCATGCAGCACTTCGAGCAGTTTGCGCACATCCTCGAAATGCAGGCCTGTGGTGGGTTCATCGAGAATATAGAGCGTGCGGCCCGTCGAGCGGCGGCTGAGTTCCTTGCTGAGCTTCACCCGCTGCGCCTCGCCGCCCGAAAGCGTCGTGGCCTGCTGGCCGACCTTGATATAGCCGAGACCGACGCGCGACAGCGCATCCATCTTTTCACGGATCGACGGCACCGCCTTGAAGAACTCCTGCGCGTCTTCCACAGTCATATCAAGCACATCGGCGATGCTCTTCCCTTTGAACTTCACCTCCAGCGTCTCGCGGTTATAGCGCGCGCCCTTGCAGGTTTCGCAGGTGACATAGACGTCGGGCAGAAAATGCATCTCGATCTTGATGACACCGTCGCCCTGGCAGGCCTCGCAACGGCCACCCTTGACGTTGAAGCTGAACCGTCCCGGCTTGTAGCCGCGCGTCTTGGCCTCGGGCAAGCCCGCAAACCAGTCGCGGATCGGGGTGAACGCGCCGGTATAGGTGGCGGGGTTTGACCGCGGGGTGCGCCCGATCGGGCGCTGGTCGATATCGATCACCTTGTCGAGGAATTCCAGCCCCTTGATCGTCTCGCAGGGTGCGGGCGTCTGGCGGGCGCCGTTGAGGCGCATGCTGGCGGTCTTGAACAGGGTTTCGATGGTCAGCGTCGACTTGCCGCCGCCCGACACACCGGTGACGCAGACGAATTTGCCCAGCGGGAAATCGGCGGTGACCTCGCGCAGGTTGTTGCCGGTGGCCTTGACCACCGTCAGCTTTTTGCCATTGCCGTGGCGGCGTTCGGCAGGGACTGAAATCTCGCGACTGCCTGACAGGTATTGCCCGGTGACCGAGGCCGCATCGGCGGCGATCTGGGCGGGCGTGCCGTGGCTGACCACCTGCCCGCCATGGACACCCGCACCGGGGCCGATATCAAAGACGTAATCCGCCTCGCGGATCGCTTCCTCGTCATGTTCGACCACGATCACCGTGTTGCCCTGATCGCGCAGGTTCTTGAGCGTGGTCAGCAGGCGGTCGTTGTCGCGCTGGTGCAAGCCGATCGAGGGTTCGTCGAGCACATAGAGCACGCCGGTCAGGCCCGAGCCGATCTGACTGGCCAGGCGGATGCGCTGGCTTTCGCCGCCCGACAGCGTTCCACTTGAACGTGAGAGCGTAAGATATTCCAATCCCACGTTATTCAGGAAACCCAACCGCTCGCGGATTTCCTTGAAGATGGCCTGGGCGATCTCGGTTTTCTGTTTGCTCAGCGAAGCTGGTGCGGCCTCGGCCCAGGCCAGCGCCTCGCGGATCGACATCTGTACCACCTGACCCACATGCAGGCCCGCGATCTTGACCGCCAGCGCCTCGGGCTTCAGCCGGAACCCGCCACAGGCCCCGCAGGGGCGGTTGTTCTGATACTGCTCGAACTCCTCGCGGATCCAGTTGCTGTCGGTCTCGCGATAGCGGCGTTCCATGTTGGGGATGACGCCTTCGAAACTGCGGGTGACCTGATAGACGCGGCCACCCTCGTCATAGCGGAACGGGATTTCCTCGTCGCCCGAACCGCGCAGGAACACCTGTTGCACCTTCTCGGGCAGATCCTTCCACGGGGTGTTCTTGTCGAACTGGTAATGGCGGGCGATCGCCTCAATGGTTTGCAGGAAATAGGGCGACTTGCCCTTGCGCCAGGGTGCAAGGGCACCGTCATAGACCTTGAGGCTCTGATCGGGGACCACGAGGCGTTCGTCAAAAAACAGCTCGACCCCCAGGCCGTCGCATTTCGGGCAGGCGCCATAGGGGGCGTTGAACGAGAAGAGGCGCGGTTCGATCTCGGGGATGGTGAAGCCCGAGACCGGACAGGCAAAGTTTTCCGAAAATGTGATGCGCAACGGCTCTTCGGTCTCTTGCGAGCCCTCCTCGCCGGGCGAAGAGGCCCCGCCCGGGGCCGAGGAGCCGTCCCGTGGCGCGGTCTCCAGGATCGCGATGCCCGAGGCCAGATCCAAAGCGGTGCGCAGGCTGTCGGCCAACCGGGTTTCAAGCCCCTCGCGCACCACGATGCGGTCCACCACCACGTCGATGTCATGGCGAAACTTCTTGTCGAGCGTCGGCGGCTCGTCCAGTTCATAGAACTGGCCATCCACCTTGACCCGCTGAAAGCCCTGCTTGCGCAGCTCCAGGAATTCCTTGCGGTATTCGCCCTTGCGGTCGCGCACGATGGGGGCCAGCAGATAGCCGCGCGTGCCCTCCTCCATCGCCATGATCCGGTCGACCATGTCCTGCACCTGCTGCGCCTCGATGGGCTGGCCGGTGGCCGGGCTATAGGGCGTGCCCGCGCGCGCGAACAACAGCCGCATATAGTCATAGATCTCGGTCACCGTACCAACGGTCGAGCGCGGGTTCTTGCTGGTGGTCTTCTGCTCGATGGAAATCGCTGGGGAAAGACCGCTGATATGGTCCACATCCGGCTTTTCCATCATGTCCAGGAACTGGCGGGCATAGGCGCTGAGGCTTTCAACATAGCGCCGCTGCCCTTCGGCATAGATCGTGTCAAAGGCCAGGCTCGACTTGCCCGAGCCGGCAAGGCCGGTGATCACCACCAGCTGATCGCGCGGAATATCCACGTCGATCCCCTTGAGATTATGCTCGCGCGCGCCGCGTACCTCGATGAACTTCTGCTCAGCCATGAACTGCCCTCGGACCCAATGCCACAGAGATAGGCGAACCGCCGTGAGTCTCCAACCCGATTAATAGAACGTAAAGAGAACAAATGCAGGATGCAAAGGTTTTGGCATTGCATTCAATTCATTGAATGTTAAATTGGCGAAAACCCGCAGACACTCCGACAGGTCCGATATGTTCTTTTTCCGCAAACCCTCCCTGCCCGGCCTGAGCATCACCGAGGCGGTTGACGCCGCCGCACGCGGCGACCTGCTGGTGATCGACGTGCGCGAGGCGGGGGAACTGGCGGCCACCGGCAAGGCCGCCGGTGCCCTGCATGTCCCGCTGATGCAGCTGAGCGCGCGCGCTGACCGAAACCATCCCGAATTCGAGCCGCTGCTGGAGGGCGCCAGTCGGATCGCGGTCTATTGCGCCTCGGGCGGGCGCTCGGCCCGGGCGCGCAAGCTGCTGCTGGGCCTGGGTTACCCCGAGGTTCACAACCTGGGCGGCCTGGGCCACTGGGCCCGTGCTGGCGGCCGGATCGAACGCGCCTGACCCGCCTCAGGTCTTGCGCGCGATGGCCCAGGCGCAGATCGGAAAATCGGGATCGTTGTCCAGAGGATCGGTCTCGGGGTCATAGACCGGCGGCCAGGGCCGTTCGAGATTGCGCAGGGCCGCGTGCCGGTTGCCCCATTGCTCGGCCCGGATCTCCTCCTCGGCAAAGCCGCATTCGATCAGGAAATTCCGCAGACCCCGCGCCGACCAGCGCGAATTGTCCATCGGGGCCGCGTGAAACGGCACAAAGAACGGCACCGCCAGCCAGAAATGTCCGCCGGTCCGCAGCATTTCGAGCACGTTCAGCGTCGCCTCATAAGGCCGGTCCAGATGTTCCCAGACCTGATTGGCCAGTATCAGGTCGAATTGCTCGATCTCTCCGGCCGCGTCGCAATAGGGTCCGGCGCAGATATCGTATTCGGGATAGATAAATCGGCGATAGCTGCGGAACGGGAATTGTTGCCCCCATTTGCCCGAGATCTCGGCCACCTCCAGCCCCTCGGGGCCCAGGTCCTTGATCATCCGGCGGCTTGATCGTGCCATTGCGATCCGGTTCAGACTGGCCACGCGTCTCTCCTTGTGTCCGGGACAGGTAATCAGCCCTTGGCCACCCCGTCCAGACGCGATCGGTGGGGCCATTTGCAAAACCACCCGCAAACGACGAAATTTCCCCTTTCGGTATACGCTCCAGATCGTAATCTGCGGCCACGCGACAAGATTTTGCGTGTTATTTTCGCTTTGTAGACGAGGTTTTGAATGAAACGAATTGGACTGGCCGCATTGGCGCTATGCCTGCCCGCAACACTGGCTGCGCAGGATCAGCCCTCGGCCATATTGGTGCTGGATGGCTCTGGCTCGATGTGGGGTCAGATCGAGGGCAAGGCCAAGATCGAGATCGCCCGCGAGGTGGTGACCGGCCTGCTGGCCGACCTGCCACAGGATCAGCCGCTGGGCCTGACGGTCTATGGCCACCGGCGCAAGGGCGATTGCACCGATATCGAAACGCTGGTGGCGCCCGCGCCCGGTAACCGCGCGGCCATCGCCAGCGCGGTGGCCGGGCTGAAACCCAAGGGCAAGACACCGATGCTGGAGGCCGTGCGCCAGGCCGCCGAGGCGCTGCGCTATACCGAGGAGAAGGCCACCGTGATCCTGGTCTCGGACGGGGTCGAGACCTGTGACGCCGATCCATGCGCCACTGCTGCCGCGCTCGAGGCGGCGGGGGTCGATTTCACCGCCCATGTGGTGGGATTCGATATCGACGACCCGCAGGCACTGGCGCAGATGCAATGCCTTGCCGACCAGACCGGCGGCACATTCCGCAGCGCCGCCAACGCTGACGAGCTGGGCGCGGCGCTGGCCGCCGCCGCCACGGTAAAGCCCGACCCGGCCCCCGGCCCCGCCCGGCTGCTCTTTGCCGCGACCGAGGCCTTTGGCAGCACCTTCCGCGAGGTCGAGGTGGTCTGGGAGGTGTTCACCGAGGATGGCGCGCAGGCGATGGATGCGACCCAGGTGATGAGCGGCGAGACCCAGCTGCCCCCCGGCACCTTTCTGGTGCGCGCCCTGCGCCTGTCCGATGAGACGGTGGAAGAGCGCCGGGTCACCCTGCAACCGGGCGGGCGTGAGGTGGTCGAGATCGCCTTTGATGAACCCCTGCCCGCCGCCACCCTGTCGGCGCCCGCCAGCGGCACCGCGGGCGGAATGGTCGAGGTCAGCTGGACCGGCCCGGATGGCGAGGGCGATTATCTGGCTGCCGGTCCCGTGGGCGCCAATGACGCCAGCTATCTGACCTTTGAATATACCGCCAAGGGCAACCCGCTGCCGCTGCGCCTGCCGGTCGAGCCGGGCGCGTATGAGATCCGTTATGTGCTGGCGGATGGAATTCAGACCCTTGCCCGCCTGCCGATCACGGTGAGCGAGCGCAGTTTCGCGCTGGACGCGCCGGGTAGCGCACCGGTGGGCAGTCTGGTGCAGGTGGAATGGTCGGGCGGCGGCTTTGACGAGGATTTCCTGACCGTGGCCAAGCTGGACGCCAGCAGCGACGGCAACGATTACCTGACCTATGCCTATGTGCGCGACGGCAACCCCGTGGGGCTGCGGATGCCATTGGCGCCGGGCCAGTACCAGCTGCGCTATGTGGTGGGTCAGGACAGTTCGGTTGCGATCAGCCAGCCCATCACGGTGAGCGACCTGAGCGTGACGCTGGAAGCGCCCGATCGGGTGGCAGCAGGCAGCATGGTCGCGGTGAGCCATACCGGCCCCGCCTATGACGGCGACTATGTCACCTTTGTCACCCCGGATGCGGGCGTGCTGGACTATCTTGGCTATGCCTATACCAGCGATGGCGCGACCGTGCAGGTACAGGCGCCCGACATGCCCGGAAGCTATGAATTGCGCTATGTTTCGACCATCTCGGGCGAGCGAATATTTGCCCGCCGCGCGGTGGTGGTGGAGTAAGAAAAACCCTCGCCCGGGGCGCCGGGCGAGGGTCAGCTTTACGTCAGAAGCAGTTGTTCTTACATGTGAATGACGCGCCCGTATGCGTCCAGAACGCTTTCGTGCATCATCTCGCTCAGCGTCGGATGCGGGAAGACCGTGTGCATCAGGTCCTCTTCGGTGGTCTCAAGCTGGCGGCCCACCACATAGCCCTGGATCATCTCGGTCACCTCGGCGCCGACCATATGGGCGCCCAGCAGCTCGCCCGTCTTGGCGTCGAAGATGGTCTTGATCATGCCCTCCACCTCGCCCAGTGCAATCGCCTTGCCGTTGCCGATGAAGGGGAAGCGGCCGACCTTGATGTCGTACCCCAGTTCCTTGGCCTTGGCCTCGGTATAGCCGACCGACGCCACCTGCGGATGACAATAGGTGCAGCCTGCGATGCTTTCGGGTTTGACCGGGTGGGCATGCTTGCCCGCGATCAGCTCGGCCACCATGACTCCCTCGTGGGAGGCCTTGTGCGCCAGCCAGGGCGCGCCGGCGATATCGCCGATGGCATACAGCCCCTCAACCCCGGTCCGGCAATAGGCATCGGTCACCACATGCGTGCGGTCGATCTTGACCCCCAGCGCCTCGAGCCCGAGGTTTTCCACGTTGCCGACGATACCGACAGCAGAGATTACGGTGTCGAATTCCAGTTTCTCGACCTTGCCGCCGGTCTCGATATGGGCAGTGACCTTTCCCTTGGCGCGGTCCAGTTGCTTGACCATGGATTTCTCCATGATCTTCATGCCTTGCTTGACAAAGCTCTTCTTGGCGAAGGCGCTGATCTCGGCATCTTCGACCGGCAGAACGCGGTCCATCACCTCGACCACGGTCGTGTCGGCGCCCAGCGTGTTGTAGAAGCTGGCGAATTCGATGCCGATGGCGCCCGAGCCGATGACCAGCAGTTTCTTGGGCATCCGCACCGGTTGCAGCGCATGCTTGTAGGTCCAGACCAGATCGCCGTCAGCCTCGAGCCCCGGCAATTCGCGCGCGCGCGCACCGGTGGCGAGGATGATGTTCTTGGCGGTCAGTTCCTGGGTGCCCTTGTCGGTCTTGACCGAAACCTTGCCCTTGGCCGGGATCGTCGCCTCGCCCATCACCACGTCGATCTTGTTCTTCTTCATCAGATGGCCGATGCCGCCCGACAGCTGCTTGGCCACCCCGCGCGAGCGTTTCACCACCGCGTCGAGGTCATAGCCGATATTGTCGGCCTTCAGCCCGAATTCCTTGGCGCGCTCCATCAGGTGGAACACTTCGGACGAGCGCAGCAGCGCCTTGGTCGGGATGCAGCCCCAGTTCAGGCAGATGCCGCCCAGATGTTCGCGCTCGACCACACAGGCCTTGAGCCCCAGCTGAGCCGCGCGGATGGCGGCCACATAGCCCCCCGGCCCGGCGCCGATTACGATCACGTCATAGGATTGTGCAGCCATGTTCTTCCCTCGGCCAGACCCGTTCTAAAAACTAGTTTACCATTAAACTAATTTCTCACGCACATCAACAGCCCTGCGCCGCGACAAAAGTGACGCGCCGGCAGCGGCGTTACGTCCGCCATGCCAGCCTATACCGGCAACGGTCTTTGCGCTAGAACCGAGGGCAGCAGCGGCGATGTGGAGAACCGACGTGATGAAAACGCTCAAGGACCTGTTTCTGGCACTGCTCAATGCCACGCTGATCCTGGTGGCGCTGTGCCTGTTTCTGGGCTGGCGGATGATGGCGACGGTGGACACGGTCAGCGACCGCGTGACCGCCAGCATCGCCGAGCTGACCCCTCTGCGCGACGAGATTGCCGGGGTGCGCGCCGAACTGTCCGGCCTGCGGGCCGATCTGGCCGCCGCGCCGGGCACGGCTGCCAGCGCCCGGTTGCAGAACCGCCTTGATGGGTTGGAAGCGCGACTGGACGGGATGCAGGCCCGGATGGCCAGCCTGGCCACCCTGCCCGATCAGCTGCTCGACCGCGCCTTTGAAACCGCCGCAGACCGGATGGCGCGCGGCGTCGCCGAGCTTCGCGGCTGTCAGCCGGCACCGGGCGGAACCTAGAGCCTAGAGCCTAGCCCGCCTTGCGCTGCAACTGCTGCACCGTCGCGCCATAGCCGCCATCCGAGACATACTCTGCCTCGCTCTGGGTGCTGGCCCGGTCAAGGGCCTGATTGCGATAGGGGAACCGTCCGAATTTGCGGATCACCTCGCGATGGGCCCGCGCATGCAGCAGGTTCGATGCGCCTGATTCGGGCATCCGCTGGCACATCAGCCGCACACAGCGTTCCTGATCGCAGAGATTTTCGGAATGCATCATCGGCAGGTAAAAGAACTGCCGCGCCGGTTCGTCGATCTTCAGGTCCCAGCCCTTGTCCACCGCGCATTTCGCGGCCATCAGCGCCGCCCTGTCGGTGGCAAAGGCCTTGCCCGAGCCGCGGAACATGTTGCGGGGGAACTGATCGGTGAGAATGATATAGGCCAGAGCACCGCTGGGATAGGTGAGCCAGAGCGAGAACCTGCCCTCTGCCGCTGCCTCCCATGTGGACTGGAACTTGTCCCTGATCCGGGCGTCCAACGCCTCGTCCTGGGCATACCATCCGGCGGGACCCACTTCGTCCAGCCAGAACTTCAATACGTCTTCGGGGCCGACCATCGGTCTGTCTCCACTCTCCTTTTGTCCCCAGGTTACTGGGGATTAAACGCCTTTTTACAATTCTGTAACAGTAACGATTTGCAACAATGCGTCATGAAGCAAGGGGAAAAATCGCCTACTTCTGCTCTTCTGCCTCCTGATCGGCCTCGAATGCCACTTCTTGCGCCATCTCGATCGCCACTGGCGAGGCGGTCGGGTACATGTAGGCCATGGAACTGGTCTCCTCGACCGGGGTCGAGGGACGCTGAGTCGCGCGATACGCGGCATAGGCGGCGGTCGCGAACATCAGCGATGCGATGAAGAAGAAGAAGCCCGGCGGGCCGAACACCCCGTCCGACATCAGCCAGCCGGTGGTGACCGGCCCGGCAATCGCCCCCAGCCCGTTGATGAACACCAGCCCGCCCGAGGCCGCCGGCATGTCGTCATAGTCGAGATAGTCGTTGGTATAGGCGATCAGCAGAGAATAAAGCGGGTTGGACAGCCCGCCGATGATCAGCGCCGCCAGCAGCAGGAATTCGAACTGGCCGCCCAGCATCGCGCCCAGCATCGCACCGCCGCCGCCGACCAACGCGACAAACAGGATCAGCACCCGCCGGTCCATCCGGTCCGACAGCCAGCCCAGCGGATATTGCACCACCAGCGCGCCCACATAGAAGGTGGCGACAAAGATCGACAGTTGCGACAGCGTCAGCCCCACATTGGCCGCATAGACCGCGCTCATCCCGAATTGGGCCGAGAACACGCCCCCCAGCAGGAACATGCCGACACAGCCCAGCGGAGAGGTCTGCATCAGCGCCTTCAGGCTCATCGGTTTGGTGCTGTCAAAGGCCGGGGTCGGCGAGATCGACAGCAGGATCGGACCAAACGAGATCGAAACCACGATCGAGGCGATGATGAACGCCTCATACCCGCCCGGATCACCGACCTGGATCAGCCCCTGGGCCACGATGATACCGGTCATCTGCACAATCATGTACAGCGACAGCGCCTTGCCCCGGTTCGAATTGTCGGCGGCATTGTTCAGCCAGCTTTCGGCGGTGACGTAAACGCCCGAGAAACAGAACCCGATGATCACCCGCCCCAGCATCCAGACATAGATATTGGCAAAAGCAGGATAGAGGATCATCACCGCCGAGATGAACGAGGCCAGTGCCGCGAACACCCGCACGTGGCCGACCCGGCGGATCATCTCGGGCGCCATGCGCGAGCCGCCCAGGAACCCGACGAAATAGGCCGACATCACCAGCGACATCTCGAAGGTGGAAAACCCCTCGATCTCGCCCCGCACACCCAGCAGCGTGCCCTGCAGGCCGTTACCCACCATCAGCAGGCCAATGCCCAAAAGCAGCGCCCATGCGCTGGATAGAACCTGAAGCATCGCGATTGCCTTTGTGCGGTTGCGGACTCTGCGGTCCAAAGAAGAAAGGTCGAGCCTCTGCTTGTCCACGACAAAGCGGCCCGGGTCTGATCCGTTATCGCCTAGCCCGGCAGCAAAAGCGACGCATCCCCATAAGAGAAGAACCGATAGCGGTTTTCCACCGCATGGGCATAGATTTTGCGGATGCTCTCTTGCCCCATCAGAGCCGAGACCAGCATCAGCAGTGTCGATTTGGGCAAGTGGAAATTGGTCATCAGCCCGTCGGCAACGCGGAAGTCGAAGCCGGGATAGATGAAAATGTCGGTGTCACCCTCCCAGGGCGCGATCTGCCCGCCGCGCGCGGCGCTTTCGATCAGGCGCAGGGCGGTGGTTCCGACCGGGATCACCCGGCCGCCTGCCGCCTTGGTGGCGGCGATCTCGGCGGCGGCCTCGGCGCTGACCCGGCCCCACTCGGCATGCATCTTGTGGGTCGTCACATCCTCGACCTTGACCGGCAGAAAGGTGCCCGCGCCCACATGCAGGGTAACATGGGTAAAGGTAACCCCATGTGCGGCCAGTGCTGCCAGCAGCGTATCGTCGAAATGCAACGAGGCGGTGGGGGCGGCGACAGCGCCGGAATGACGCGCCCAGACGGTCTGGTAATCGGTCTTGTCCTGCTCATCGGCGGCGCGTTTGGCGGCGATATAGGGCGGCAGCGGCATCGCGCCCGCCTGGGCCAGCGCGGCGTCGAAATCGGGGCCGGTCAGGTTGAACCGCAATAGGGCCTGCCCGTCTTCAATCGCCTCAACATCAGCCGACAGGTCGTTGGAAAAGATAATGGTTTCACCTTCACGCAACTTGCGCAGCGGTTTGGCCAGCGCGCTCCAGCTGCCATCGGCGCGCGGTTCCAGCAGGGTGATCTCGATCCGGGCGGTGACCGGGCCTTGGGCGCTCTGGCGCTGGCGGGTACCACTCAGCCGCGCGGGGATCACCCTTGTGTCGTTCAGCACCAGCCGGTCGCCCGGGCGCAACCAGTCGGGCAGATCGCGCACCACCGCATCGCTGATCGCATCTCCCCGGGCCACCAGCAGGCGCGCCGAAGAACGGGGCTGGGCGGGCCGCGTGGCAATCAGGTCATCGGGCAGGTCGAAATCGAAATCGCTGAGCTTCATGGCCCGCGCCTATAGAGCGCGCCGCACGCTTTGACCACAGCCAATTCGCCTGACAGGGCGGCAGACCGCTCAGCGGTCACCGCCGCCACTGTGCGGGCGCGCGGGCTGGGGCGCAGGGGCGGGCCGTGGCGCCGGTTCGGGCGTTGCCGCCGGTGCGGCCGGTGCGGGCGCGCTGTTCTCCTCGGGCACCGCCGGCAGGCTGGGCGCGGGTGCGCGGATGATGTCGCGCAGAAAGCCCGGCGCCAGCCCGGACAGCGGATTGACGAAGACCTGCGGCCGCTGCATCGGGCCGGTCAGGGTATAGTTGAACCCGATCAACCCTTCGCCCTTGCGGGTCAGCACACTGCCGATCGCATTGAGCAGATAGATGGGCGAGACCACGCCGCGCAGGTCCAGAACCCGGTTTTCCGTATCCACGGTGCCATTGATCGACACCCCGATCGACGGGCCGACCGCACTGCCTTCGAGCACGGTGAGGGTTGTGGGCGTCAGCCGCATCTTGCTGTCGATCTCGCCGAACAGGATACCCTGACCCGACATCTCGTCGATCAGCCCGACCAGCGACACCGCGTTGAGCAGCGCCGCCATCGCAGGCGCATCGCGCACCCTGGTGTTGCGCACCCTGAGTTGCGCGTCGTAATTGCCCGGCGCGCCTACCGGCTCCATCACCAGCTGGAAGCTGCCGCCATGGGCCTGATCTAGGATCCCTGCGGCGCGGAACACCGCGCCCGCATCCTCGGCCTGCAGAAATACCGCACTGCGCGCGCCCCGCCCGATCAACTGGCCAGAGATCGGCGCCTGCCCATTCAGCGACCCGGTGAAGCGGCCATTCAGCCCTCCGCCGGTGCTGAAACTGCCACGCATGCCGCTCAGCGTCATGCTGTCAGAGACCTGCAACCGGTCGAGCGCGAGGCTGACCGCCGGGGCCGCACCACCGCCGCCGCTGCCACCCGAGGCACCACTGCCGAAACTGGCCCGGCGCAGATCCAGAACGCCCCCCTGCACCACGATATCGGGCACCGCCCCGGCGCCGCGCCCGACCAGTTCGACCGGAACCGCCAGCCAATCCCCCAGTTCGAACGAAGAGAACCGCGCGCGCGCGAAACTGCGGTCGGGATTGAACTCGATACTGCCACGGGTGCGCAGCCCGGCGGCCTCGACCTCGATCGTCTCGACCCGCCCACCCGCGCCCAGAGTTGCCTCGAGCGCCAGCCGACCGGTGCTGGCGGGCGGTTTGCTCCACCCAAGTTCCGGCAGCGACAGGCGCACCCCGGACAGGTTCGACTGTGCCGCAAGGCGCAGCGGCTCGCCGCCCCCGATCCCAAGGGTGAAATCGGCCTCACCCGCGCCTGTCAGCATGCCATCGGGCAGGCCCAGCCGCTGCTCGCGGATCAAATCGGGGGTCAGCGCGATACGCCCGCTCAGGTTGCTGCGCTGGCCCTGCCCCAGCGGCTGTTGCCAGCGCATGCTGGCCGGGACGCTGCCGAACAGCCCGGCCCCCTGCAAGGCGATCCGGGTCTGGTCTCCGCTCACCTCAAGCCGGGGTGCCGAGACCCGGGTGCCGGGCACCAGCACCTCGCTTGCCACCCCCTCGACCACGCCGGCCAGGTGGAATTCCATATCCGCGATCCTGACCTTGTCCTTGAGCGGCAATGCCAGCGTGCCGGTCAGCCGGGCAGTGCCCTCTGCCAGGTCGACCGGCAGATTGGCCTTGTCCAGGATGCTGAGCGGCGGCTCGTTCAAAAGGGACAGCGCGGCGGTGACCGGCCCGCTGGCCATGATCCGGGCAATACCCGGCGCGGCTTGGCGGATGCCGATATCGGGGATGATGAACGAGGTGCCGGTGGCGTCCATCTCGCCCCCCTGTGCGGCCACAACGACCCCCGCGTCGGCCGTCACCGCGAAACGGCCATCCAGCAGGCTGGCCTGCCCGCGCGCGCGCACCAGCGGCGGCAGTGTTCTGGCATAACGGATCTGCGCCTCGGCAAAGTCGAAATCGGCATAAAGGTCGGGCTTGGCCCCGGGGCGCAGCCGGAGCGCGAGGTCAAGATCGCTCAACTGCGCCTCGACCAGGTTCTCGGCCACCCATTCACGCGGCTTGGGCGCCACGCCCTCGGGCCAATAGGACAGGACCTGCGCCGGGGTGATCGCATCCAGCTGCGCGTCCAGCGCCAGTTGCCAGCCCTCGGGCGCGGCGCTCAGATCGCCGTCCAGCCGCAGGGTGCGGCCATCGTCGATCACATCCATCCGCCCGATCCGCAACTGGAACGGGTTCAGTGTCATCCGGAAATCCACCTCGGCGCGGTCGATGGTCAGCGGCTCGGGATAGACGGCGGCGGGGTTGACGCGCAGCCCGTGCAGGCGGAACTGCCCGACCAGACGGTCAAGCCGCCCGGCCTCGACCCCGTCGAGATAGGCCACGCCCTCTGCCTGGGCCGCACCCCAGGCGCTGTCCACCGCCACCTCGGCAAAGCTCAGCCGCTGCTGGGCCGGGTCATAAGTGAAATAGGTACGGGCCGAGGCAAAGGGGATCGGCCGGGTCTTGGGGTTGGGTTGCAGCGCGCCCTGCCCGATCTGCAGCGTGGCCGAGATCGGGGTCAAGGTGCCCGCCGCGTCGATGCCCCCGCGCAGCGCGCCCGAAATGGGCGCATCCAGCACCTGCAACCAGGCCAGCGCCGGTGCCTGCGCCGCGATATCGGCGGCGGCCAGATCCTCGATCGAGATGCCGAAACTGGCCGCGGGCTGACCCAGGGTGCTGGTGTAATTGGCCTCGAACCGGCTGGCAAAATCGCGCCCGCTGAGCAACGAGAATTCGGTGGCGATGCGAAGGTCGCCACCACCACGGGTGATCAGCACCTGACCGCCATCCAGCGTCCAGCCGCGCCCCTGGCGCAGATCCTCATACTCCAGCGACAGCGAGGTCAGCTCGACCGAACTGAGCGCGCTGAGCTGGGGATGCAGGAACACCGCATCAAGCGATTCGAGCAGCTGTGCCAGTGTCGAGGCCTGCCCGACCGTCCCGCCGCCCTGCCCGCCCAGCGACAGCGAGACCTGCCCCTCGGCGTCGCGTCGCAGGGCGGCCGAGGCGCCGTTCAGCACGATCCGCTTGGGCTGCACCTGGCCGCGCAGCAGGGGCCGCATCGCCAGGCTGGCCTCGGCATCGGCAAGCCGCGCGATCACCCGGCCACCGGCATCGGACAGTTCGACATCGCGCAGGCGCAAACGCGGACGCCAGCCCTTGTTGATCACGAAATAGACGCCGCCAAACCGGATCGCGCCGCCCTCGAGCGCGCGCGCCAGGCGGGACTCGACCCGCGATTGCAGCCAGGGCGGCGCCTGCAGGGTCTGGCCCACCACCATCAACCCGGCAAACCCCGCCAGAAACACCAGCAGCACCGTGCCGCGCATCGCCCACAGCAAGGTCACCCGCCGCCGGCTGCGGCGCGGTTTTCCGGGGTCAGCCCCGTCCGAAGTCTTGTCGATGTCTTCCAACTTCTCCGCCGCGACCTATGATGCGCGCAATCGTATCACGAAACCCAGCCGGAGTGCCCCGATGCCCGATGTCACAGATATTGCCCCCGAATTCACGCTTCCCCGCGATGGCGGCGGCGAGATCAGCCTGTCCGACCTGCGCGGTCGCGCGGTTGTTCTGTTCTTCTATCCCCGCGATGATACTCCGGGCTGCACCAAGGAATCCATCGGCTTTTCCGTGAACCTGCAGGCCTTTGCCGATGCCGGCGCCCAGGTTCTGGGGATCTCGCGCGATACGGTGGCCAAACATGACAAATTCGTCGCCAAACACGGGCTGACCACACCGCTGCTGTCGGATGCCGAAAGCGATGTCTGCGAGCGCTATGGCGTCTGGGTGGAAAAGAACATGTATGGCAAGAAATCCATGGGCATCGAACGCACGACCTTTCTGATCGATGGTGAGGGCCGGATCGCCCAGGTCTGGCGCAAGGTCAAGGTCGATGGCCATGTGGACGCGGTGCTGGACGCGGTGCGCGCCCTGTGAGCCTGAGCCTGACCGAAATGGCCGTCGAGGTGCTGACCACCGCCGATGGCCGCGCCAAGACCGCGCTGTCACGCCGCCATGCCGCCGCCTGGTTTGCCGCCCGCAAGGGCGAAGCCACGCCGATCGCGGTGGGCACCGCCAACCCGCCGCCCCATCCGGCCCGCCCCGAACGCCCCGAACTGCTCAGCCCGCGCGACGTGCCGCGCCGCCGCCCGGGCTCGGAGGCGGGGCGCATCGCGCTGTTGCATGCGGTGGCGCATATCGAGCTGAACGCGGTCGATCTGCACTGGGACATCATCGCGCGGTTCGGCCATGTGCCGATGCCGATCGGGTTCTACGACGACTGGGTGAAATGCGCGGACGAGGAATCCAAACATTTCAACATGATCTGCGACGTTCTTGAGAGTATCGGCAGCCATTATGGCGCGCTGCCGGCCCATGCCGGCATGTGGCGCGCCGCCGAGGATACGGCCGAGGATCTGATGGGCCGGCTGGCGGTGGTGCCCATGGTGCTCGAGGCGCGCGGGCTGGATGTGACGCCGGGAATGATCGACATCTTCCGCAAGGCGACCTTGCCCGCGGCCGTCGCCGCTCTCGAGGTGATCTATGCCGAAGAAGTGGGCCATGTCGCCTATGGCTCCAAATGGTTCCATTTCCTGTGCGGACGCGAGAATGCCGACCCCAAGGAAGTGTTCCACGCGCTGGTGCGGCGCTATTTCCATGGCGCGCTGAAGCCGCCCTTTAACGAGGAGAAACGCGCCGAAGCCGGGCTGCCCCCGGATTTCTACTGGCCCCTCGCCGAAGAGACCGAACAGCGAAATCGCGGTGTCTGACGGGCCACATCGCATGCAAACGCATGGTTTCGGCGGATTTTCGCCGAAACCGGGCTGTCATGGGCAGGGTTTTTGCGCTTCTGGTAAACAAACTTGCCCGATCCGCCCTGCGCCGGTATTCACACGTGCCAAGGCCCCGGCACCACTCAATCCCGGGGTTTTGTGAGGGGACAACAAGGGATGGGCGCGTGCGAACACGTCTGGCGATCAAAATCCACGCGTTTCTGGAGCAGAAATTTCCCGAACGCAGGGTCTTTCTGAAATCCGACACCGATACACGGTTCATCCGGCTTCGGCCCGAGACCCAGCTGATCGCCTTTGGCGGCGCCACGCTGCTGGTCGCATGGACCATCGTTGCCACCGCCATCCTGCTGATGGACAGCATCGGCGCCGGCAATTTCCGCGAACAGGCCAAGCGGGATCAGGCCACCTATCAGGAACGCCTGAACGCGCTCTCGCAGGAACGTGACGCCCGCGCCGAAGAGGCGGTGGCCGCACAGCGCCGGTTCAACGCCGCCCTGACCCAGATCTCGGCCATGCAGACCGAGCTGCTGGCCTCGGAAACCCGCCGGCGCGAGCTGGAAACGGGGGTCGACGTGATCCAGACCACCCTGCGCGCCACCATGAAACAGCGCGAGAACGCTCGCGCCGAGCTGGCCAAGATGCTGGACGAAAAGGGTGACAGCGCCGCCGTGCAGGAAGTGGCCGCCGAGGTCCCCGCGCAGATGGATTTCATGGCCGCGGCGCTGGAGCGCACCGCCCAGCAACGCGACCAGATCCGTGCTGATGCCCAGTCGGCGCTGGATGCGCGCGCCGAGCTGGAGCTGGAAATCAAGCTGATGGAAGAGCGCAACGACCAGATCTTCCGCCAGCTGGAAGAGGCAATGACCATCTCGCTGGAGCCGCTGGACAAGATGTTCCGCAGCGCCGGCATGCCCACCGATCGCATCATCGAAGAGGTGCGGCGCGGCTATAGCGGCCAGGGCGGGCCGCTGACCCCTTTATCCTTCAGCACGCGCGGTGAGGAACCCTCGGCAGACGAGATCCGCGCGAACCTGCTGCTTCAGCAGATGGACCAGCTGAACCTCTACCGGCTGGCCGCCGAACAGGCGCCCTTCGCCTCGCCGGTGCGCGCGGCGGTGCGCTATACCAGCGGTTACGGCTATCGGCGCGACCCCAAGACCGGCGGCAAGCGCATGCATAACGGCTCGGATTTCGCCGGCAAGCATGGCACCGACATTCACGCCACCGCCGATGGCGTTGTCACCCATGCGGGCTGGCAATCGGGTTTTGGCAAGCTGATCAAGATCCGCCACGCCTTTGGCATCGAGACCTATTACGCCCATAACTCGCAACTCCGTGTAAAGGTCGGCCAAAGGGTCTCGCGCGGGGATCATATTGCTGATATGGGTAGCACCGGACGGTCCACCGGGACGCATCTGCACTATGAGGTGCATGTCAACGGCAGACCCGTTAACCCCATGACTTACATCAAGGCTTCACGCAATGTTTTCTAAGAGCAAAATCAACGAGCCCGCCCCCAAGGCCCCCGAGGCGGCCAAACCCGCCGCGCCTGCGGCTCCTGCTGCGCCCGCTCCGAGCGATTACAAGGCAGCTGCGCCCAAGCCCAAGCCGCCGGCCTCGATCCTGTCGTCGGATCTGCACATCACCGGTAACATCAAGACCTCCGGCGATATCCAGGTTGAAGGCTCGGTCGAAGGCGATATCCGCGCGCATCTGCTGACCATCGGCGAGACCGCCACCATCAAGGGTGAGGTGACGGCCGACGACGTGGTGATCAATGGCCGGATCGTCGGCCGTGTGCGGGGCCTCAAGGTGCGCCTGACCTCGACCGCGCGGGTCGAGGGCGACATCATCCACAAGACCATCGCGATCGAGAGCGGTGCCCATTTCGAAGGCTCGGTGCAGCGTCAGGACGACCCGCTGAACCCCGGTCGCGCCGCCAAGCCCGGCGCCAACCCGGCTGCGGCTGCCCCGGCCCCCAAGCCCGAAGGCGCCTGAGCCTCGCTCTCTTTCAGAACATGCAAAGCGCCGTGACCCTCCCGCGGCGCTTTTGATTTGGCACAACGCCTGACCCGGGCGGCGCCAGATTTTTCGTCGAAAAATCTTGGCCCGCCTGGCCGCGCCCAAGCGTGCTATTCTGCCCCCAGCATCCATTCGCCTTGTGGCCAGAAGGCGTGAAAGGCAAAGGCGAACATCACGTCATGGGCGATGTCGCGCCCCTGCCCGTCGCGCACCCGGATCGAGCCGACCTCGCGCCCGTCGCCGATCCGCGCCGTATCAAGCGCCGAGGCCTGTCCTTCACGCCACTCGAACCGCAGCCCCGCCTCTTCAAGCGCCCCCGCCGCGGCCAGCCGCGTCAGTGGCCAGGCCCGCGCACCCACCCGCACCACGCGGGCCAGCGCCGGGATGCCATGGGGCGGCGCCTCGCCGTCATAGAGGAAGGGCCGCCGGGCACTGTCGTAATTCACATAGGGATTGCGGCCATAAGCGCGGCGAAACGCCGGCTCGGCCATCACCAGCCCTTGCGGCGCACGGGCGCGGAACTGGTCCCAGCTCTCCATCCAGCTCGGCAGCGTCTGCAACTCGGTCCCCGTCAGCCTGCCCACGATGGCCAGCCCCTGCGCCTGTTGCCACCAGCTCTGCGTCTGTCGGTCATACATCACCATGTCCGAATTGCGCAGCTTGCCGGTCACCCCGAACTCCAGCTCACCTGCCGGGCTGCGCCGATCAAAGGTCAGGCCAGAGTTACACAGCGGGCAGAAGGTGACGGCCACCGGCACCGTCCCGATCTGGTCGTTGACGATCTCGTGCCACATCAGATAGCGCAGCGGATAGGCACGCGCGACCTCTCCGGGGAGCGCCACTGTGATCACCGGCTCACGCCCTTCCAGGTCCTCAGCGGTTGCCGCGCTCACAAACGCGGGATCGCTCAGCGCAGGGATACCGTCCTTGGGCGGGCCGCCGGACAGGATCTCGCCCCAATGCGCGACGCTGGTCTTGTCGAAATCGGTATCGGGCCACTCATGACGCCAGATCTCGGGCCCGGCCAGGGCAGGCAAAGCCAGCCAGATCGCAAGCAGCAGGGAAAAGATGCGCATGCCGGGACCTCCGAGGTTCACAACCGTGTCCCATGGTCACCGCACGGATGGTATCGCGCCACCCCGCACACGCAAACGTGAGACCGCCGGCACCCCGAAACCGGGCGCCGGCGGCATTGGATCAGTCGGTTACGGTGACCGACTTCATCTGATCGGGCTGGCCGATCACCGAGCCGTTGGGACCGGTGCCGCGCTTGATCGCGTCAACCACATCCATGCCCCCGGTCACCTTGCCCACCACGGTATATTGACCGTCCAGGAACGGGCCCGGCGCGAACATGATGAAGAACTGGCTGTTGGCGCTGTTGGGGTCCTGCGCCCGGGCCATGCCCACCACACCGCGTTCATAGGTGATGTCCGAGAACTCGGCCGGCAGGTCTGGCCGGTCGGACCCGCCCCGCCCGGCCAGGCGCATGTCGCCGCCCATGCGGCCATATTGCACATCGCCGGTCTGGGCCATGAACCCGTCGATCACGCGGTGAAACACCACCCCGTCATAGGCGCCCGAGGCGGCCAGCGCGGTGATCTGCTCCACATGTTTGGGGGCCACATCCTCGAGAAGGTCGATGGTGACGGTGCCATTGGCTTCGCCCGCCACCTCGATCTTGAGGCCGGTCGCACCCGCCGGAACGGCGAACAGCGCCAGAAGGGCCGCAAGCTTATACATCTGCGGCCACCTTGACGCTGATCATGCGATCGGGATTCGCAGGCGGCTCGCCGCGGGTGATCGCATCCACATGTTCCATGCCGGAAATCACCCGGCCATAAACGGTATACTGGCCGTTCAGGAAGTGATTGTCCTTGAAGTTGATGAAGAACTGGCTGTTGGCCGAGTCCGGATTGGCCGAGCGTGCAGCGCCCAGCGTGCCCCGGTCATGGGGCAGCTTCGAGAACTCTGCCGGCACGTTGGGCAGCGACGAACCGCCGGTGCCCGCCATGCGAATGTTGAACCCGTCTTCCATGTCGCCATTGGCCACGTCGCCGGTCTGCGCCATGAACCCGTCGATCACCCGGTGAAAGCAGACATTGTCATACTCGCCAGAGCGCGCCAGCTCCTTCATCCGCTCGGAATGTTTGGGCGCCACATCGGGCAGCAGTTCGATGACGACATTGCCATCCTTCAGCTCGATGATGATCGTGTTTTCGGGATCCTTGATTTCGGCCATCGGGCCCTCCTGTCACTGTGATTGCCGGGAACCTAACCATCGCGCGCGGGATGGACAAGGCACGCCATTGACGGGGGCGCCCATTCGGGTAGAGAAACCCGCAAACGCATTGCAGCAAGGAGATGACGGCTGATGGGCTGGAAAACACTCGACGACATGGACCTGACGGGCAAGCGCGTGCTGGTACGGGTCGATATCAACGTGCCGATCGTGGACGGGGTGGTGACCGACTCGACCCGCATTCGCCGCCTGATGCCCACGATCCGCGATATCCTTGCCGCTGGCGGGCGGCCCATCCTGTTGGCGCATTTCGGCCGCCCCGGCGGCGAGCGGCGCAAGAACCTGTCGCTGGGCCAGCTGGTGCCGACGCTGGAGCGTGCCTTTGAAACCAAGGTGCTGTTTGCCGACGATTGCGTTGGCCCTGCCGCCGAAGAGGCCGCCGAAGCCCTGCAGCCCGGTCAGGTGCTGCTGCTGGAGAACACCCGCTTTCACGCCAGCGAAACCAAGAACGACCCCGATCTGGCCGCCGGCATGGCTCGGCTGGGCGATATCTATTGCAACGACGCCTTTTCCGCCGCGCATCGCGCCCACAGCTCGACCGAGGCGATCGCGCGTCTGTTGCCCTCTTGCGCCGGACGGTTGATGCAGGCCGAGCTGGAGGCGCTGGAAAAGGCATTGGGCAAACCCGAACGCCCGGTGACCGCTGTTGTGGGGGGTGCCAAGGTCTCGACCAAGCTGGAGCTGCTGGGCAACCTGATCGAAAAGGTAGACTATCTTGTGATCGGTGGCGGCATGGCCAATACGTTCCTGGTGGCCAAGGGGCTGCCGGTGGGCAAATCGCTGGCCGAACGGATCATGAAGGACACAGCCGCCGAAATTCTGGCCAAGGCCGAGGCGGCGGGCTGCACCATCGTGCTGCCCAGCGATGTGGTGGTGGCCGAGAAATTCGAAAGCCACGCGCCCCATCAGATCCTGCCCAACGACCGCTGCCCGGACGAAGGCATGATCCTGGACGCGGGGCCCGACAGCCTGGCGGCGATCAAGGCGATCTTCGAGAAAAGCCGGACCCTGATCTGGAACGGCCCGCTGGGCGCGTTCGAGCTGGAACCCTTTGACGCAGCCACCAATGCCGCCGCGCTCAAGGCGGCGGCATTGACCCGGGCGGGCAAGCTCATCTCGGTCGCCGGGGGCGGCGATAAGGTGGCCGCGCTCAACGCCAGCGGCGCGGCGGGGGATTTCACCTATATCTCCACCGCGGGCGGCGCGTTTCTGGAGTGGATGGAGGGCAAGACCCTGCCCGGTGTCGCCGCCCTGATACAGGCCGGCTGATCCAGGCCATCACTAGCCCGCGTGCGCCGCTGAGCGGCGCGCGCGGAGCCCTGCGGGGCGGATGCCGCCGCCATCGGGCCCATCGTCATCCTCGGACAGGATGGCTTTGCGCATGTCGCCCAGATCGGTGCTGTGCAGCCAGCGCAGGCCGGTCGTCATGAAGACCATGCGAAACATCACACCCTCCCCAGCTGATTGCCGGATTGCAGTCCGGCCCTGTGGCCCATGGCGTCAAGCGTGCGCAGCAGTCCTTCGTGGCGGGCCAGCTCATCCTTCAGCGTCAGCTTGCGCCGCTTGAGCATGCGCAGCGTCTGGGCGCAGGGTGCCGGGCGTTTCAGCTCTTGCAGGATGCGCTCCTTCAATTCGGCCCTGCGGTCCTTCAACACCGCCATCCTCAGTTTCAGCGAGAAGGCGCGAACTCTGCTTTTTGCGGTCATCTATGGTCTCCTCCGGTTGTGACATTTGCCGCAGCTATTGCGGCCTGGCACCAAGATGGGGGCGCCCGACCTGGAAAGAAGCCAATGCCACCATAGATAAAGATAGGTTTTACCTATCGTAGTGAGGTTAGCATGCCGCCCGACATCACCCTGCGCCAGCTCAGCTATTTCTCGACCCTGGTGGCGGCCGGGCAATACCGCCGCGCCGCACGCAGCCTTGGCATCAGCCAGCCCTCGCTCAGCCTGCAGATCGCGGCGCTGGAAAAGGCGGTCGGGGCTCGGTTGCTGGAGCGGCGGCGCAGCGGCCTGATCCTGACCCCCGAGGGCCGCGACGTGTCCGAGATGGTGGCGCGCATCCTGCGCGAGGTCGAGGCGCTGACCCTCTATGCCAGCCCGATGCGCGACAACATGACCGGCACGCTGCGGCTCGGCTCGACCCCGACCATCGGCCCCTACCTGCTGCCCCGGGTGTTGCGCCAGTTGCATCGCCAGTATCCAAGGTTGAAACTGGCAATCCGCGACGGTGCCCCCCGCGACCTGGTCGAGGATCTGGCCGCCGGGCGCTATGACCTGATCCTGACCCACTTGCCGGTCAGCCGCGACGATATCCGGGTGGCACCGCTGTTTCGCGAACCGCTGGAGCTGGCGGTCGATCCGGCGCATCGGCTGGCTGGAGCGACCCAGGTCCGCCAGGCCGATCTGGCCGGTGAAACCATGCTGAGCCTCAGTTCCGGCTATGCGCTGCATGGACAGGTGCAGGCCTTGTGCGAAAGCGCCGGCGCGCGGCTCAGCACCGAGTTCGAGGGAACCAGCCTGGACGCGCTGCGCCAGATGGTGTCGCTGGGCATGGGGATCACCCTGCTGCCAGCGCTTTATGTCGCCTCCGAGGTGCGCACGCGCGGGGCTGATGTCGTCACCCGCCCGCTGCGCCCGGCGATACACAGGATCGTCGGACTGGCCTGGCGAACTGCCAGCGGCACCCCACCCGCGATCGAGCGGTTCACCGAACTGACCCGGCAGGTGATCCGCGACGAGATGAGCGGGATCCTGCAACCCTCTGCCTGACGAGGGGCGGCCCGGAAACCACTGTAAAAAAGAGGGATTCACAAGGGGATTCGCCTGTGTCATACTAAGGTCACGCGCCCGTCAGAGGCGCGACCAGAGGCAATCAAGACGGCAGGTACCCCGCGTGTCCCGGACAACCAGACCCAGCATCGGCGCGATCGTTTTTTTCGCGGTCTCTTTCGCGCTGGCGATCTATTTCACCTTCGCCGCCGTGCAGGGGGATTTCGGCCTGTTCCGCCGGGTGGAGATTGCCGCCGAGCGCGAGGTGCTGTCGCGCGATCTGGCCAAGGTCGAAGAGCAGATCGTCCGGATGGAGAACCTGACCCGGCGCCTGTCGGACGATTACCTGGATCTCGACCTGCTGGATGAACAGGCCCGCTCGGTGCTGGGCCTGCTGCGCGCCGACGAGATCGTGATCCGCTGAGGCGGAGCGCCTGGATTTTTCGTAGAAAAATCTTTCAACTTCGAAAATCTCCTGCGAAGATTTTCACGGCCCACCCGGCCTTGCCGCCGCGTCATATTATCACTCGTCAGGCGGCAAAAAATGCTTTATTAGATAGTTTAATGCTAAACTATTTCATCGACAGAGGAATGGCGCCGTGACCGCGACGAGAAAGACCTCAAGAAAATCAAACACTTCCGCAGAAGAACTGAAACACTATTACCGCGAGATGCTGCTGATCCGCCGATTCGAGGAAAAGGCCGGCCAGCTTTATGGCATGGGTCTGATTGGTGGGTTCTGCCATCTCTATATCGGTCAGGAAGCGGTTGTCGTGGGACTTGAGGCCGCCGCCGAGGAAGGCGACAAGCGCATCACTTCTTACCGCGATCACGGCCATATGCTGGCCTGCGGCATGGATCCGGGCGGCGTCATGGCGGAACTGACCGGGCGCGAGGGCGGCCTCTCCAAAGGCAAGGGCGGCTCGATGCACATGTTCTCGAAAGAGAAGCATTTCTATGGCGGCCATGGCATCGTCGGCGCCCAGGTTCCGCTGGGCGCGGGTCTGGCCTTTGCCGACAAGTACCAGGACAACGGGCGCGTCACCTTCACCTATTTCGGCGATGGTGCGGCCAACCAGGGCCAGGTCTATGAGACCTTCAACATGGCCGCCCTGTGGAAGCTGCCGGTGATCTTCGTCATCGAGAACAACCAGTATGCCATGGGCACCGCCCAGAAGCGCTCGACCTCCTCGCCGGATATCTACACCCGTGGCGAGGCCTTCGGCATTCCCGGCGAGACGGTTGACGGCATGAACGTGCTCTCGGTCAAGGAAGCCGGTGAAAAGGCCGTGGCCCACTGCCGCGCCGGCAAGGGCCCCTATATCCTCGAGGTCAAGACCTATCGCTATCGCGGCCACTCGATGTCGGACCCGGCCAAGTACCGCACCCGCGAAGAGGTGCAGAAGGTGCGCGAACAGAGCGACCCGATCGAGATGGTGCGCGAGATGCTGCTGAGCGGCAAGCACGCTACCGAGGATGACCTGAAAGCGATCGACAAGGAGATCAAGGAGATCGTCAACCAGGCCGCCGAATTCTCGAAAGAAAGCCCCGAGCCGTCGGTCGACGAGCTTTGGACAGACATCTACGCCTGAGAGGACATCACGACATGGCAACCGAAATTCTGATGCCCGCCCTGTCTCCCACCATGGAGGAAGGCACCCTGGCGAAATGGCTGGTCAAGGAGGGCGACACCGTCTCCTCTGGCGATATCCTGGCCGAGATCGAAACCGACAAGGCAACGATGGAGTTCGAGGCAGTTGATGAAGGGATCGTCGGCAAGATTCTGATCGCCGAGGGCACCGAGGGGGTCAAGGTCAACACCCCTATCGCGGTGTTGCTGGAAGACGGCGAAAGCGCCGATGACATCGCCAGCGCCTCTTCGGGCGCGGCCGCGCCCTCCTCGGCTCCGGTCGCCGCCCCTGCCGAGAAGGCCCCGCAAGGGGCCGCCGAGGCCCCCGCCGCACCTCCGGTGGACCTTTCGCCCGACTGGCCGGCGGATGCGCCGATGAAATCGCAGACCGTGCGCGAGGCGCTGCGCGATGCGATGGCCGAAGAGATGCGCGCCGACGAGGCGGTCTATCTGATGGGCGAGGAAGTCGCCGAGTATCAGGGCGCCTACAAGATCTCTCAGGGCATGCTGGACGAGTTCGGCTCCAAGCGCGTGATCGACACGCCGATCACCGAGCATGGCTTTGCCGGGATTGCCGTCGGCTCCGCCTTTGGCGGACTTAAGCCGATTGTCGAGTTCATGACCTTCAACTTCGCCATGCAGGCGATCGACCAGATCATCAACTCCGCCGCCAAGACGCTCTACATGTCCGGCGGCCAGATGGGCTGTCCGATCGTGTTCCGCGGCCCCAACGGCGCCGCGGCCCGCGTCGGCGCCCAGCACAGCCAGGACTATGCCGCCTGGTACATGCAGATCCCCGGCCTGAAAGTGGCGATGCCCTACTCGGCCGCCGATTACAAAGGCCTGATGAAGACCGCGATCCGCGATCCCAACCCGGTGATCTTCCTGGAAAACGAGATCCTCTATGGCCGCAGTTTCGATGTGCCGCAGATCGACGACCTGGCCATTCCCTTCGGCAAGGCGCGGATCTGGCGCGAGGGCACCGATGTGACCATCGTCAGCTTCGGCATCGGCATGCAATACGCGCTCGAGGCCGCCGAGCGGCTGGCCACTGACGGCATCAGCGCCGAGGTGATCGACCTGCGCACCTTGCGCCCGATGGATCTGCCGACCGTGATCAATTCGGTGATGAAGACCAACCGTCTCGTCACCGTCGAGGAAGGCTGGCCGCAAGGCTCCGTCGGCAGCTATATCGCGTCCGAGGTGATGCAGCAGGCGTTCGACTATCTCGACGCGCCGATCATCACCTGTACGGGCAAGGACGTGCCGATGCCCTATGCCGCGAACCTGGAAAAGCTGGCGCTGGTCACCACCGACGAAGTGGTCGCAGCCGTCAAACAAGTGACCTATCGGTAAGGAGCGACAGACATGCCCACCGAAATCCTGATGCCCGCGCTCTCTCCGACCATGGAAGAAGGCACCCTGGCGAAATGGCTGGTCAAGGAAGGCGACAGCGTCTCCTCAGGCGACCTGCTGGCCGAGATCGAGACCGACAAGGCGACGATGGAGTTCGAAGCCGTCGACGAAGGCATCGTCGGCAAGATCCTGGTGCCCGAGGGCACCGAGGGGGTGAAGGTGAACACCCCCATCGCGGTCCTGCTGGACGAGGGCGAAAGCGCAGGCGATATCGCCAGCGCCTCTTCGGGCGCGACCGCGCCCTCCTCGGCTCCAGCCGCCGCCTCTGCCGAGAAGGCCCCGCAAGGGGCCGCCGAGGCACCCGCCGCTGCCCCTGCCGCCCCCAAGGCAGCCGATGGCGCCCGCGTCTTTGCCTCGCCGCTGGCGCGCCGGATCGCCGCCGACAAGGGGCTCGATCTGTCGCAGATCGCAGGCTCCGGCCCGCATGGCCGTATCGTCAAGGCGGATGTGATCGGGGCCACCGCCCCGGCTGCGGCGCCCGCCTCTGCTGCCCCTGCCCCGGCAGCCGCCGCCGCTCCGGCCGCCGCTCCCAGTGGACCCGGCGCCGACATGGTCGCCCGCATGTACGAGGGCCGCGAGTACGAAGAGGTCAAGCTCGACGGTATGCGCAAGACCATCGCTGCGCGCCTGTCCGAGGCCAAGCAGACGATCCCGCATTTCTACCTGCGCCGCGATATCAAGCTGGATGCGTTGATGAAATTCCGCGCCCAGCTGAACAAGCAGCTCGAAGGGCGCGGCGTCAAGCTGAGCGTCAACGACTTCATCATCAAGGCGGTCGCCAATGCGCTGCAACAGGTGCCCGACTGCAACGCGGTCTGGGCCGGGGACCGGGTGCTGAAGCTGAAACCCTCGGACGTGGCCGTTGCCGTTGCCATCGAGGGCGGGCTGTTCACGCCGGTGCTGAAAGATGCCGACATGAAGTCGCTCTCGGCGCTGTCGACCGAAATGAAGGATCTCGCCACCCGCGCCCGCGACCGCAAGCTGGCGCCGCATGAATACCAGGGCGGCAGCTTTGCCATCTCGAACCTCGGAATGTTCGGCATCGACAATTTCGACGCCATCGTGAACCCGCCGCATGCGGGTATCCTGGCGGTCGGTTCCGGGGTCAAGAAACCGGTGGTCGGCGCCGATGGCGAGCTGACCGTGGCCACCGTGATGTCGGTGACCATGTCGGTCGATCACCGGGTGATCGACGGCGCGCTTGGCGCCCAGCTGTTGCAAGCCATCGTCGACAACCTGGAAAACCCGATGGTCATGCTGGCCTGAGAGGTAGCGAATGTGAAATAGACAAAGCCCCGGCCTCATCTGGCGCATCCCGGATTTTGGGACACGCAGGGCTCCACAAAAAAAGTTGGAGCCCTACCTGCCGGCAAACTACGAACCAGACCGGGCAATGCCCGGTCAATTCAAATCTACTCGCAGTATTGTATCAAAAAGACCTGATGCTTGGAGTTTGCCAGCACAGCAGCTTCGCCAGGCATTTCACCAATGACGCCAATGATCGTTGTCCCGTCTCCCTGAACTTCGTGAAACGACACCAGATCAGTCGAAGTGAAGACGGTTTCCCACCCTGCTGAATGAAGGATGAAAGTCTTGAGCTTCGGGCTGAATAACAATTCAACTCGTTGTTCAACAGGTTGAGGTAGCGGAATTGGGCGAAGATCGAGATCATCGGTGATTTCGGCCAGCCAGTCCCATGAGCGCATAAAGTAGCGCCCCGCCACCTTGCGCAAAAATGGCTTTCGATCACCTTCGGGCGTGAGTTCGGCAAGATCCCGCAAGGATTCTCCGTCGAACGCTGCAAAGCCGCCGGCGTGGCTAACTATTGTTGTTTGAGTTGGGTCGTGAAAGAGGGTGCTTAGAAGTGGCACAGTGTTGGAAAGGCGGGGTTGAGCCTGAAAGCCAGGAACACGCGTAGGCGCTACTGCAGACATCTCCCAGAGGCCCGGACTGCCGGAAATCGGCCTTGGTGAATCGTTCCCCTGATCTGTCAGCGCCTCGCCTGCCCAAACCAGTATCTTTCCAGACGGCGGGTGAAGAATGACACCGCCGGCGAATTGGTAGTCCAACTCAGGGGCTATACTGTCCTGTTCGAGCCTACCGACCAGCACCCGGTCTTCAAGCATAACCCATATACTACCTGTTTCCTGTTCATAGCGAACCTGGAAGATGGAAAATGGGGATTGTGAATGAAGGCTGAGGAGATCTTTGATACTGGCAATCATATGCCATTCTTGGGCGTCGCTGCGACGAAACCAGATTTGTCCTTTGACATGTGCAAATACGCCGACACCTGGAAAATCAATTGGGACACTATCACTTGCGGTCCAAGTCGGAGGCACTGTTGCTTCCTCCAACTCGCCAGCGACAATCTTGAACAACTTGTCGCCAACATAGGCATATATCGGTCCGTCGCCCTGGTTTCGTCGGTCGATTGTTCGGTCTTCGTGCTCTCGGCGCCAGTCCGGATGGGAAAAACCGCGTAGGCCTGGCGTGTCAGATATCGGATGCCGGACGAAGGTGCTGGTTTCAGGATCCAGCAGGAACAATGCAGGACGGACATTCGTGTAGGCCCAAGTCGTGTCGTCATTCTGAGAAATGATGGTCGGGAACAGCCGGTTCCAACTGGACATTGGGGCCTCGGTGAAGTCTCGGAGCTTACCATCAGCGACGGTCAAGATGGTCTTCGAACCCATCCCAAAGTCCAGAAACGGTTGATCGAAGTCAGGAACACTCAACAACTTGCTCACAGATGGCAAACCGAATTCAGAAACTTCCACGGACCTGTCTGCTGGCAGCGGCTTCAGGCACAGTTGCCGTGCCATAGCGGGGCTCATGGCGAAAACCGCCAAGCTAATGGCGAAAATTTTCTGCACAAATAATTTCAAATGAAGTCTCCAATCTACTTCGAAAGTTTTATGCCCATAGAAATTTCCAGTTCGTTCCTTCTCAACGCGTCTCGAACTTTTTCCAGAGCGGTGTTCCATGATTCAGCCATGGCCTATACAGGATACGCCGTGGATCAGGGGTCGCGCGAGTCGTTGATGTCATCCTGCGTGCATCTGCCCCCAACCGTATCGCGGGTGTGCTTTGGATCGGTGCCAGCTTTCTTTGCTTGGGTGCTTTGACTTTCACCTTTGACCCAGGGCGACGAATTGACTGCGTCCCGCTTGATACCGCGACCTGATTGGAATTCCTTGCAGAGGCACTCGAATAGGGGCGTTCTTCGAACCGGTTGTAGTTGATGCGATAGATGTTCAGGAATGCCACCAAAACCGCTGGATTGAATGTGGCGCCGTTGATGTAGCTTGGACCATTTCGAGCGGATCTTCCTCTAGCCCGTTTGGTGGGGCTCACCCGCTCGCGGAGGGAGTTCATGAAGCTGGAAACCGGATGGATGGTCGCCTTGATATATCGGCGAGCAAGCGCATCGCAGAGATCTGGATCCGTGGGCATTACATGGAATGCACTGCCCTTCAACTTCTGCCGGTATTTTTTGCGAAGGACAGGGAAGCCAACAACCTCCCGCGTCTCCCCATGGATTTCCACGCCAGACCTGACCCATAGCTGAGGAAACTGCACAGACCGGAAATTGATGATCGGGAATGGTGTCATATGGCCACTGGGATCCCGATTGAAAGCCGGAGCCATTGCGCCGGCGCAAAACTGAGACAGGAGCGCGTGGTCGGATGTTTGTGTCTGCCCGGACGCATGCGCGCGCGCCTTGTAGATATCGAAAGCCGTTTTGAATGCCGTTGCTCTGCGGGAGTTTTCGGGCTCGGAGGCATTTTTGTCGAAATGCATGACATGCCATTCGAAACGGTCTTCTTGGATCCAATCGCGGAAAACATGTGGCACGACCCGAACCATGGATGCTTCCTGTTCACCGACAATCGTCAGGCGCTTTGCAGGCAGTAAATCACGAAGACACGCAAGGTGGGCGGCCTTGGTGTATGTTGGCTTCACAACAGATCCATTGAAGCTCCCGCGGGAATCTCGGTCTGTTTCTTGAAAGCCGAAATATCCATTGCGCAGAGTGTTGAAGATTTTCCGATGCTCGTTTGCATTGGCGATCTCATCCAAGTCATCCTGTGGAAGTTGGGCCAGCCCTTGGGCTGCATATTCCTTATCGAGCCTTAGACTGAAGACACGCCAATGGCTTTCAGCACTGGCAAACAGTGCGGCTTCTTCGAAGCGCCCCGTTGGTCTTTGGAAGTGCATTGATGGAACGGTGAAATTGTTCCCGGACTTCTGTGCATAGGCCTGGCGCACATTGGTGGGCATCAGTTGGTCATCCAGGTAGTTTTCCTGAACTACCTGAACTGGATCGACCGTTGTGTCGAAGTTCGCATCTATGCGAAACACATAGCCTGTGTCGATATCGGCACTGACGGAGCACTGCAAAGGTGTCAGGCGTCGATCGGAGCGGCTTTCCCAATTGACGCCGATCACAACATCATCATGGGCAATTCGCATATGAGGATGGCCACCCTGTGCTTCGGTCTTATCTCTCCATTCTTTCAGTTTAGCCCGTTCAAACGCCAGTAGGTTTTTTTCCAGCCAGAATATCCTGTTGTAGACTCGCTCAACCCCGCATTTTTTGCCTGTGTCTGGATCCACCAGCAACTTCCGCAATGCGGTGATTCTGGCACCATTGACCAAGGCCCGCAGTAGCCTGACATTGTCATGCATTTTCTCTTGCTGTTGGTGATCGAGGGACACCGTGAAACGTGCGCCAGCCTTGCCCTTGCAAGGTTTGTGGATAACTCTAAAGCCAGCTGGCTTTGCTTTGCGCCCGTTCTTGCCGGCAGGGATCTTTCCATGACTGCCATTGAAGATAAAGTTGCCGGGTTGATCGAGGTATCTTGCACCACAGTGGCCGCAAACTGGCCCTTCCAGAAGCCCGTTTTGAGTGATCAGCCGGTCAAACTCAGACTCGAAGTGCTTGTTTGAAAGAACATTGAAAGACACATCGCAGTCGTGATTGCCCTGCTGGTGATGGCACACCAGAGACTTCCCGTCCTCCCATCGATGGGGATCCTTCGAATATTCGAGGGCAGTCGAGACAACCTTAGCATCTTGGTCGCCCGTGATTGTGTATTTCCCCCTTCCTCTACCCAGGGAAGGATTTGCAGCAAACGCTTTTTGTCTTCTTGCCTAAGCGTTTCTACCTACGAAGGATTGGTGGATGAAATCAGGTGCAACGCCATAGTTCCCGCAGTCGGGATCGCCACAGCAGTTGAGGTTGATGGTATCCCCGATTTCGGGGTAAATTTGAGGGAGAGACAGCTTGGGCACGGACTTCACAGCGACACAGCCTTTCGTTCTGTTTCGTTTGTTCAAGTCGCCCTCCGCCAGGCAGTGCCCATATTGGCCAAAACCTCCAAAACCGAAGACTTCAGCCCATTTTTTTGAATAGTGTGGCTTCGGGACTTTTCTCCCAGGCTATGAAAAAT
>Ga0157387_17221_pt1 | contig 36016 bp, 39 predicted proteins | sample T8_LowC_AmetaT_FD_116788 | JGI IMG/M metagenome (GOLD analysis project Ga0157387, IMG submission 116788) | Metatranscriptome of Roseovarius nubinhibens ISM and Alexandrium tamarense co-culture from University of Georgia, USA - T8_LowC_A metaT... ... | reverse complement strand
GGTGAATACGACCACCTGCCCGAAGGCGCCTTCTACATGGTTGGCGGCATCGACGAAGTGATCGCCAAAGCCGAGCGGATGGCCGCAGAAGCCGCCTAAGGAGTATCCCTGATGGCAAACACGATGCAATTCGACCTCGTCAGCCCGGAGCGACTTCTTGCGTCGCTTCAGGTCAGCGCGGTCCAGATTCCCGGCGCGGACGGGGACATGACGGCAATGCCCGATCATGCCCCCACCATCACCACGCTGCGTCCCGGGGTGCTGAAGGTCGAAGGACCCGAAGGCACCAGCGAATATCTGGTCACGGGCGGCTTTGCCCAGATCGGCGCCGACAGCCTGTCGGTGCTGGCCGAGAAAGCCATCCCTGTGACCGAGGTAACGCGGGCGCATCTGGACGAACTGATCGCCGAGGCCCGTTCCTCGCATGAGGCCGCCAAAGGGCAGGAGCATACCAGCGTTGTGGATGACGCTGCCAAGCTGTTGGCTGATATGGAGGCCCTGGGCACGCATATGGGGCTCTGAGCCTCGCGCGCGCAGTCCAGAAAACGGGGGCCAGCCGGGCAACGGGCTGGCCCTTTTTGCGTCATGTTTTGGCCGAACTGGCCTTGTAGAGACGTAGGCAAACAAGGAATTTGTGCGGGTTTCGAGCCATGAAGCTGTTTTCTTCCCATCCGGTCGCCATCCAGCAAGGCGATGAGGCGATGTTCTCGGATTTCGAGAATGGCGGTGATATGTGGACCGGTTCGGGCAGCCGTGAAAGGCGCAAGCCAGTCCTGTTCGAGCAGACGTTCCGCTCTACCCCGGTGGTGATGGTCACTATTTCGCTATGGGATGTGGATACCAGCGCGGCGGTACGGGCCGAAGTCAAGGCCGAGAATGTCACGCCGGAAGGTTTTGAGTTGGTGTTTCGTACCTGGGCCGATACCCGCGTCGCCCGCCTGCGGCTGGGCTGGACCGCGATCGGCGACATGCGCAACGAAGATGATTGGGACGTGATCTGATCCCTTGCGGTGGCCCCAGAAAATTCGTCGAATTTTCTGGGGCGCTCGCCGATTGCCGGTTCAGTTGAACCGGCAATCGGCATCAGTCCATGTGATAGAGAGATTCGTAGATCGGCCGCAGGGTCTTGTCCTCGAACAGGGACGAGACCGACGTTCCGTTCCAGATATTCAGGATCGCCTGGGTAAAGATCGGCGCGGTCGGTACCACGCGGATATTCGGGGCGGCCAGGATCTCGGGTGTCGGCTGGATGGAATCCGTGATCACCAGCGACTTCATCACCGAATTGCTGACCCGTTCGACAGCCGGCCCGCTCATCACCCCGTGCGAGATATAAGAGTGGACCTCGCGCGCGCCATTGTCGAGCAGCACCTGCGCTGCTTTGCAAAGGGTTCCGGCGGTGTCGCAGATATCATCGACGATCAGGCAGATCTTGTCGGTCACATCGCCGATCACCGTCATCTCGGCCACTTCGCCCGGCTTTTCCCGGCGCTTGTCCACGATCGACAGCGGCGCGTTGATCCGCTTGGCCAATTCGCGCGCCCGCGCCACGCCGCCCACATCCGGCGACACCACCATCAGGTCCGACATCTGCTGTTTGAACTGGGTCTGCACGTCCAGTGCAAAGATCGGCGAGGCATAGAGGTTGTCGACCGGAATGTCGAAAAAGCCCTGAATCTGGGCCGCGTGCAGATCCATGGTCAGGATCCGCTCGATCCCGGCGCCGGTCAGCATATTGGCGACCAGTTTGGCACTGATCGGGGTGCGCGCCTTGGTGCGGCGATCTTGGCGAGCATAGCCGAAATAGGGGATCACCGCGGTAATCCGGCTGGCCGAGGACCGGCGCAGCGCATCGGCGATGATCAGCAGCTCCATCAGGTTGTCATTGGCCGGGTTCGACGTCGGCTGGATGATGAACATGTCCTCGCCGCGGACATTCTCGAACACTTCGACGAATATCTCGCCGTCGTTGAACCGCTCGACCCGGGCGTCGACCAGCCCCTGGTCGACCCCGCGATAGAGGCTCATCCGGCGGGCAATGGAGCGGGCAAGCGGAAGATTGGCGTTCCCAGCGATCAGCTTGGGCTCGGTGAGTGACGGCATGACGATTATCCCCAGGCAGCACTGTCTGTTGTGACAGATTCGTGATGTTGACACCGCTTATCATGGGCGTACGGTCCCGCAAAGCGCAGGCAGTGGAGAAAACGAATATGGCCGATATCGACTACTTTTTTGCGACACTTTCCCCGTTCTCCTATCTCGCCGGGCAGCGTCTGGAAGAGATCGCCACCCGCCACGGGGCCACGATCGCCTACAAGCCGGTGGATATCATGGCGCTGTTTGCCCGCACCGGCGGGGTGCCGCCAAAGGATCGGCATCCCTCGCGCATCGAATACCGGGCACAGGAGTTGCAGCGCCAGACGCGCAAAACCGGTCTGCCGCTCAACATGAAACCGGCATTCTGGCCCACCAATGCTGCCCCTTCCTCATACGCGATCATCGCGGCGGGGCGGGCCGGGGGCGGCGACCTTGGCGCGCTGTGTCATGGCATTTTGCGCGCCTGCTGGGCCGAGGAGCGCGATATCGCCCAGGACGAGGTGATCCGCGATTGTCTGGCCCAGGCCGGCTTCGATCCGGGGCTGGCCGACAGCGGTCTGCTGGCGGGTGCTGAAACCTATAGCGCCAACCTGGAAGAAGCGGTCGAACGCGGTGTCTTCGGCGCCCCGTTCTATATCACCGCTGACGGGCAGCGGTTCTGGGGCCAGGATCGGCTCGACGATCTCGACGCCCATCTGGCGGAGATGAAAGGGTGAGGGCGGCGCAGGCCCTGCCGCAAACCGCTCATGTCAGCCATTTTGGCCATGGTCCGCGCCTGGTGCTGGCGCTGCATTGCACCATCGCCCATTCAGGCGCCTGGAAGGGGCTGACACGCATCTTGGGGGAGGAGGCGCAATTTACCGCGCCCGACATGCTCAGTCACGGTCGCAGCCCGGACTGGGACGGGCAGGGTTGTTTTCAGGACCGTATCCTGGGCATTGCCAGGACCTGCCTGACCGAGGCTCCGATGGATGTGATCGGCCATTCCTTCGGCGCCACGGTGGCGCTGCGTCTGGCGGTTGAACACCCCGAGCGGGTGCGCAGCCTGACCCTGATCGAGCCGGTCTTTTTTGCTGTGGCGCGCCAGGACGCGCCCGAGTTGATCGACAGCCATGCCAGTGATGCGCAACCCTATCTCGATGCGCTTGCCGCCGGGGATCATGCGCTTGCCGCGCGACTGTTCAACCGGATGTGGAGCACCGCCGATAGCCCGCGCTGGCCCGACCTGCCCGAAGCCACTCGTGCCGCCATGATACGCGGCATCCATGTGGTGCCGACGATGGATGCGGCATTGTTTGACGATACCGCCGGGTTGCTGGCGCCGGGCCGGCTTGACCGCGCGGCCATGCCGGTGCTGCTGCTGCGGGGCGCATTGACCCATCCGGTGATGCAGGCGATCTCGATGGGCCTCCAGCGCCGCTTGCCCGATGCCGTCGAAATGGTGATCGAGGGCGCCGGCCACATGCTGCCGATCACCCACCCCGACGAGACAGCGGCCCATATCCGCGCGCTCTGGTCGCGGACAGGCTGAGCACGCCCTTTCATTTCGCTAAAAATACTCCGGGGGAGGTGACAAAATTCTACGAATTTTGCACCGGGGCAGCGCCCCTTGCACCCCCTCAGAGCAGTGACAGGAAGCGGTCGATCTGGTCGGTTCCGATGGACCAGTCGCAGACCATGCGGCAGGCCAGCATTTCGTCCTCGTTCGCGCCTTCCAGCTCGGCCCCCCACAGGTGATAGGACGCACCCGCACCCATCAGGCGCCGATGGATCGCACGCGGGAAACTGGCAAAGACGATATTGGCCTGCGGTTCGTGCAGGAACTCGGCCCCGGCCGCCCGCAACCCCTCGGCCAGGCGGGCGCAATTGTCATTGGCCCGACGCGCCGAGCGCAGCCAGAGGTCATCGCTCAGATAGGCCAGCATCTGCGCCGACAGGTAGCGGTGTTTCGAGAACAGATGCGCGCCGCGCTTGCGGCGCAGCTCGAATTCCCAGGCATGTTTCGGGTCGAAGAAGATCACCGCCTCGACGCCCATGCAGCCATTCTTGGTGCCGCCAAAGCTGACCGCGTCAACGCCGGCCTTCCAGGTCATCTCGGCGGGCGAGGCGTTGAGCGCGACCAGCGCATTGGCAAAGCGGGCGCCGTCCAGATGCACCGGCAGGCCGTACGCCTTGGCCACCGCGCAAAGCGCCTGCAATTCGGCGATGGAATAGACGCCGCCGCGTTCGGTCACCTGGGTGATCGAGACCGGGCCGCGCTGTGGCCCGTGCACGCCACGGGTCTCTTCGCCCGTAATCGAGGCGCGTAGCGCCTCGGGCGTCATCCGGTCGCCGCCGGGCACAAGCGTCAGCTTGGCGCCGCCCGAATAGAATTCGGGCGCGTTGCACTCGTCCTCGTGGATATGGGCCACGGGTGAGCAAAAGATCGTCTGCCAGGGCTGTGACAAGGTGGCCAGCGCAAGCGAGTTGGCCGCTGTCCCGGTTGCCACCAGATAGACCGCCGCGTCTGGCGCCTCGAAAATTCGACGAATTTTCTCCTGCACCGCCTGCATCTGCGTATCCGCCCCATAGGCCATGGCATATCCCTGGTTGGCGTCAGTCAGGCCCGCAAGGATCTCGGGGTGGACGGGACCGGAGTTGTCAGAGGCAAAGAACATCAGATCGGCTCCTCGATGATATGGTCTTCCCAGTCTTCTTCGGGGGTTTCAAACTCGGATACGGTGATGCCGCGCACCGAGACGCCCGCGCGGTGCACGCTCTCGGGGTCGCCCGAGATCAGCGGGTGCCAGTCGTAAAGCGGCTTACCCTCCCACAGCAGCCGATAGGCGCAGGTGCGGGGCATCCAATAGGCGTGGCTGTCCAGATTGTCGGGCGTCAGCACGATGCAATCGGGCACGAACTGGTGCCGGATCGGGTATTGCGTGCAATGGCAGCTCTCGTCATCCAGAAGCCGGCAGGCGACCCGGGTCAGCTCGACCTCGCCGGTATCCTCGTCCTCGAGCTTGTTCAGGCAGCATTTGCCGCAGCCGTCGCACAGCGCCTCCCATTCGGTCTTGTTCAGCCGCGCCAGCGGCTTGCGCTCCCAGAAACGCGGGCGCAGCCCGTTGCGCTCGATTGGATCCGTCATGGCGCCGCCAGGATATCGCGGGCGCGGGCGCAATCGGCGTCCATCTGCGCGATAAGGGCGTCGAGCCCGTCAAAGGTCATCTCCGGGCGCAGATACTCAACCAGCCCGACGCTCAGCGTGGCGCCGTAAAGATCGCCGGAGAAGTCGAACAGAAAGGTTTCGATATTGGGCCGCTCGCCGTTGAACATCGGTCGCACACCCACCGAGGCGGCACCGTGATAGCTGCCCTTGTGCGGCCCATCGAGCACATCGACCAGCACCGCATAGACGCCGAACCGGGGCGGGTGCAGCCCGTCGATCGACATATTGGCAGTGGGAAAGCCTAGTTCGCGCCCGCGCTGCTCGCCGCCGATCACCTCGCCCTCGATCCGGTGCCAATGGCCCAGCATCGCGGCGGCGTCGCGCGGGCGGCCCTCGCTTAGCGCGGTACGGATCGCGGTTGACGAGATCACGCGTTCGGTCTGCTCCAGGAGCGGCGCAATGGTGACGCCGAACCCCATCTGCTGCCCGAACCGCACCATGTCGGCGGCGTTGCCGCTGCGGCCCTTGCCGAAGCAGAAATCGGCACCGATCACCACATGTTTCAGACCCAGCCCGTCGCAGATCACCCCGCGTGCGAAGCCTTCGGGCGTCAACCCGGCGAGCGCTGCGTTGAAAGGCAGTTCATAGAGCCGCTCGACCCCCAGCTTTTCCAGCCGGTGCGCCCGCGCCGGGCCGCGCATCAGGCGAAAGGGCGGGCTGTCGGGGGCGAAATACTCGCGCGGATGCGGTTCGAAGGTCATCACCCCCAGCGGCACATCGGGTGCGGCCTGCCGGGCCAGCTCGATCACCGAGCGATGCCCGATATGCACACCGTCGAAATTGCCGATGGCGACGCTGGCGCCCCGGTCTGCGGGTTCAAGAAATCTGTAGTCGCGGATGATACGCATGCAGGTTGGGTAAACGCAGGTTTCTCCATGTTCAAGCGCGACTTGACGGGCGGGGCTGTTTCCAACGCTACACATCGCCCGGACGGGGCGCTCGATTCATGCTGGCGGTTGTATATCATCCGATGTCTCGACCAGTTCGCCGATACAGAAATGCGCCATATGCGCGACCGCTTGCGCGCTGTGATAATCGCCGAACTCGGCGGTTGCCTCCTTGCCCGCATAAATCCGGGCGATGCCCGCGCCGCCGGGGTGATGAGGGGCCCAGGCCGTGATGTCATAGACCTTGCCCGAAACGATGATCCAGCAATCGTCGCGGGTGTTGTGCCGGGCGACCTCGGCGCGGGTCACGCGACGGGCGCCATCGGCCGGAACCTCTGGCCGCCAGAGGCTCTGCGTCGCCTTTGCATGATCCTCTTTCGACGCCTCGCGATAATCCCACGGTCCCCATTTCTTGGCGGGCAGGGTGGGGCCGATGTTGCGGGCGTCAAAGGCATAGATCCAGGCGTCATTCTCGCCGCCGCGCTTGTCATGGGAAAACGCTGGCGTGACACGTTCGTCCAGCCCTTCGAGCAGCGCTTTTTGCGCCTCGGTATCCTTGGGGCGCAGATGATCGAAGGCGAATTTCGATCCCAGCTGGAACCGGCTGGCGCGATAGTGGCGCACCCGTTCATAGTGCAACAGGGCAGTGGCCACGTCGCGGCGGTGCAGGGCAAAGGCGCAGCCAAGCGCGGCGGCATCCTCGAACGCCTGCGCGGCGCCCTGCCCAAAGGTGGGCAGCATCGGATGCGCCGCATCGCCCAGCAGGCAGATGCGCCCCTGCACCCAGCTATCCAGCGCATCGCGGTCATAAAGCCCCCATTTCGTGGGCCGCACCATCGCCCCGGCCAGGGCGACCAGGTCGTCGCGATTGGGAAGCTCGGCAAAGGCTGCGCCGACGTCGCGCGTGATTTCTTCGCGGCTGATGGGAAACCAGTCGCCCTCTTCCTGTTCAAAGGCGGTTGAATCGGGTTCGTAGCGGGCGATCCAGACGTTCAACAGCTCGCCACCCCGCACCCAATAGGTGGTCGCGCCGCTGCGGTCCGTCTTGTGGCGGTCCATGCTGAAAGAGTGGATGGGGTTGTAATCCAGCGGGCTGCCATCGGGTTTGCGCAGCGCCGCCACGGTTTCGCGCGGAATGAGGCCGCGAAAACAGGTGACCTCGGTCCAGCGCCTGGGGCGCGGACTGGGCCAGGCCAGACTGAGAGTGGCCGAGTTGATCCCATCGGCGCCAACCAGAATGTCGCCGGTCGCGGTATGTCCATTGGCAAACGCCGCCGTCACACCGCCTTGGCTTTGCTCCAGTCCGGTCAGCCTGCTGTCCATATGGACGGATATCGGGCAGGGGGTGCCACTGTCGGGGCCGAACTCGAACACCCGCTTGTAGAGGCACATCAGCAGGTCCAGCCGGTGCATGTGATGAAACCCGGCGCCATCGCCGACTGCGGTGACATGGTCGAACGGCCTTTCGGTCACGCTGCCATCGGTGTTGAACTGCCGGGTCGATTTCAGGATCGCGGCCCGGCCGCCATCTATCGCGCCATCCGGTCCTTTGGGATCGCCGCCATCCAGATCGACACCCAGCCAACGGCAGATCCGCGCCCCGTTGGGTGGAATGTTCAGCCCGGCCCCGGCTGTGCTTGGCTGCCTGGTCTGCTCGTAGACCTCGATCGCGGAAAAGACCCCGGATTGCCGCAGCGCCAGGGCGGTCATCAGCCCTCCCATCCCTGCGCCGATAACGATTGCTCGCATCTCGAACTCCACTTCATGAACAAGTTAAGTGAGTCTTGTCCAAACGATAGCAAGTTCAGTCTGGCTTTCAGCAGAATTGTCCTGCGCGCGCTCAATGGGCTGCGATCTGCGCAGGATTGTTCAACCTGTTGAAATGCAGGGGGAAAACGTTACCCGGACTGGGCCCGGGCAGCGCGAGCGACGATCACTTCTTCGTGTGTTGCTGAGGGGCGAGGCGGCGAATGGCAGCTTTGCTGCCGTTCAGTCGAACTTGCGCGAGGGGGCCAGCACCATGGCCTCGCCCACCAGCACCTTCTTGCCATCGACGGCGCAGTGACAGTCCAGCTTGACCCGGCGCTTGGCAAAGTCGATGTCGATCACCTTGACCTCGGCATAGACCGTATCGCCCGGCCGCACGGGGGCAAGGAATTTCAGCGACTGACCCATGTAGACCGTGCCATGGCCGGGCAGCTGCTCGCCGATCACGGCCGAGATCAGCCCGGCGGTCAACATGCCATGGGCAATGCGCCCCTCAAAGATGGTGTCGCGGGCGTATTCATCGTCCAGATGCACCGGATTGCGGTCGGTCGAGACCTGGGCGAACATCTCGATATCCTCGTCGGTCACCTGCTTGCGCAGGTACCGGGTCATACCCATCTCGATATCTTCGATACAGATCGTTCCGCGCGGCAGGTTGTCCAACATGTCACCCTCTCTATCCATGCGGCGGAGTAATTTTGCGTCAGACCCCGCCATACTTGGGCAACTTTATTACTTTGCAGTCGCAGAAAATCAAGCCCTAATTCGTCAGCGAAGTTGTCCGATGGTATAAGTTGGCATGCGGTTTTCCCTGTCCAGATAGGCTGTTAGCGCTGCGGGGTCGGGGCTGTGGCCAGTTTTGGTTTCCGATGCAGCCAGACCGCCCGAGATGAACAGGGAATCAATACCTTCACCCTGGCCACCGGCGATGTCCGTCTGGATGCCGTCGCCGATCGCCAGGATCTCGGAATCGGCAATATCCGCCCCCAAGGACAACAGCCGGCGGCGCGCCAGATCATAGATCGGCGGGTGCGGTTTGCCGAAATAGAGGCTCTCGCCGCCCATCTCGGTATAAAGCCGCGCCAGTGCCCCGGCGCACCATTCGCGGATTTCGCCACGGTCGACCACGATATCGGGATTGGCGCAAAGCAGCTTCATCCCCTTGGTCTTGGCGTAGAGGAAATCGGGCCGGTTCACCGCCGGGTCGGCCATCGGGTCGAAGGGGCCGCAACAGACGATGCCCTCGGCCTCTTGCAGCGGCACACGGGTGATTTCAACCGGGGAATCGAGCAGCTTGAGCGGTTCGAAAAAGCCCGCGTCGCGCTCCCACTCGCCCATGAAATAGACCTTTTGCCCAACTGCGCCGCGGAACATGGCCGAACGCGCACTGTCACCGCTGGTGGCGATGGTGTCATAGGCGTCCTGCGGCACCTTGAACTGGCTCAGCTGTGTTGCGACACCCGCACGCGGTTTGGGCGAGTTGGTGACCAGCACCACGATGCCGCCAGCCGCGCGATAGGCCTGCAACGCGGCGACCGCCTCGGGATAGGCCGTCACCCCGTTGTGGACGCAGCCCCACAGATCGACGAACAGCGCGCGGTAGCGCTCGGAAATCTCGGCAAGGGCGGTGATGATCTGGGTCATGTCTGGGTCCGGCTTTGAAACTGTCGCAAGCGCGTATATGCCGCAAGCGCCCGGCATTGGCCATGGCCAAAGCCGAGTGGTCAGGTGCGAAAGCTTTCCAGCCGCCGACCGGTGCGGCGCGTCATCACCCGCCGCAGGGCGGTGGCATCGCCATATCCGACCCGATGCGCGATCTGTTCCAGGCTCAGCCCGCCCGCCCGGTATAGCCGGATCGCCTCGGTCACCCGCAGGGTCTGGGCAAACTCGCCCGGGGTCATGCCCGCGACCCGTGCCAGACGGCGGGCAAAGGTGCGCGCGCCCAGCCCGGCGGCCTCTGCCAGTTCGGCCAGCGGCACCTGCCGGGCGATATGGCGGCGTAAATGCAGCTCGGCCCGTTGCAGCGCCGGATCGCCCGCCACCAGGGTCGCCACCGACAGATAGGGCAACTGGCTGGGCCGACTGTCGGCCAACAGGAAGCGGCGGCAATCCTCGGCCAGGGCATAGCCCGCCTGGGTCTCGATCAGATGCAGCATCAGGTCGATCTGGGCAAAGGACGCCCCTGCCGTCACCAGCGCCCCATCGCTGTACAGCACCTCGCCCATCTCGACCCGGACCTTGGGGAACCAGGCACGCAGCAGCGGCGCCAGCCACCAGGTTGTGGTGGCGCGGCGCCCGTCAAGCAGACCGGCGGCGGCCAGGGCAAAGACGCCGGTGCAGGCACCGGCGATGCGAGTACCGGGCTGGGCGAGGTGGCGCAGCGCTGCACTCAACGTCGCAAAGGCAGGGCTGTCCATCGCGGCCCGTAGGTCGTGAGCCGAGGCAAGCCCCAGCCCCGGCAGCACTACCAGCCCCGGCGCCGGTGTGCCCGGGCCGACCGCCTCGGGGCGCAGGGTGCGCCAGCGAAACGGCGCCGCCTCGCCGCGCAGCGCGGCCACCCGGTTGGCGCTGTCCAGCATGTCCTCGGCGATGGCCAGGCTGGACCGTTGGCAGGGGGTGGGATGCAGCAGGAGGACGTCCAAGGCGTGTTGTCCATTTCGATCTGGATAATGTCATTCATGACACTAGCCGCCCGTGGCCCCTGCGTCCATCCTGTGCTGCGATACCGACAACAGGAGACCACAAATGAAACTTACGGGCGGATGTTACTGCGGCGCGCTGCGATACGAGGCCGAGGGAGAGCCGATGCTCAAGGCGCAATGCCACTGCCGTGCCTGCCAGAGCTATTCGGGCGGCGCGCCGAACCTGTTCATGGTGATGCCCGCCGCTGGCTTTCGCTATGTCAAGGGCACGCCCAAGAGCTTTCGGCTGGAGGATCGCCCCGACCGCGTGACCCGCGATTTCTGTGCGACCTGCGGCACCGGGGTCGCCTCGCATCGGCCCGGCCTGCCAGCGGTGATCCTGAAGATCGGCACGCTGGACGACCCCGCCCTTTTCAAGGGGCCCCGGGCAGCGGTGTTTGCCGCCGAGAAACAGGCGTTTCACATCATCCCCGAAGGCGTGCATGCCTTTGACGGGCTGCCGCCGACCTGAACCGAGATGCTGCCCGGTGGTTGTGAAGCTGCCGGGCAACCCTGCCCAAGGAGCCCGATTGCAGCGCATCGGTTCTTGCCCCATGTTCGGGACATAAAACCCGACAGGCCCGACCGTTCATGCAGATACTCGAAAGTTCCATCATTGGCCTGAGATCGGCGTGCTATGTTCTCTCTTCTCCGGATTATCAACCCACCGTCACCTTGTTCCCGATGGTGCATGTGGGTGATGAGAGCTTTTTCGAGACTGTCTATCGCGATGCGCTCGCGCATGATTTCCTGTTGGCGGAGGGCGTCAATTCTCCTGTCGTCAAACAGCTGACCAGAAGCTATCGCTGGATGGCGTTCGACCGGCTGGGCCTGGTTCTGCAACCCAGTATCAAGGGAAGGTCGGGCCGGGCGCAGATCATCCATGCTGACCTGTCCGCCCGGGAATTCGAGGAGGCCTGGGCAAGGCTTCCGCTATGGCTGCGGCTCGTGGCGCCTGCCCATTCGACCGGCGTCGGACTGCATCGCTTCCTGACAATGTCCCGCGACAGGCTTGTTGAAAACAGAGGGATGGACGAGCTGTCCAGCCGCGACGATCTGCTGGGCTGGTCCCCGGACCAAGAGGCGCTGATGCGGGTCATTCTGGATATTCGTGACGAAAGGCTCTGCTCTGTTCTGCTTGGGCTTCTCGAGGCGAACAGGGAGCAGGACGGGACCATCGCGATCGTCTATGGCGCCCGACATATGCGCGCTGTGCTGCGTCTGTTGGTGCAACAGGGCTCTTTCCGCGTTCGCAAGGCCGATTGGATGCCGGTAATCTCGCTCTAGGCCGCAACGCAAAAGGCGCCCGCGAGGGGCGCCTTTTCATCGGTCAGGGCCGGATCAGACCTTGAGGTTCGGGATGATCTGTTTCTTGCGGCTCATGATGCCGGGCAGCACCACGGTGTCGCCCGAGACCGACGCGCCAAAGCTCTTTTCGGCGACGGTCTTGACCAGGTCGTTGGGCACCAGCAGGGTGGCTTCCTCGTTCAGGATGTCGATCACGAACAGCAGCACCTGATCGGCGCCGTCTTCCTTGGCCACGTCGACCATCGAGGCCATCAGGCTGTCCTTGCGGTCCAGCAGCACCTTGGGCGCGGTGGTTTCCAGAACCGAGACCCGGAATTCCTTGCCGTCGACATTGTACTCTTTCGAGTCCATCCGCAGCAGCTCGGCATCCGAGAAGGACGACACATCCGACTTGGCCGCGAACATCTCGGCGGCATAAGCGGGGATGTCGATGCCCAGATCGGCGGCCAGTTTCTCGGCCACGGCGCGGTCATGATCGGTGGTGGTAGGCGAGCGGAATTCCAGCGTGTCAGACAGGATGCAGGTCAGCGCCGCGCCCTTGATCGCCTCGGGCATTCGGGCGGCATCGTCACCCATCAGGTCGACCATGATGGTGGCGGTGCAGGCCAGCGGGCGCAGGGTGATGTCGATCGGGCCCTTGGTTTTCAGCCCGCCGATCAGCGCGTGGTGGTCGATGATCTGGCGGATATCGGCGTCGTTGACGCTGGCGGGCAGTTCGGCGGGGTTGTTGGTGTCGACGATCACCACCGGGGCGCCAGCCTCGACATCGGCGATGATCGCGGGCTTGTCCAGACCCCAGCGGCTCAGCATGAAGGCGGCTTCGGTGTTGGGTTCGCCCAGCAGCACCGGTTTGGCCGCCTGTCCCGCTACCTCGGTCAGATACCAGGCCCAGACGATGGGCGATCCGGTGGAGTCGGTGTCGGGGGATTTGTGGCCGAATACCTGAATGGTCATGTGTCTATCCTGCGAATGGTCGAATTTGCGCGCCTTATAGGGGCGCGGGCAAGGCTTGTCACGGGGCGCTGTGCGGGCTGCGACCCTTGGTCTGGCGGCCGATCAGAATTCGGCGCGGCTCAGACTGTATCCCGCTTCGCTCAACAGGTTCAGCAGCCCCTGGTCCCCCGGCAGATGCGCGGCGCCCACCGCGATCACCGCGGTCTGGTCGCGAATCTCCAGGATATGGCGCATCCAGTTGCGGTTGCGCCCTTCGACCAGCTCCAGCATGAAGCTATCCCAAAGCGGGTCGAATGCTTCGGGCGTCAGGCCGCTGCGCGTCATCGCGTCATGTCGCGAGAATTCCATGAACGCGCCGTTTTGCTCTTCGAAATAGATCGCGCTCAGGGTTGCCAGCTGGTCGGCATCGGCGCCCAGCATGGCCGAGAACATGTCCATCTCGCGGGCCTGCTGTTCGATCGGGGTGGCGGTGAACAGCGCCAGCAGTTCGGCCCCGGTTTCCAGCGAGTGCTGCGGCAGGCCATGGCTGTCGGCCAGGGCCGCCAGCCGCCGGTCCATGCCCTGTTTCGCCTTGGGATCGCGCAGCAGGCAGGGCGGCAGCGACAGGATCGAGCCCAGCACCCAGGGCTGCATCTTGGCGCCTATCCAGGCCGGCACGTTCCGCTCGGCCAGGGCGCGGGCGACCCGGTTCCATCCCTCCTCGCTCATCAACTCGATCAGGGTGGGGCCTTCGGTGATCAGCGCCACCTTGGGGTTGCCCATCACCTCGCGCTCGAACGCGGCGAGATCGGGTGTGTTCAGCTCGAACCAGACCGCATCGGCGCCCGCGATCACCGGTTCCAGCCGCGCGGCGGTGGCCTCCATGCGGGCATCGTTCACATGTAGCGTACCGATCAGGTGCAGCACCGTGTCGTCTCGCGTCGCGGTCCAGTGATTGCCCTCGGGAAAGGGGATCGCGGCGGCGGCCTGCTCCATCTCGGTGCGCATCTCGGGCGACAGGTCGTCCCGCAGGTCGCGCCCTTCACAGGCGGCTTGGGCGGTGAAGGGCGTCAGAACCAACAACAGGGCAGGTAGAAATCGCAGCATAGGTACTCGCAAGGTCAGAAATCGGCCCGGCTCAGGCTGTAGCCCTGCCGTTTCAACAGGTTCAGAATGCCGGTCTTGCCCGGCAGATGCGCGGCGCCCACCGCCACCACCAGAACCGGCGCGTCCGAGGCCAGGATCACGGGCATCCAGGCCCGGTTGCGCCGGTCCAGGATATGGGCGTCGAACTGGCGCAGCAGGCGCGTCACCTCGCTGCGCGAAATTTTCAGGTCACGGTAAAGCGTCCAGCTTTCGATCAGCATCGCCTCGGCCAGGCGCTGTTCGAAATAGGCATTGGCCATGGTGACGACCTGATCGTCGTAATTCACCTCGCTCTTCAGATCGAGCAGCAGCAGCTGGATCTGATCGCGGATCGGGATCGCCGACAGCGCCCGCATCCCGTCGCCCACGTTTTCCAGCGAGCCGATCGGCACCTTGGCCCGGATCGCGATCTTCTCGATGCGGTCGTCAAGGCCGCGATAGGCGAACAACCCGCGCCCGCCACAGCCCGAGGTGGACAGGCTCATCGAGATGAACCAGGGCTGCATCCGCGCCAACACCCGTTCATCGACCCCGTGCATGGCCATCCTGACGCTGAGCAGGCGCCAATCCTCGGCGCGCATCATCGTGTCCAGACCGGGCCCCTTGGGGATGGTGAGCAGCCCGGGCGTACTGCGCAACACGGTGTCGAGCGTGGCCAGCTTTTGCTGGGTCACCTCAAGCAGGACCGCATCGGCCGACCGGATCACCGGTGTCAGATTGCGCATCGCCGCCCGCATCCGGCTGTCGCCGGTATGCTGGGTGCCGATCACATGGATACGGCGGTTGCCTTTGGTGGCGACCCAGTGATTGCCATAGGCAAATGGAACCTGCTTGATCTCGCGCGTCAGCCGCGCCTCGGCTTCGGGCGTCAGCCGGTCGCGCATGTCCGTACCGGTACAGCGGGCCGCCGCCCCGCCCGCCGCCAAAAGGCAGAGGCAGATCACAAAGACGCGAAACATGACGAGGCTCCTGCAATTTCCGGCTGTTTTCACAGCTAGGCCGCCAGCACCGGGCGGGCAAGTCCGCGCAAGGGCAGCGATTGTATTGCGGCGGTGATGTGCCTAGCCTGCAACCATGCAACGAGAGCAGGATCTCTACCCGCCGCTCAAGGCGATGTTCGAGCGGCAGGGATATGTCGTCAAGGGCGAGGTGGGCGCGGCCGACCTTGTGGCACGCCGCGGTGACGAGCCGCCGGTGATCGTCGAGATGAAGCTGCGGTTTTCGCTGTCGCTGTTCCATCAGGCGGTCGCCCGGCTGGCGCTCAGCGACAGTGTCTATATCGCGGTGCCGCGCCCGAGCGGGCGCACGGCGCGGCGGGCGCTGCGCGACAATCTGGCGCTGTGCCGGCGGCTGGGTCTGGGCCTGATCACCCTGCGCGCCGATGGCCGGGTCGAGGTGCAATGCGACCCCGGCCCCTATCGCCCGCGCAAGTCCAAGGCGCGCGAAGGGCGGCTGCTGCGCGAGTTCGACCGGCTGGAGGGCGACCCCAACGCGGGCGGCGCCACCCGCCACGGCATCGTCACCGCCTATCGCCAGGATGCGCTGCGCTGTGCGGCATGGCTGGCGGAACAGGGCGCGTCACGCGGCGCCGTTGTGGCGCGCGCAACCGGTGTCGCCGCCGCGACCCGGCTGATGCGGGACAATCACTATGGCTGGTTCGAACGGGCCGAAAAGGGCGTCTATACCCTGACCGAGGCGGGCCGGGCCGGGCTGGTCCACTGGGCCTATAGCTGGGATCAGGAGGCGGCGGACCTGTCGGCGGCAAAGACCGGCTCGGGATAGCCCACCCGCGCCAGATAGAGGCCCTGCGGCGGACAGACCGGTCCACAGGCGGCGCGGTCGCGTGCCTCCAGTGCACTGCGCACATCCTCGGGCGCCCATGCCCCCGCGCCCACGCGCTCCAGCGTGCCCACGAAACTGCGGACCTGATTGTGCAGGAACGAGCGCGCCCGCACGTGGAACCGGATCTCGGGACCCGAGAAGCTCTCCACCGCCTCGACGCGCAATTCGTCCAGCGTCTTGACCGGGCTGGCGGCCTGGCAGATCGACGAGCGGAAGGTGGTGAAATCGTGCCGGCCCAGCAACAGATCGGCCGCGGCCTGCATGGCGCGCGCGTCCAGCCGGTGCCCGACCTGCCAGACCAGACCGGCATCATGGGTCGCCGGCGCCCGCCGCATCAGCAGGCGGAACAGATATTGTCTCTCGGTAGCCGAAAAGCGGGCATGCCAGTCCTCGGCCACCCGCGCGGCGGCGGTGATCGCCACCGGCTGCGGTTTCAGGTGATAGTTCAGCGCCTCCGACAGGCGGAACGGGTCCCAGTCGCGGGTCAGGTCGCAATGGGCCACCTGGCCCAACCCATGCACCCCCGCATCGGTGCGGCCGGCCGCAGCGATGGTATGGGGCCCCGGTTCCAGCCGCGCCAGGGCCGTCTCGATGGCGCCCTGAACCGAGGGCAGGTCCTTCTGCCGCTGCCAACCGGCAAACGGGGTGCCCAGATATTCGACTTTCAATGCATAGCGTGGCATGGCCGCGCTGGTACCCTGCGCCTGCCGCCCTGTCCAGTGGGGCGCTGCCCCCGCCGCCGCAAGCAGCACCTACCCCGGCGTATTTCGGGCGGAACGAAGCAGGGGCGCATGGGCTTCTTTCTGGTTCGAAATACTCCGGAGCGCGAGGCGGAGCCTCGCAAAAAACATGGCAACCCTAGCAACCGGGCGATGCGCTCTTTATCTTGGCGGTGAAACAGGCAGGGGCAGAACTTGGTCATCACCACCATCGCAGACCGCGTGATGCGCGGCGTCGAGACCGTTTCGGATACGCTGAGCGAGGCGCTGTTCGAGCCGGTGATCCGGCTGGGCGTGACCGGGCTGGCGCGATCGGGCAAGACCGTGTTCATCACCTCGCTGGTCGCCAACCTGCTCGACCGGGGCCGCATGCCGGGCCTTGTCGCGGCGCAGGAGGGGCGGATCGAGGCGGCGTTCCTGCAACCCCAGCCTGACGACACCGTGCCGCGTTTCGACTACGAGGCGCATCTGGCGGCGCTGACCGGCCCCGCGCCGCACTGGCCCGACAGCACCCGCGCCGTGAGCGAGCTGCGCCTGTCGCTCAGGGTACGGCCCGGTGGTCTGCTGGGCGGCTTGCAGGGGCCGCGCACCGTGCATCTGGATATCGTCGATTATCCCGGCGAATGGCTGCTCGACCTCGGCCTGATGGACAAGAGCTTCGAGGACTGGTCGGCCGGGGTGCTGGCGCGCATCGGCCCCCGACCCCAGGCGGCGGCCTATCTGGCGGCGCTCGAACCCGTCGATCCCACCACGCGCCACGATGAACCGCAGGCGCAGGAACTGGCGCGGGCCTTTACCGCTTATCTCGAGGCGGCGCGCGGGGCGGGGTTTTCCGACTGCACACCGGGGCGCTTCCTGTTGCCGGGCGATCTGGCCGGCTCGCCGGTGCTGACCTTTGCGCCGTTGCCGGTGACGGGCGCCGCACCGCGCCGCTCGCTGCACCGGGAAATGGCCCGCCGGTTCGAGGCCTACAAGGCGCAGGTGGTGCGCCCCTTCTTTCGCGATCATTTCGCTCGTATCGACCGGCAGGTCGTGTTGGTCGATGCGCTGGGCGCCATTCACAAGGGCCCGCAGGCGGTCGAGGACATGCGCCTTGCGATGGCCGATATCCTGGGCGCCTTCCGGCCCGGGCGCAACGCCTGGCTGAACCGGTTGCTGCTGGGGCGCCGAGTGGACCGGATCCTGTTCGCCGCCACCAAGGCCGATCACCTGCATCACAAACAGCATCCTCAGCTGACCGCGATCATCGAGGCGCTGACCCGTGAAGCGCGCGACCGGGCGCAGTTCGCCGGCGCCGAAACCGCCGCGCTGGCGCTGGCCGCGTTGCGCGTCACCACCGAGGAGATGCGCGCCCATGACGGGCGGGACCTACCCTGTGTGCGTGGCTCCTTGCTGGAGGATGGACGCCAGGCGGCCTTCTACCCCGGTGCCCTGCCCGAGGAGCCGGGCCAGCTGCTGAGCCCGGCCCGTGCCGGGGCCGAGACATGGTTGGGGGCGGGGTTCAAGGCGATGAGTTTTGCGCCCGCGCCGCTGCAGCTGAAGCCGGGCGACGGGCCGCCGCATATCCGGCTTGACCGGGCGGCGCAGTTCCTGTTCGGGGACCGGCTGTGAGCGCGGCGCTGCGCCCGGCCCGGCCCGGTGATGCCGAACCGACCGGAGACATCCTCTATCGGTTCGCTCAGGACACGCCCTGGATGCCCAAGCTGTATCAGCGCGACGAGACGGTCGGGTTTTGCGGCGTCATGATCGCGCGCGGCTGGGTTACGGTTGTGGTTCTCGGAGGGCAAGTGGCCGGGTTCATCGCCCGTGACGGGCAGGAGATCTGCTCGCTCTACCTTGCAAATGCGGCGCAGGGGCAGGGGTTGGGCACGGCCCTGTTGGCTGATGCAATGGGGCAGAGCGACCGGCTGGAACTCTGGACCTTTCAGCGCAATACCGGGGCGCAGCGTTTCTATGCGCGGCACGGCTTTGTCGAGGCCGCCCGCACCGATGGCGCCGGCAACGAAGAGCGCCTGCCCGATATCCGCTATGAATGGAGACGGTCATGACCCAGGGTCCGGTCCTGTTCGACCTGAAGGACGAGAAGACGCCGCCACCCGCGGTGGTCGAGGCGCCACCGGTGCCCGATACGGATCGCCCGCAGGGCGCGGCCATGTTGGCCGCCGCGCGTGTGGCGGCGCGGCGCCCATCGCGCCTGGCGCGCTGGTTCTGGGGGCTGGCCGCTGCGCTTTTGGGGGCGGTGATCTCGGTTGCGGCCTGGGATTTTGTCACCGGGCTGATGGAGCGTGTCCCGGTGCTGGGCTGGGTCATGACCGCGCTGCTGGCGGGGTTCGTGCTGGTGGCGCTGCTGATCGCGCTGCGGGAACTGGCGGCGATCGGGCGGCTGGGCCGTGTCGACGGGCTGCGCCGGGCCGCGGATGCCGCACTGGCCGAGAACGATCTGGCGCAGGCGCGCGCGGTGTGCCGAAAACTCGATACCTTCTATCGTGGTCGCGAAGAAACCCGTTGGGGCCGCGAACGGCTGGCCGAACGCGCAGGCGAGCAGTTCGAGGCGCACGATTTGCTGGCGCTGGCCGAGGACAGCCTGCTTGCGCCGCTTGATGCCGAAGCGCAACGCGAGGTCGAGGCGGCGGCGCGCCGGGTGGCCACCGTCACCGCGCTGGTGCCGCTGGCGCTGGCCGATGTGGTGGCAGCGCTGGCCTCGTCGCTCCGGATGATCCGGCGGGTGGCCGAGATCTATGGCGGCCGCTCGGGGGTGCTGGGCAGTTGGCGACTGACCCGCGCGGTGATGGCGCATCTGGTGGCAACCGGAGCCGTCGCCGTGGGCGACGATCTGCTGGAAACGGTGCTGGGCGGCTCGGTCCTGAGCAAACTGTCGCGCCGGTTCGGCGAGGGGCTGATAAACGGCGCGCTGACCGCCCGCGTGGGGGTCGCCGCGATGGAGGTCTGCCGGCCATTGCCGTTTTCGGCGCGGCGCAGACCCTCGGTCCGGGGCGTGGTGCGCCGCGCCCTGACGGGGATTGTCGGCAAGACCAGTGGCTGATCTGAGGTGGTAAAAGGGGGCGCTGCCCCCGCCTACAAAATTCGTCGAATTTTGTAGGCCCCCCCGGAGCACTTTGCGCGAAACGAAGAAGGGCTCAGAGAAACAAGGGCACTTCGTCCGGTTTCTGTCGCATCGAGGTGAGGCCCATCTTCAGCCCATGGCCGATCCGGTCGGCCAGCGCGCCCCAGCGGGCGGCGGTCTCGGCGGCAAGTTCTTGGGTCAGGACCTCGTGAAACAGGGCAAGCCAGAGCGGGAAGTGATCGGGCCGGATATCGGGACGCGAGACATGCACCCGCATCGGGTTGCCGTCATAGCAGCGTTCTTTCAGGATGGCGTTGCGCCAGAAGGCGGCGATGCGCGCCTCATGTGCGGGCCAATCCCGCACATGGGCGGCAAAGACCGGGCCCAGCTCGGCATGGGTGCGGATACGGGCGTAGAAGACCCGCACGACATGGTCGATCTGGGCGGGCGTGATCTGGAACAGGGGCAGGGGGCTGGGCATGGATCTCTCTTTTCCGACTGTTAAAGTCGGATATGGCGCCGCCCCCGGCAAGTGCCATACTGTCACAGGCGCGGCCTTGATCTGGAACAAGGACACCTGCGCCGGGGCAAGAGAAACGGGGCGTCATGACAGAACACGGACATAGCCCGCAAGAGGTCTCGCAACGCATCGGCGCCCCACCGGGGCGTGGGGTGCTGCGCGATGTCGTCTATGGCGGCATCGACGGATCGGTAACCACCTTCGCCATCGTGGCGGGTGTGGCGGGGGCGGGGCTGTCGCCCTTTGTCATCGTGGCGCTGGGGTTGGCCAATGTGCTGGCCGACGGGTTTTCCATGGCGGCGGGCAATTACTCGGGCACCAAGGCCGATCTGGACAACCTGCACCGCCTGCGCGCGATCGAGGAGCGCCATATCGCCCATTACCCCGAGGGCGAGCGCCTGGAAGTGCGCGAGATCCTGTCCCAGAAGGGCCTGTCGGGCGAGGTGCTGGACCAGGCCACCGATGCGATCACCGCCGATCGCGAGAACTGGATCGCGCTGATGATCGACGGCGAATACGGGCTGGGCGGGGTCGATCCGCACCCGATGCGGGCGGCGATCGCGACCTTTCTGGCCTTTCTGGTGGCGGGCATGATCCCGCTGGTGCCGTTTCTGCTGGGCCTGGCCGAGGCCTTTACCGTTTCAGCCTGGATGACCGGGGCGGTGTTCTTTGCCATCGGCGCGCTCAAAAGCCGCTGGTCGCTGGCGCCCTGGTGGCGGTCAGGGCTCGAGACCCTGGCCATAGGCGGGACTGCTGCGGCCATCGCCTATGGGGTGGGGACCCTGTTTCAGGGCTGACCCGTCCGCACCGTTGGCGCTATTGCAGCTCGATCTTCAACGGATAGCCATAGACATCCTGCGATTTGTCGCGCTGGCTGGCCTGGCTGGCGGTGACGGCGGCGCCGATCAGACCGTACCCCACAAGGATATGTGCCGCTGCCGCTGTCGAATAGGCTTGCTGCGTCAGGTTCACCGGCTTGACGGTCTCGTCGAATTCAAACTGATCCGACGTGCAGCGCACCCGCATCGGCGGTGTCTTGGTGCCATAAGAGGGCAGATTGACCTCACTCGGCACCTGGACCTCGGCAGTGAAATGGCTGCTGCTCAGCTGGCAGGTCTTGGGGTGAAAGGCCGGCGGCACGGCAGAGTAGGAGCGGCTGTCGGGAAAGGTGATCCGAACCGGTGTGATCGTTTCCGGGGCCGGTGTCTTGCCCGCAGCGCTCAGCTGCACCGTATCGGACAGGCTGAGCGTTGTATGTCCGACAGGGGTGGCCGGTTCGTTGCAGGCGGCAAGGGTTGTCATCAGGGCAAGGGCGGAAAGGGACAGAAGAGGTTTGTTCATGATGCTCGAAGTCTTGGATAGCTGGTTGCCCCTTGGAATGCGCAATCGGGAATGCGATTGCAACCCCGTTTGACGCTAAAGCGCGTAAGGCGCCCGGCTGTGTCACAACGGCGCTTTCCCCCCGTGCGGGAATTGCCTATAAGGCGCCCATGACCCACCGTGCGGCCATCATTATTCGAATTACCTCCCCGGCGCTCTGACCAGATCGAGACGCCGGGCAAAGGTGCTTGAGCCATCGCACCGAACCGAATATCCCCCAACCGACATGATTGCCAAAGGACGCCCGAGATGTGCGCCGACACGACCGCTGAAACGCCCGAATACAAAGACACGCTGAACCTGCCGAAAACCGATTTTCCGATGCGCGCCGGATTGCCCGCGCGCGAGCCGCAATGGCTGGAGCGTTGGGAGAAGATCGGCGTTTACGACCGCCTGCGCGAAAAGCAGGGCCGCGCGCCCTTTACCCTGCATGACGGCCCTCCCTATGCCAACGGCCACCTGCATATCGGTCACGCGCTGAACAAGACGATCAAGGACATGATCGTGCGCAGCCACCAGATGATGGGGTTCGACGCGCGTTACGTACCCGGCTGGGACTGTCACGGCCTGCCGATCGAATGGAAGATCGAGGAACAGTACCGCAAGAAGGGCAAGAGCAAGGACGACGTCAACGTTGTCGAGTTCCGTCAGGAATGCCGCCGCTTTGCCGAGGGCTGGATCGACATCCAGCGCGAAGAGTTCAAGCGCCTGGGCATCACCGGCAATTGGGCCGACCCCTATGTCACCATGGACTATCACGCCGAGGCGGTGATCGCCGACGAGTTCATGAAGTTCCTGATGAACGGCACTTTGTATCAGGGTTCCAAACCCGTGATGTGGTCGCCCATCGAACAAACGGCGCTGGCCGAGGCCGAGGTCGAGTATCACGACAAGGAAAGCTTCACAATCTGGGTGAAGTTCCGGGCGGTGAACAGCGGCGATCTGGACGGTGCGCAGGTGGTCATCTGGACCACCACGCCCTGGACCATCCCGTCGAACAAGGCGGTGGTCTATGGCAAGGACATTGCCTACGGCCTCTACGAGATCACAGGCACGCCCGAGGAATGCTGGGCCTCGGTGGGTGACAAATACATCCTTGCCGACAAGCTGGCCGATGACGTAATGCGCCGCGCCCGGCTCGACCCGGACATGTATCGCCGTGTCGGTGATGTGGATCCGTCGCAGATCGGCGGTCTGACCCACCCGCTGCACGGCGCCGAAGGCGGCAATGGCGAGTGGGACGATATCCGCGATTTCCGCGCTGCCGAGTTCGTGACCGATACCGAGGGTACCGGGTTCGTCCATTGCGCCCCTTCCCACGGGATGGAGGAATTCGAGCTTTACCGCGATCTGGGCATGCTCGAGCAGGTCATCACCTATAACGTGATGGACGATGGCTCGTTCCGCGCCGATCTGCCGTTTTTCGGCGGCAAGTACATCCTGTCCCGCAAGGGCGGCGAGGGCGATGCCAACAAGACGGTGATCGACAAGCTGGTCGAGGTCGGCGGGCTGCTGGCACGCGGCAAGATCAAGCACTCCTACCCGCATAGCTGGCGGTCGAAGGCGCCGATCATCTATCGCAACACGCCGCAATGGTTCGCCAGCGTCGACCGGCCCGTGAACGACGGGCAGGACAGCTATGGCAAGACCATCCGCGAACGCGCGCTGACCTCGATCGATCAGCTGGTGAAGTTCACCCCGCAGACCGGGCGCAACCGGCTCTATTCCATGATCGAGGCGCGGCCCGACTGGGTGCTGTCGCGCCAGCGCGCCTGGGGCGTGCCGCTCACGTGTTTCACCCGCAAGGGCGCGCTGCCGACCGATGCGGACTTCCTGCTGCGCGATCCGGCGGTCAACGCCCGCATCTTTGCCGCGTTCGAGGCCGAGGGCGCCGATTGCTGGTATGCCGAGGGCGCCAAGGAACGCTTCCTGGGCAACGACTACAAGGCTGATGAATGGGATCAGGTGTTCGACGTGCTCGACGTCTGGTTCGACTCTGGCTCGACCCATGCCTTTGTGCTGCGCGACCGCGAAGACGGCACCGCGGACGGCATCGCCGATGTCTATATGGAGGGCACCGACCAGCACCGCGGCTGGTTCCACTCCTCGCTGTTGCAGGCCTGCGGCACGCTGGGTCGCGCGCCCTATCGCAACGTGGTCACGCACGGGTTCACCCTCGACGAGAAGGGCATGAAGATGTCCAAGTCGCTGGGCAATACCATCGTGCCCGACGAGGTGGTCAAGCAATACGGCGCCGATATCCTGCGGCTCTGGGTGGCGCAGACCGACTATACCGCCGACCAGCGCATCGGGCCCGAGATCCTGAAAGGGGTGGCCGACAGCTACCGCCGTCTGCGCAACACCATGCGGTTCATGCTGGGCTCGCTCTCGGATTTCACCGAGGCCGACCGGATCGAGGATCCGGCCGAGATGCCGCCGCTGGAACGCTGGGTGCTGAGCCGGATGGCCGAGCTGGATGAGCAGGTGCGCAAGGGCTATGCCGGTTTCGACTTCCAGGGGGTCTATAGCGCGGTGTTCAACTTCGCCACCGTGGACCTTTCGGCCTTCTACTTCGATATCCGCAAGGACGTGCTCTATTGCGACGGCGACACGACGCGCCGCCGGGCGGCGCGCACGGTGCTCGACCTGCTGTTCCACCGGCTCACCACCTGGCTGGCGCCGATCCTGGTGTTCACCATGGAAGAGGTCTGGCTGGAGCGCTATCCGGGCGAGGGCAGCTCGGTCCATCTGGTCGATTTCCCCGAAACCCCGGCCAGCTGGCGCAACCCGCAGAACGAGTCCAACGTGGCCCGCGTGCGCCGGGTGCGCCGGGTGGTGACGGCGGCGCTGGAAATCCAGCGGCGTGACAAGGTGATCGGGTCGAGCCTGGAAGCCGCCCCCGTGGTGCATGTCGAGGATGCCGAGACCCGCGCCCTGTTGGCGCAGATCGACATCGACGATCTCTGCATCACCTCGGGCCTGACGGTCAGCGCCGATCCGGCGCCTGCCGAGGCCTTCCGCCTGCCCGAAATCGAGGGCGTCGGCGTGGTGTTCGAAATGGCCGAGGGCGAGAAATGCCAGCGCTGCTGGAAGATCCTGCCCGATGTCGGCCGCCACGCCCATGCGGGCGTCTGCGGCCGCTGCGACGCGGCGCTGGGCTGAGATGCCCCGCGCCCGTGATCTGGGCCTTGCGATCGGGCGGTTCCCGCCCGGTCCGCTAAACGCGATCACCGATGTGGGGCAGGTGGCCGTGGGCCACGTGACCCTGATCGAAGGTGACCGCACCCGCACTGGCGTCACCGCCATCCTACCGCATCCGGGCAATGTCTTTGCCGACCGGCCCCGCGCGGGCCTGTCGGTGCTGAACGGGTTCGGCAAGTTCGCGGGCGCCACCCAGGTGCAGGAACTGGGCGAGATCGAAACGCCGATCCTGCTTACCAACACGCTGGCGGTGGGGCGCGCGGTCGAGGCGCTGGTGCGGTACACGCTGGCGCAGCCGGGCAACGGACATGTCACCTCGATCAACGCGGTGGTGGGCGAGACCAATGACGGGCGTCTCAATGACATCCGCGCGGCCCGGCCGACAGTGGCCGAGATGTTGGCGGCGCTTGCAAACGCCCGCCCCGGCCCCGTGGCCGAGGGCGCGGTGGGGGCGGGCACCGGCACGATTTCCTTTGGCCTGAAGGGCGGTATCGGAACCGCTTCGCGGCGGGTTGGGGATTACATGCTGGGGGTTCTGGTACAGTCGAATTTCGGCGGCACCCTGCGGGTGGACGGACGCCCCGTCGCGGGCGTGCCCGAGGCGGATGCCGACGGCTCCATCGTACTGGTGATCGCCACCGACGCGCCGCTCTCGTCCCGCAACCTGACCCGGCTTGCCACCCGCAGCTTTGCCGGGCTGGCGCGCATCGGCTCGTCCCTGTCGAACGGATCGGGCGACTATGCGCTGGCCTTTTCGGTGGGGCCGGGTGAGGTGCTGGGAAATGACGCCTGCTCGCCCCTGTTCGAAGCGGTGATCGAGGCGGCGGAGGAAGCCATCCTGAACGCGCTTCTGATGGCGGGAGACATGGAAGGATATGACGCGCGCCACGACCGGCCCTACCGGGTGGCAGGGCTGGTTCTTTGACCCGGGGTTTCGCCGCCTGACGGCGGCGAGCGGGCGAGGGGCGCTGCCCCTCGCGCTCCCCGGAGTATTTAGGGCGAAATGAAGTTGCGTCGGGGCGTGGCATCTTGCGCGCGCGCGACGGCAGGGCCATTGTCGGATCATGCCCAGCCTGACCGTAGATACCCCCACCGGCGCCTTTGTCCTGACCGAGGAAGAGGGCGCGATCACCCGCGCCACATGGGGGCGGGGCGGATCGGATCATACACCGCTGCTCGACCGGGCGGCGGAGCAGCTGACCGAGTATTTCCGGGGCGAGCGCGAGGTCTTTGACCTGCCGCTGCGCGTGCGCGGCTCGGTTCTGCAACGGGCGGTCTGCGATGCGATTGCCGCGATCCCTTTTGGCTATACCCGTACCTATGGAGAGATCGCCCGCGATCTGGGCTCCTCGGCCCAGGCGGTGGGCCAGTGCTGTGGCGGCAATCCGATCCCGGTGATCATCCCCTGCCACCGGGTGATGGGCGCACGTGGCCTGACCGGATTTTCCGGGCAGGGCGGGGTAGAAACCAAGGTGGCTCTTTTGCGTCTGGAAGGGGCTGCGGGCTTGCTCATCTGACCCAGATCAAGGCAAGCTGGGCGGCAACCCGTTCAGATATCCTCCGGAACACGAAACAGGAGACGCATATGACCGATCGCGCCGCGCAGAAACAGGCCGTACAGGACAAGCTGATGTCGCTGGAGGCGGCCGAACTGGCTGCAGCCAAGGCGCATTACGAAGCCTTTCTGAAAGAGGCGCAACTGGGCGACCGCGAGGTGCATGACAAGGACGATCTGGTTGCCTCGCGCGAGAGTCGTGACCTGGCCGCTGCCTTTGATGCGCCGGTGCAGGCCCATCACGCCAAGATCGACGTGATCGAGAACACCGACTTTGCGTTGACCGACACGGTTGGGCCGGGCGCGGTGGTGTCCTTTGGCGGGCGCAACTTCGTGGTCTGCGTCTCGACCACCCGGTTCGAGGTCGATGGCAAGACCTATATGGGGATCTCGATGCAAAGCCCGATCTATCTGGCGATGAAGGACCTGCGGGCGGGCGAGAGCTTTGCCCATAACGGTCAGGATTTCGAGATCGAAGACATCATGTGAGCGAGACCCGCGACTGCCCGGTTCTGCGCGGTTATGCGGCGGCAGCGGAGGCACTGTACGCCGTCTGGGAAGGGCTGAGCAGCGAGGCGGTGCTGGCCCCGGTTCTGGCCGATCTGCCCGCTGAACCCGGGCGCTGTCTGGATCTGGGCGCCGGCAGCGGGCGCGACGCGGCTTGGCTGTCGGGGCGAGCGCATCGGGTCTGGGCAGCAGAGCCGGTGGCGGAGTTCCGGGCGGCGGGGCGGCGCCTGCATGCCGCCGCGGCGATCACCTGGGTCGATGACAGCTTGCCGGACCTCGCGCGGGTACGCGCGCTGGGTTTGCGCTTTGACCTGATCCTGGCGATCGGGGTGTTTCATCACCTGACGCCCACAGCGCAGCAACAGGGGCTGAGCGCCGCTCTTGCGCTGTTGTCGGCGCGAGGCAGGATGATCCTGTCGTTGCGCCATGGGCCAACCCCGCCGACACGTCCGGGCCATCCGGTCGATACCGACGCGTTGGTCGCGACGGCGCTGGAACAGGGGGTGCAGGTTCGACGCCTGATCCGGGACCACCCCTCGCTTTTGCCCGACAATCGGGCGGCGGGGGTCAGAAGGGACTGGCTGTGTCTTTCTCGGGAATGACCATCTGGGCGATACCGGCGAAGATCAGATAGAGGCTGGTCACCACCAGACCCCAATGGGCCCAGCTTTCGGGGTGAAACCCGACCCAGGCGGCCCAGCCTGCGAAAAAGGTCCAGGCCAGTGCCATTGGCAGGGTGATGGCGCGCCAGCGCTCGGTCCGCACCGGGTGCACGAATTTCAGCGGCAGGAACATCGATACCGCCAGTACCGTGACCAGCACCAGGCTGACCCAGAAATTGGGCTCCAGCGCAAAGATCACCAGAACCACCATGTTCCAGCAGCCCGGAAAGCCCGAGAAGGAATTGTCCTTGGTCTTCATCCGCGTGTCGGCAAAATACATGGCGCTGGCGAAGGTGATGATGATGATCGCAAGCCAGCCGGTCCAGCCATCCATCAACCCGGATTTGAACAGGGCGAATGCGGGGATGAACACATAGGTCAGATAGTCGATGATCAGGTCCAGCAACACACCGTCGAACTCGGGGGCATAGGTCTTGACGTGGTAGCGGCGCGCCATCGGCCCGTCGAGCCCGTCGACAAAGAAGGCAACCACCAGCCACAGGAACATCAGGTCCCATTTGGCATCTACCGCCGCCAGCATTGCCAGCATGGCAAAGACGGCGCCGGTGGCGGTAAAGAGATGAACAAGGAGCGCGCGGAACTGAGGTGTCATCCGCCTCTCATGACGGAAAACCGACGGGGTTGCAATTCGTCTGCTGCAAAAGCGATGCTCGGGCCGGGCGCTCAGGCCTTTGGATGGCTGCGGTTGTAGACATCCATCAGATGGGCGGTGTCGACGGCGGTATAGGCCTGGGTGGTCGACAGCGAGGCATGGCCGAGCAGTTCCTGTATCGCGCGCAGATCGCCGCCAGCCTCAAGCAGATGGGTGGCGAAGCTGTGGCGCATTGCATGTGGCGTGGCGGTGGCGGGCAGGCCCAGCTGCATCCGCGCCTTGGCCATCACCGCCTGGATGCTGCGGGCGTTCAGCGGGCCGCCCCGGGCGCCGCGAAACAGCGGTGTCTCGGGCTCCACCGGCCAGGGGCAAAGCCGCAGATAGGTGTCAACCGCCGCGCGGGCGACGGGGATCACCGGAACCAGACGCTCCTTGCCGCCCTTGCCGCGAATGCGAAGCGTGGCAGGCAGCGGCGCCGCGCGCCCGGTGAGCGACAGCGCCTCGGAGATGCGCAGCCCGCAGCCATAAAGAAGGGTCACCACCGCCATGTCCCGGGCGGCGATCCAGGGTTTGCTCGATTGCAACTCGACCGTGTCGATCATGGCGCGCGCCGCATCCTCGGCCAGCGGGCGGGGCAGCTTCCTCTGGAACTTCGGCGCTCGGGTCGACAGGACGGCGGTCGGTTCGAACCCCTCGCGTTCGGCCAGCCAGCGATAGAAGCTCTTGACCGCCGACAGCTTGCGCGCCAGCGAGCGGGCGCCGATCCCGTCCGCGCGCATCTGCGCCATCCAGGCCCGCATGTCGGGAACCCCGATACGGGCCAGCGGCGCCAGCCCCTGTGTCGCGCCGAAATGCAGGGTCATGAAGGACATGAACTCGACCACATCGGTGCGATAGGCGGTGATGGTGTTCTCGGCCCGACCCGCCAGTGCCCGTTGCGTGTCCAGCCAAAGCTGCAACGCATCGCGGCAGGCGGGTGAGATCAGGCTCACGACAGCCAGCGGCGCATCGTGCGTTCGAATACGCCGGCAAAGAACGCAAGTAGATCAGTGCCCAGCTGCGGGGTGAACTGATGCGGATCCTCGGCCCCCATCGCCAGCATGCCCGGCAGGCGGCCAGGTCCGAGATCGAGTTTCAGGCAGGCCTCGGAGCGGATCCAGTCGGCCCGGCGGCCATAGACCTGGGGCGTGGCCTGTTGCAGCTGGCGCAGCGTGACCTGGCGGGGCATCGCGTTGCGCCCGGCGGTCAGATAGCTGTCGACAAAGCCCGGCTGCGCCACGGTCAGCACATCGTCGAGCCGCTCCAGCGAGGCGCCGCGCTCGGCCTGGCTGCTTTCCAGCACCAGCCGGATCGCGTCGACGCGCAGAACCTCGGCCACTTCGGTGCCCAGATCCCGCAGGAAGGTCTCGAAATCCACCGGATCGAGCAGCCGCAGGACAGCGCGCTGCACCTGATTGGTGCCGGCGAGATTCTCATAAGCCGCCGCGATGACCGACCTATGGGTGTCCTCGAGCCGGTCGAGCCGGGCCTCGAGCCGTTCCATCGCGATGCCGCGCAGATCAACGACATTGCCGCCCATCGCCCGCTCGTTCGCGGCGACAAGCGCATGCATGATGTCCTTGTCATCCAGTACCGCCTGCGGCTTGGCGATGATCGCCTCGCGCAGGGTTTCGTCCAGTTTCGGGCTGCTGCTCATTCACGCCTCGTTTTATGTTGGGACGTTTTATAACACGGGATTGCGATTTTTCTGCCGAAAAATCAACACCCGAGCGGATTTCTACCGGTGGGTGTAGCCTCGCCGGAGAAACCCGGCAGGCTGACGGTGCGGCGGGGCTAAGAAAATTCGCCGAATTTTCTTGGCGGTCCGGCCCGGTCTTTTGCTGCGCGCGCGATGGCGCGCGCAGCAAAAGTGATTACTCAGAGGATCTTGATATCCGCCGCCTTGATATCGGCCAGGAACGCATCCAGCCCCTTGTCGGTCAGCGGATGGTTCACCATCGCCTTGATCACGGCGGGCGGGGCGGTGATCACATCGGCGCCGATCCGGGCGCTGTCCAGGATATGGTTCACCGAACGGATCGAGGCCGCCAGGATCTGCGTCTCGAAGCCGTAATTGTCATAGATGGTGCGGATATCCTCGATCAGTTCCATCCCGTCCAGGTTGATATCGTCGAGCCGCCCGATGAAGGGCGAGATGAAGGTTGCGCCCGCCTTGGCCGCCAGAAGCGCCTGGTTGGCCGAGAAGCATAGCGTCACGTTAACCATGTGGCCGTCGTCCGACAGCACCTTGCAGGCTTTCAGCCCGTCCCAGGTCAGCGGCACCTTGACCGCGATATTGCCGGCGATCTCGACCAGCTTGCGCCCTTCGGCGATCATGGTTTCGGCATCGGTGGCGGTCACCTCGGCCGAAACCGGCCCGTCGACCATGGCGCAGATCTCGCGCGTGACCTCGATGATATCGCGGCCCGATTTCTTGATCAGCGAGGGGTTGGTGGTGACGCCGTCCACCATACCCAGGTCGTTCAACTCGGCGATGGCGTCGATCTCGGCGGTATCAACGAAGAATTTCATGGGGCAGTCCTTTGATGGGTTGGCCTCGGTCTGGCTTGCCTTTACCTCATGAGACAGGCGGCGCAAACCCCGAATGCCGGGCTGTGCCTGCGCATCGGGTTTGACGGGAGCCATCAGCTTGGACACGGGCGGCTTGGACAGCGGCGGGTTTTTTGAAGAGGGAGCGCTGGTCTCGGTCCTGACCACGCAGCCGCTCGACCGGACGCTTGATTACAAGGCGCCCGAAGGCGGCTGTTTCGTGGGTGCCTTTGTCGAGGTGCCGCTGGGCCCGCGCAAGGTGCTGGGCGTGGTCTGGGGGCCGGGGCGGGGTGACTTTGACCGCTCCAGGATTCGCTCGGTATTGCGGGTACTCGACGTTGCACCGATGCGGGAGGAGATGAGAAGTTTTCTGGGCAGGACCGCCGATTACACGCTGACGCCGATGCCCGCGATGCTGCGCCTGGCCACCCGCGCGCCGGGCCTGGGCGATCCGCCCTCGATGCGCAAGGTTTATCGGCTAGGCGGTGTGGACCCCGACCGCATGACCGACGCGCGCGCCCGCGTGCTTGAGGTGCTGCGCGATTATGGCGGGCTGGCCTTCACCCTCAAGGAACTGGCCGAAATGGCAGGGGTGACCGCGTCAGTGGTCAAGGGGCTGGTCAAACAAGGCGCCGTGCGGGAAGAGGACAGCCCGCGCGATCTGCCCTATCCGCATCTCGACCCCGATCTGCCCGGCAAGGCGCTGACCGAGGATCAGGTCCGCGCCGCCGACAGCCTGCGCGCGGGGCTGCGCAGCGGGCGCTACGGCACCACGCTGCTCAAGGGCGTCACCGGTGCCGGCAAGACCGAGGTCTATCTGGAGGCAGTGGCCGAGGCGCTGCGCATGGGCCGGCAGGCGCTGGTGCTGCTGCCCGAGATCGCTTTGACGGCCGAGTTCCTGAGCCGGGTCGAGGCGCGGTTCGGGGCGCGGCCCGCCGAATGGCATTCGGGCGCGACCATGACCGAACGCCGCCGCGTCTGGCGCATGGTGGGGCAGGGCGCGGCGCAGCTGGTGGTGGGCGCGCGCTCGGCGCTGTTCCTGCCGTTCCGCGACCTGGGCCTGATCATCGTGGATGAGGAACACGACACCTCCTACAAGCAGGAGGACGGGGTACTCTATAATGCGCGTGACATGGCGGTGCTGCGCGCGGCGATCTGCGGCGCGCGGGTGGTGCTGGCCAGCGCCACGCCCTCGCTGGAAAGCTGGGCCAATGCGGATGCGGGCAAATACGAACGGGTGGAGCTGACCTCGCGTTTTGGTCCGGCGGTGCTGCCGCAGATGCAGGCCATCGACATGCGGGCCGAGACGATGCAGCCTTCCAGCTGGATCTCGCCCAACCTGCGCCGGGCGGTAAGCGACCGGCTGGCCAAGGGGGAACAATCGCTGCTTTTCCTCAACCGGCGCGGCTATGCCCCGGTCACGCTGTGCCGGGCCTGCGGGCAACAGATCGGCTGTGACCATTGCGATGCGCGCATGGTCGAACACCGGTTCCTGAAACGGTTGATGTGCCACCAGTGCGGCGAGACCAAGCCGATCCCCGAAACCTGTCCTCATTGCGGCGCCGAGGGGCGGCTCGCCCCTGTTGGTCCGGGTATCGAGCGGTTGGCCGAAGAGGCCACCGCCAGTTTTCCCGAGGCCCGCATCGCGGTGCTCAGCTCGGACATGTTCGGCACCGCCCGCGCGCTGAAGGAGCGGATCGAGGCGATTGCGGCAGGTGAGGCGGATATCGTCATCGGCACCCAGTTGGTGGCCAAGGGGCACAACTTTCCCTTGCTGACGCTGGTGGGGGTGATCGATGCCGATCTGGGCCTGCAGGGCTCGGACCTGCGCGCCGCCGAGCGCACCTTCCAGCTGATGCGGCAGGTGGCGGGCCGGGCGGGGCGCGCCGAGAAACCGGGCCAGGCGCTGTTGCAGACCTATCAGCCCGAACACCCGGTGATCCGCGCCATCCTTGCGGGGGACGAGGAACGGTTCTGGCGTGCCGAGGCGGCTGAGCGTCAGGCCGCCGGAGTGCCGCCCTATGGGCGGATGGCGGGGATCATCCTGTCGGGCCCCGAGGCTGGGCCGGTCTTCGATCTCGGCACCGCCATGGCACGCAACGACGCAGCCCTGCGCCAGATCGGGGCGCAGGTCTTTGGCCCGGCACCCGCGCCCATCGCCCGCGTCCGGGGCCGCCATCGGGTGCGGCTCTTGGTCAAGGCGCCCAAGGGCGCCCCCCTGCAAGAGGCGATCGCCCGCTGGATCGCGCCGCTGCGGCTGAAGGGCGATCTGCGCCTCAGTGTCGATATCGACCCACAGAGCTTTCTTTGATCTTTTGCGAGGCTCCGCCTCGCGCTCCGGAGTACTTATTACCAGAAAGAAGCAGGACCCGCATTCCGGCTTCTTTCTGGTCGGAAATACTCCGGGGGTGAGGCCCGCGAGGGCCGAGGGGGCAGCGCCCCCTTTTTCGACCTCCGATGCTAGAGCAATTGCTCATAGGCGCTGGTCGCCATCTGGCGCAGATCCTCACGGGCCAGCGCACCGGTCAGGACAAAGCCCAACCCGCCCTTGGCCCAGTGCAGACTTTCGGTCTGCCGGTCCCCGGCAAAGCGCAAGGTACTGTTACCCTCCTCCTGCGGCGCCACATAGAGGGTGATCCGCTGGCCTTCGGAATTCTCATACATATAGAGCCCGGCCACCCATTTGCCCGCAGGCAGGATGCGCCCGCCCATCAGGGCAAAGCCCGAGGCGGAGAGGTCCGGCGGGCTGACCGGCGCGCCGATCCGCTTGGACATCCAACTGTTCATATGGTCGCGCTGGCTGGCCGGGACCTCGACCGGATGCACCACTTCGACGACAAATGTCCTGTGCGCGGTCAGGGCCGCATCGGCCAGCGCCGGGGCGGGTGAAGGGTCACCCAGCCGGGCATGCCCGGCCCAACCGACCACAAGACCCAGCATCAGCACAGCCGAAGCCGCCAGCGCCTGGCGCAGCAGCGGGGCGCGGGGGGCGCATAGCGCGTCCCGCAGCCGCGCGGGCACCACGTCCTCCTGCATATCGCCATAAAGCGCGCGGATGTCCTCGTTCTGCCGGGCCCAATCCAGCAGCAGCGCCTGCGCGCGCGGATCCTGCGCCAGCCGCGCCTCCAGCGCGGCGCGCTCGGCGGGCGGCAGCGCATCCTCGAAATAGGCGATCAGCTCTTCGTCGCTCAGCGGGTCCTGGGTCATGCGCCTTTACCCCTTTGGGCCGGGCCAGTGGCGGGGTCCCCGCGCCCGGTCATGGTTCTCAGATTGGCCCGCGCGCGTGCCAACCGCGACATCAGCGTGCCCTTGGGAATGTCGAGCGCCGCCGCCGCTTCGTCGAAACTGGCCCCTTCCAGCGCCACGAGCAAGAGCGCGCGGCGCTGATCCTCGGGCAGGCGGGCGATGGCGGCCTCGGTCTCGCGCAGGGCCATGTGGCTGTCCTGGCCTGCGGGACGGGCCGGTTCCACCACCAGATCCTCGACCGCAACCAGATGTCCCGCGCGCGCCGCGCGGCGGCGCAGGTCGCGATGCCGGTTGATCAGGATGCGAAACAGCCAGGCCCTGAGCGCGCCGTCAGGGCGGCGGCCACCAAGACCGGCCACCGCCCGTTCCAGGCAATCCTGAACCAGGTCGTCGCCCGCCTCGCGGTCCCGCATCAGCGCATGGGCATAGCGGCGCAAGTCGGGGATCAGGGCTTCGATCTGGTCGAGGATCGCCATTCAACCGCTCCGCCGTCAGGGACGGGCCAGATGCCACACGCCCTTGACGCCGTCACCGGAGATGTCACCGGCCTTGGCATCCTTGATCCAAGTGTAAAGCGGCATGCCCTTGTGGGTCCACTGGCGCGAGCCATCGGCGCGCAGCACGATGCCGAATTCGCCCTGTGGACGGGCGGTATTGGCGGCCTCGAGCGGCGGCCATTTCGCCGCGCAATCGTCATAGCAGTTCGACACGGCGGGCGTGTCCTTGTCAAAGGTATAGAGCGACAGGCCATTACCATCGGTCAGCACCGCGCCCTTGGCGGTGTCGCCGGTCTGGATCGCGGCGCCCGCCAGGGCGGATGTGGCGATGGCCAGCGACAGGGCGGCCAGGGCAAGGCTCGGTTTCAGGGTCATATCGGGTGTCCTTCTGATCTCATGCAACCGGCGCCTCATGCAACCGGCAGATCAAAGGACGCCAGCGCGCCGCAAATAATCCCTGACCTCGCGTTTTCGTGATCGCGCGCCTATGCGGCCCTGGGGCTGGCGGCGCGCTGGTCGATCAGGAAATCGGTGGCCATGGCCCCCACCCACATGAAGAACAGCGCCGCCCAGGCGGTACCGACAAAGATCGAGCCTCCGGTCACGCCCGCGCCGATGGCGCAACCGCCCGCAAGCATGCCGCCGAACCCCATCAGCGCTGCGCCGATCATCGCCTTGCGCATGGTGACCGGCCCGTCAAAGGCCTGGATCTTCATCTCGCCCGCCAGCGCCGCCGCGATCATCGCGCCGATGAACACGCCGGGCACCAGCCCGACGTCGAATTCCAGAACCGCGTTGCGGTCCAGAAAGAACATCAGCGTATGCGCCGAGGGGCCGGTAAAGGTGGCGCTTTCGATCTGTACCGGCTCGAACGCGACCTGGCTCAGCGCATAGGTGAGCACCCAACCCAGCGCGACGGCAAAGCCCACGCCCGAGGCAAAGACCAGCCGCGCCGCGCCGATCCTGTGGCGCCGCGCCAGCACCAGCGCCAGCACCGCGCAGACCAGGCCGAGTACCAAACCGCCGTATTCCGGCAGGCCAAAGGTGCTGAGCAGGTTCATGTTGCGCCCGCCCTCGGTGATCCACAGCGCGGCCAGCTTGTCGCGCAGGGGTGACAACAGGCCCGACAGGCTCATCTGTGCCACCACCGCAAAGATCAGCCCCGACACGACCGAGCGCAGGTTGCCGGTGGCCGCCAGCACCAGCAGCCGCCCCGAGCAGCCGCGTGCCAGAACCATGCCAGCGCCGAACATCAGCCCGCCGATGATCGCCCCCGACCAGCTGCCGGGCACCGCCATCATACGGGCATCGGCACCGTTCATCAGCCCCATCAGCTGCGCCGCCTGCACCCAGACCAGCGCGGTCGAGAAGGTCAGCAGCCAGACCGCCACCTTGTCCTCCATCCGGCCGCGTGCGAATTCGACCGTGGCCGCGCGCAGGCAGAACCGCGACCGCTGGGCCGCGACACCAAAGGTGATGCCGGTGATCAGCCCGAACAGGGCGGCGGTTGGGGCTTCGCCGATGCGTTCGACAAGGCTGACAAGGTCCATGACGCTCTCCGCGCTGCAAAAGTTGCGCCGTTATAGCGACACAT
>Ga0157387_12784_pt1 | contig 36349 bp, 9 predicted proteins | sample T8_LowC_AmetaT_FD_116788 | JGI IMG/M metagenome (GOLD analysis project Ga0157387, IMG submission 116788) | Metatranscriptome of Roseovarius nubinhibens ISM and Alexandrium tamarense co-culture from University of Georgia, USA - T8_LowC_A metaT... ... | reverse complement strand
TCGGAGACGGCCCAGCCACGCGAGATTGGTCTCCCAACGCCCACCGTCTCTTTCCACCCGCCCTCCGCTCTCGGCGAGACGGATTCAAAATCCCCATGTAATTCAGTGAACTGATGAGGTCGCGCTGCGCCCCTGTTTCGCTGGTTCCGGCCTGTCTCGAAGCAGGCGGAGACGCGACACGGGCGGCGTGGTCGTTGGTATGTCTTGGAAGTTTTGCGCGAAGTCTCTGATGACAAACGCAGTTTCTGCCCCTAGCCTGGCGCGATGTCGAACGGGGCCTGGACAGATCAAGAGAACGACCTGATCGTTGCGGATTACTTCGCGATGCTGGCCGACGACGTCTCTGGCCGCCCTTACAACAAGGCTGAGCACCGGCGTGGGCTTCTGCCGCTGTTGAACGATCGGTCCGAGGGATCGGTCGAGTTCAAGCACCAGAACATCAGCGCCGTGCTGAAGGGGCTGGGTGAGGACTGGATCCCGGGCTACAAGCCTGCCTTCAATTTCCAGATGACGCTGGTTGACGCCGTGGCGCGTTGGCTGGCGCTGAACCCGGCTTGGCTCGGTCGCCATTCGGGTACACGAGCGCCGACTGGCCTAGCGGAGGTCCGGCCGATCTGGATCGGGCCGCCGCCTACGCTGTCGAACCAGCCGCCGCCGCAGGAGTTGGAGCAGATGCTGCACATCGCCCGCAAATTCGATGTTGCGGCGAGAGACGAGCGAAACCGCGCCCTCGGCCGTGCCGGTGAGGAGCGCGTGCTGGCGCACGAACGTGCAACTCTGAAATCAGCAGGCCGCGACGACCTTGCGCGGAATGTCCGGTGGGTGTCGGAGGAGGATGGCGACGGAGCCGGCTACGATATCGCCAGCTTCGCGCTGGATGGTAGTCCGCGCCTGATCGAGGTGAAGACGACAAACGGCTGGGAGCGTACGCCGTTCCACATCAGCCGCAACGAACTGGCCGTGGCCGAGGCGCGGCGTTCGGAATGGTCCCTGTTCCGGCTCTGGAACTTCGCGCGCGAACCGAAGGCGTTCGAGCTGCACCCGCCGCTGGGCGCGCATGTTTCGCTGACCGCGACGACGTTTCAGGCGAGCCTTCACTGAGGCTTATACCCGGCGGTCCCGCCCGAAAGGTCTGATCCTCTTGCAGTCGCCGGGAGGCCGAAGCCCGTACAATCCGCCTGACAGCCCTTGCAAGATGCCTCAGTCCGACGAGCTTGTGCCGATCTCGCTGCCAAAGGCGACCTTGCAACGGTGCCCGGCGGGAATGGAAAGGTCAGGATTGTCCAGCCGAAGATGCAGGCCGAAGGTGCCGCTGGCCACGTCGAACACCCGGTCGATGCGCTGGATCTCGGCCTGATAGACTCCATCAACGGGCGGGGCCGGGCGGACCTGTGCCATGTCACCCTCCTGTATCGTGCCGTATTCCGCGACCGGCAAGAAGGTGACCACATCCAGCGGGTCGAGCTGGACGATTGTCGCAAAGCGCCCTTCGAGGGGCAGGTATTCGCCGTCGTCGAAGTATCGCTCCAACACGATCCCGTCGATCGGACTGCGGATCTCAAGCAGGGACAGGACCGCCTCGGCGCGCTTCAGCTCTTCCATCGCTAAGCGGCGGGCGAGCTCGACGCGGATCAGAACCGACCGGGCGGCTTCGACGGCGGTCTGGATTTCTTCCAGAACCTCTCGGCTGACGACGCCCCGCGTCGAGAGTTCCTGAGTTCGCCCCAGCCGCGCCTCAAGGAAGGCAAGTTGAGTCTTCTGCGCCTCGATCTCCGACGTGTCGTCGGCGCGCAGACGCAGCATCGCGACCGTGGCACTCTGAATGGTCGAGTCCAGTTTGGCGAGGAGCTGCCCCCTTTCGACCTTTTCGCCGGGCTCGATATGCACCCGTGCGACGACACCGCCGGATGCGCCGGCGACATCGACGGTCTCGGACGGATCGATCACGCAGTCATAGACCTGAGCGCTGCAGGGCGCGGCGGCCAAAGCCGCCGCAAAGTAGATGGCCGTGCGCATGGCCGGCGTCAGGTCTCGGCCATCGGTTCGGCCACGTCTGCGGCGTCGGTTTCCGGTTCTGCCTCAGAGGCTTCGGTGTTGGCACGCTCCAGCATCTGGCGGAAATGGCGCATCGACGACAGGTGCAGATAGATGCATTCCAGCTCGTCCTTGCGGCACAGATCGGCCAGGACCTCGCCGGAGAGTGCTTTCAGCTTTTCCCGGTCGACGACCTGGAAACCGCCCAGCGTCCGCTTCTGGCCGGCACCCAGCGAGAATTCAGCCTGCATCGGCACCAGCAGATCCAGCTCTTTCAGTCGCTTGCAGAACGCCTGTGTGCGGGCGAAACCGGCTTGATAGTCCTGAAGGAACTTGAGGACCGATTTCAGGTAGCCGGTCTGTTCGCCCTCCGAGTCAAACAGGCGCTCGCCGCGACCGTCGCGGTTCGCCCCCTCGAACTCTTCGTCGACCAGCAAGGTGAACTGGTTCTTGTCCTTGTCCAGCGAGAAGATGAACGGATAGCGCCGCGCGAAGGCGGGAATGTAAGTGCCCTGCCAGTTTCCGTCGGCGTCTACGGCCAGGTTTTCGTCTTCGCGGGTGCCTACGATGATCGCAGGCACCACGTCCTCGCCGGTTCCGGCGAACACGATCGGATGAGTGCCGGCGGCGGGGCCGAATTCAAGCGCGGTGAGCGGGATGGAATTGGTGTGACGTGCGAAAGCGTACGTCTTTCCACTGCTGATCGAAAGATCGCCATGCCGTTTGGCGCTGACCGGGACGGCCGTTTTGTAGAAAAGTTGCTGCACGGGCATGGTTAATCAACCCCCTCAAATGTCATTGTTTCTTCTCCCTGAACGATATGGCCCCCAAAGTAATTAGTAGCCAAAAGCCTCGGTTTTGTCTAAGCTTTTTAGCATTAATAGGCGTTTTGCCACGCGATGCTTTGTCAAACGAAAAACAAATGAAGTGTCGTGGTCAGGGGGGTTTTGTAGCTATGTCGTTCCCTTTCATTCGGGGCTTGAAGATACCTGGTTCGCGACGCGACAGCCGGTCACTATTTGCCCGGAAATCAGGGACTAGCGGGCGCAAAGTTCATGTGGAGCAACTTGAGCCAAGGCTCTTGCTGGCAGCTGATTTCGCGGTCTCGATGGCGGACGCGATGCAGGTTGATACGGCTGCCCTGAGACTTGAGGGATTCCAGTCAGAATCAGGGGCCGCCCTGCGCGCCTTGAACTCCAGTGGCGCACAAATTGCGCAGGCTTTTGGCGGGGTTGATACGGTCCCGCTGAGCTCTCAGATCCGTGTAATCTCGACGGAAAAAGACGACCGGATCGAGATAGACGCCCTTTCATTGTTCGAAATTTCGAAACAATCATCGAATTTGCCGCTCTTTGAAGTCGAAGGTGGAGAAGGTACCGACACTTTGCGAGTCGTCGGAGGCGATCTGGAGAACGGATTGCGCACCTATACCGACTGGCACATCGACGATGTCACCGAAGAGGGCGCGTCGGGCGTGGCGTCGGTCACGCTGCGCGACAGCAATGACGCAGAAGTTGCGACGTTCGATATCGCGTTCAGCGGCATCGAGGTGCTGGCTGGCACCCAGGGCGACGACACGTTCTATCTCGCGGCCAGCGAGATGCGCAAAGGCATCACCATCGATGGCGGTGATGGCGATTTTGACAGCCTCGTTCTGGATGGCAGCTATTCCAGCGTGTCCTATCAGGCCGCGACGGCCAACGATGGTCAGATCCTGCTGGACGGCACCGCGCTGGTCTATCTGGGGCTGGAACCGATCACACAGAATTCCGCCTCGGACGATCTGGTGATCGACCTGACGGATTATGACGACGATGCAGTGCTGAACTCCTTCAATGCGGGCACTATGTACATCGGCACAACCGGTGGATTCACACCGACATTCGAGAACATCACCTTCGTCAACCCGACCAATTCGCTGACCATAAACCTGAAATCCGGGTCCGATACACTGACAGTCGAGAGTCTTTCGGCCAACTGGGACGCATCGCTGTACATTTACGGCGAATACGAGGGGGCAGAGACCTTTCTGGGCGACAGCGGCGAAGATGACGTGACCTTCTCGGGCAGCATCGACCTTGGCAGCAGCGGGTCGATGCAGGTCATTGCCGAGACGATCACGGTGAACGACAACGTCTCGATCACCGGCGACACCTCGGAAGACGGGTTTATCGAGTTCCGCAGCCGCCGTCTGGGCACGGCCGAGCTGGAAAACCTGTCGCCGATCTTTCCGGGTATCCCCAAATACGCTGCCGTCGACATCGGAGAGAATGCCAGCATCGAGGCGGGCGGCGTCTACCTGATCGCCCAGGCCGAAGAGCGCGGCTATGCTGAACAGCTGGAAATCTCGTCAGCGTTGGACACCAATCTGGTCGGCCCGCTGCTGGGTCAGGTCACGTCGGTTCTGGGCCTGCCGTTCCAGATCCTCGTTAAAAAGACCGACGCCAAGGTTACGGTTGCTGACGGCGCCAATATTGTCGGCCATTCCGCGGTGGGCATCTATGCCAACGCCGTCACCAACGCCTCTGGCTCGGCGGGCTTCTCGATCGCCAGTCTCGGCTGGGCGGATTCAACGGCCAATGCCGATGTCGATATCGGCGACGCCAACATCTATTCCGACGGTTTCGTCGTCGTCACCTCCGACGCCTCTTCGACCGCCAACATGTCAGTCGAGACCAATACAGGCCTTGGCACCGTTCCGACGTCTTCCAGCAGCCAGGTCTCGCTGTCGCTGGCGGTGGCGCGGTCCACCCTGTCTTCGACGCTGACGGTTGCCGAGGGTGCGACGATCGAGGCGGGTTTGACGGCCAATCTGCTGGCGGGCGGTTCGGTGGATTCGCAGGCCTCGGCCACCTCTGGCCTGTTCGCTTCCGGTGCGGCCGGGGCGGCGCTGGCGATCGAGCTGTCGGATGCCGATGTTCACACCAACATCCATGGCACGGTCATCAGCCGCAACGAACCGGGCGCGGTGGTCAAGCTGGAGTTCGATCCGCTCGCAGCACCGGGCGAGCGCGGCTATGTCGATCTTGAAAATAACAGGATCTTTGTCGGTCCGAACGCGCTGGCGACCGAGGATACGGTCGTCTACACCTCCAGCCGCGGACAGAACATCGGCGGCCTGATCGACGGTGCGACCTATTACGTGCTCAAGGATTCGGCCGATCCAAACTATATCCAGCTGGCCAAGTTCGAGGACAGCGTGTTCCGGGGCGATGCCGTCGACCTGGTCGAGTTCAACGGTACGGCGAGCAGCCCGCTTTATCCGGCGACCAACAACAAGTCGTTCACCGGCGCCGACGTCGATTCCGAGAAGGGCGAGATCAAACTGTCGAACGGCGCCCTGACCGGATCCGGAACCGATTTCACCACTCTCGACCAGACCTATCCGCTGGGGCAGGCGGTGATCTACGAGGCGGCCGCGGGCTCTGAAATCGAAGGGCTGGTCAGCGGCAATACCTACTATGTCATTACCGGCACCAACCAGTTCAATCTGGATGGCGGCGCCCGCTCTTTCTATGGGGCCGACGGCCAGACCATCCAGCTTGCCGAGACCGAGAACGAGGCTTATGCGGGCGTCGCGATCGAGCTTGGCAATGTGACCGGCGACGACTTTACCCTTCGGGCCGCGCATATTCTGGATGCGGGTTTCGCCACCGGCGTCGGTATCGGCGCCAAGCTGGAGGTCGAGACCACGACAGAGGCCGGCGCGGGCCTCAGTTCCGCGGATTCCAACGGCTCGAACTCCCCCGATGGCTACAACCTCAACGATTCGGCGCTGGGGAACATCTTCTCTTCCATGATGGGACGCATTTCGACCGAGTCTTCGTCGAACTCGGCCATGAACAGCGCTGGCGCCAGCCCCAACAGCCTGAGCGCGGCGGTCGCGCTGGCCTTTGCCTATAACGATCACGATGTGTCGGTGAACGTGCATCCGACGGCGCGGATCTCGTCTGGTGAAGATCTGGAGGTCAAGGCCGAGATCGAACACCTGAACAAGGCGTTCGCACAGTCGAGTACCGAACCGCAGGAAGAAAACGAGACCGGAGAGCAAAGTGCTCCGAACACGATCAGCGCGGCGGTCATTCTGACGATCACCGACAACGACGCGCAGGCGACAATTCACGGCGGCGCCGAGATGGACGCCAAGCGGGCGACCCGCGTGATTGCCGGTGTGACCTATCCTTTTGCCCAGACGCTTGACCAGTTCCTGCCGACCACGGCGGGCGAGGTGGTCGACATGTTCAAGACCGAGGGTTACGGCGCCATCACGCAATATGTCGACGATACCTTTGGATTGTCGAGTTTCCTGAACACGTGGTCGTCCTCGACCTCGAAAGGGGACAACGTCTCTGTTGCCGGTTCGATCAACTTCCAGGTTCAGGATACGACGGCGATTGCCACTGTGAAGGACGGCGCGCTGATCAACCAGGACGCCTCGTTCAACGCGGACGAAACCGATCCCTATTTCGGTCAGGAGGTCGTCTCGGTCGAGGCTACGTCCTATATGCAGCAGATCGACATGGCCGGGATCTTCGGCTGGTCGTTTGGCTCGCTGGGCCTGAATGATCTGTACGTGTCCAGCAGCGGCGCGTCCTTCGACGGCGGGACGCCGTTCGACACGGAGTCGCCCAGCGTCGCTGGCAATAGTGGTGGCAAGGGCGGTATTGGCGCAACGCTCTACGTCAAGCTGGTGGACAACACCACGCACGCAATCGTCGAGGACAACGCGCGGATCTTCACCGGCCGCTCGGGCGGCTTCAACATGAAGGCCGAAGAGGCGCTGTTCAACCTGGGCTTTGCCCAGTCCGGCGCAGCCTCGGATTCGGGATTTGGGGTCGGCGGCACCATCTCGGTCATCAAGCAGAACAGCGACACGCTGGTCCAGTTGGGCAACCGCGCCCGTGTGACGGGCGAGGATGCGCGTCTGTATGCCGGTTCGCTGGATACCCATATCGGCATCACCGGCGGCCTTTTTCTGGGGGAATCCGTCGGCGTCGGCGTGTCGATCGCGGTCAACGACGTGACCCGCAACACGCGCGCCGTGATCGGCCCCGAGGAGCCGGACGCCGAGGCATCCTATACGGCGGCGAGCGCCAATTACCTCGACCTTGATGGCAAGCTATCGGTCCGGGCAATCAACGACGGCGCGATCTGGGGCTTTTCGATTGCGGGCGCCATCCAGTCCAATGAACAGCATCCCGACCGATCTGACGATCCGCTCGACGGCGTGTCTCTGGGCATTTTGTTCGGCGATACGCCCGTGGAGAACCCGGTCACCACCGGGGTGGGCATCTCTGGCTCGGTTGCGCTGAACTTCGTCAAGGACACCACGCGCGCCGCGATCACAGACGCGGGGCAGGTGAAGGCCGGCTCTCTGGAAGTCACGTCGAACAACGAAACCCAGGTGGTTTCTGTGTCTGGCTCTTTTGCGCTTGCCGTTTCGCGCGGGCAGACCGGTAATTCGGGAACCCAGACCGGGGTTGGCGTCGCGGGCGCCGTGAGTGTCAACACTGTGTCAGGCGACACCGAGGCACTGGTTCTGGGCACCGATTTTTCGATCACCGAGGACCCGGACCCCAACGATAGCAGCGTCGAGGCAACCGGCGACGGTGGCATGATCATCGACGCGTTCCGGGTGGGCGACATCTTCTCGCTTGCCGGCAGCCTGGGCGGCGCGGTCACCACCTCGCAAAGCAACAGCACCATTTCGGCCGGTGTTGCCATTTCGGTCGGCGTCAACCTGCTGTCGGGCAAGGTGCGGTCCTACATGTCGGATTCCGACGCTACCGTCTACAAGGGGTCGTCCCAGGTTCTGGCCACGGCCGCGCCCGACATCCTGTCGATTTCCGGTGCGCTGGCATTCTCCTATTCCGGCGGCGTCAGCGGCAGCAGCACCTCTGCCGCGGTCGGCATTGCCATCAGCGTCAACGAAATCGGCACCGAGGATGAGCCGTTCGAGGTCATTGCCCGTGTGCACGATTCCGTTATCGAGGTTATGGACGGCGACATAACCGTCAAGGCCGACAACCAGTCCGAGATCGAGAATTACACATACGGTGTAGCGCTGGCGATCTCGAACAGTTCTGGCGGCAGTTCCTATGCGTTCAGTGGCGTGGGATCCGTATCCGTCAACAACCTGCACACCGTCGTCTATGCCGAGGTGACCGAGGACGATAACGAGACCGAACTGACCGCGACCAAGGGCGCGGTGACGGTCAGCGCCAAGGAAAATGCCAAGATCGACGCCGACGCGGGCGGATTTGGGCTGGCACTGGCCCTTGCCGGCAGCGGCGGTGGTGGCTTTGCGGGCGGATTGGGCCTGTCGATAGCGATCAACGACCTCAGCTCGGATACGATGGCCATCGTGGATGGCGCGGCGATTACCGCGGGCACCGTGTTGAACACCGGCGACGATGACGTCGTCATTCAGGCCGACCTGACGGCCGAGATCACCGCATTGACAATCGCCGGGGCGGGAACCGCCTCACAGGGGGATGCCGCGATTGCCTTGGCCGGGACCGGGTCGGGCAACCGGCTGCGCATCCGGGCGCTGGCCGATGTCGACGGCGCCACGATCACCGGCGGCGACAAGGGCATCCGCATCGAGGGCGGTCTGGGCGAGACCTCGAAGATCAAGGCCGACGCGGGCGGCGTCGGGATCGCGCTGGGCCTCAGTTCGACCGCGTCGGTCTCGCTCGGCATCGCCGTGGCGGTCAACGATATTCAGGGGCTCGCGGATGTCACCACCCCCGACGTGGGTGCGACGGTCAACGGTTCCACGCTGACGACGGATGATGGCGCCCTGTCCATCGGCGCGATTTCCGGCGCCGATATCGACACATTCGTGCTGGGCGTATCGGTGTCCGCCAATATCGGCCTCACCGACAGTACCGCCATCGGTTTCTCTGGCGCGGGCAGCGTTGCGATCAGCCGGATCGGCTTCGATACCGAGGCATCCCTGACGGATTCCTCCTTCACCAGCAGCGGCGGCGGCAACGCGACACTTCTGGCGCAGGATGGCTCGACCATCGACACTTTCGCATTGGCCGGGTCATTTACCCTGGCCGTAGCCAGTGGCGGAACAGCGGTTGCTGCAAGCATCGCCGCTTCGGTTTCGGTCAATGAGATAGAGAACGGCATTGTGGCCCGGGTTTCGGGGTCGGACATCCTGACCAGAGGCGATGTGACAGTCAGCGCCAGTACGGTACCGACCACTTCGCAGAACGCGCAGGACCAGCTCGCCGGGATTGCCGACTTCGACTATGACGCGACCGAGGATGCGACGATCAACGCCATCGCCATCGGTGTGGCGGGCGCGGTCGCCATCAGCCCCGGCGACGCCTCGATCTCGGCGAGCCTTGCAGGCGGTTTCGCCTTTAATGACATCGACAACACGATCGTCGCCGAGATCACCGCAGACAGCACCGTTGCAGGGGTGAACGACGGCGACAAGGTCGGCAAGGTCGATGTTCTGGCCTATGATCAGGCCAATATCTTTGCCAGCGCCGACGGCGGCGCGATCAGCCTGTCCTTCGGCGATCCGGCGATCTCGATCGCTCTGGCCGCCTTCGTGTCGGTCAACGATATCGACAATGTGGTGACCGCGCGGATCTCGGATTCCACGGTTCAGGCGCGCGACACGATCAGCGTGCACGCCAGGAGCACCGCGTCCATCGAGTCGATTTCAGTGGGCGCTGCCGCCTCGATTTCAATCGGCCAACAAACCGCCATCGCGATCAGCGGCGCGGGCGGTTATGTCGCCAATACCATCGGCAACACGATCACGGCCGAGATCGTCGATTCCACCGACAGCACCGGCGTGCCGCGCGTCTCTGGCGGCGCCGTCGACGTCTATGCCGAGGATGTCTCGACCATGGATGGCATCGGGGTCGCCGCCTCTCTCGCGTTCAGCGTCGCGCTGAACCTGAAGGATGGCGTTTCCGTATCCGTCTCGGGCGCCGGGGCAGGGGTGTACAACACGCTCAACTCGACGCTGGACGCCAACATCACCAACTCGACCGTTGCTGCTACAGGCGCCGACGAAGATACCGAAATCACCGATAACCTTTCCGGGGATGTCCGGGTTCAGGCGGATTCCAACGTCACCTTCGATGACACCACCGTCGCCGTATCCGTCTCTGCTGCGATCTCGCTGATCTCGATCACCGTGAACGCTGCCGTGGTCATCGTGCAAAACCAAGCGCTTGGGTCCGTTACCGCGTCGATCGACGGCAGCACCGTCAATGCCACAGGTGACGTGACGGTGGATGCCTCGGATGACACTTCGCTCGACAGCGAGGCCATCGGCGTCACCGTTTCGATCAGCCTCGCAGGCCTTGCCGGGGCAGGCGTCGCGATCGAGAACAAGATCGACCGTGATGTGACCGCCCAGATTGTACAGGCCAGCACCGTTACCGCCGCCGCCGACGTCACCGTGGATGCCTATGCCGAACAAAACGTGATGAAGTCCACGGGCACTGCTGCATCCATCGCCGTTGTCCCGATCTCAATTTCGGGTGCGGGCGTATCCGCCGAGGCGCTGGTGAACAGCGACGTGACCGCCTTGATCGACGGCTCCACAGTCACGGCGAGCGCAGGCGATGTTGTCGTCGACGCGCAGATCGACACACTGGCTTATGCCACCGCGCAGGGCGGTGCATTTGGCGCGGTGTCGATTTCCGTCATGCTGGCCAGTGCCGAGGTCACCGGCCTTGTGCGGGGCGGAATCACCGGTACATCCATTGTCACCGGCCGAAATGTTCGGGTGACCTCGGTCAGCAATGCCACCGCGGACGTCAGCCTGATCTCTGTGGGCGTCGGCCTGCTCACCGGCGCCGGGATCGGTGCCGCGCCCGATGCGGAAGAGGGCGCCAGCGGCAACGTGATGGTCAGCCGCAGCGTCGAGGCGCTGATCGGTCTCCCCGAGGGGAGCGCGCGCCAGACAGTCACCGCGAACGGTACCGAGGAAGGCTCGGGTAAAGTCGAGGTTGATGCCGACGCCACGCATTATGCCGATGTCGACGCGACCGCGGTCACCGTCGGCGGCGGCGCGATCAGTGCCTCGCTGTCGGGGGTCAACATTTCCGGCGATATCCTGGCCATCGTGGACGAAGGAGCGATCATCACCGCCCGTGCCCTCATCGTCGACGCCGACAGCTATCTGGACGCCTATGCCGAGATCACCGGTGCCGCCGTCGGCCTGCTGGCCGGCGCGGGTTCGAATGCCGTGGCGACGATCACCGGCACCACCCGTGCCACCGTGGGGGCCGATCGCGACCGGGCGTCGTCAACAGTTCCCACCACGCTGACGATCGGGGCGGGCGGCACCACCGTGCAGGCCGTGTCCGAGGCTTTCGCCGAGACCCTGTCGGATGGCGGTTCGGGCGGCGGCTTGTCGATCACGGCGCTGCTGGCCAGCACGACCATAAACACTGACGTCATTGCCAATGTTGGCCAAAGCACCCAGATCACCGGCGGTGCCTTGACCGTCACCGCCGACGCTTTCCGCGATGCCGACAGCGAAGTGCTTGCTGCGGGCGTCGCCGCGATCACCGGCAGCGGCGGTTCGGCTGACAGCGCCATCATGGGGGAAACATCGGCCAGCTTCGGCCCCGGGGATGGCACCACGCCTGGAAGCAACGCCGCCGCCACAACGATGATCAATGGCGGCGACGTCACCATCACCGCGATCGAGAACAGCGACAGTTACGCTTACACCCATGGTGGATCGGGGGGGGCGATTGCCATCGCCGCGCTCATTCCCACCGCCTATGTCACCACGACAATGGAAGCCTATGTCGGCGCGGGTACCGATATCGGGGCCGACAATCTGACGGTCACTGCCAATGCAGAGCAAAGGAAGGCGTCCGTCGATCTTCTGGTCGTGGCCGTCAGCATTGCCGGCGGTGCAGGCAGCACCGGTACCGCTTATGTGGGGTCTGCCGACAACTCGGCATACTCGAATGCCGATGCCTGGATCGGCGACGGGGCGGTCATTGACCTGACCGGTGACCTGACGGTGAAAAGCATCACCTCGTTCGACTATGCCGCTGTCGATGGTGACGTGGGATCGGGCGGCGGGCTGGCCATTTCGGTCCTGTTGTCGGATTCCGACCTGAGCAGTGGCTCGTTCGCCTGGATTGGCGACAACGTCGAAGTGACCGGCCGCAATGTCACGGTCGAGGCCACCAGCCAGGCAGGCACGTTCTCGGACGTGCTGGTCGGTACCGGAGCCCTGATTGGCGGGGGAGGCGCGCAAACCAGCGCCTACACCTACACCCGCACCGCCGCCTACACAGGCGACGGCGCCTCGCTGGACCTGACCGGTGACCTTATCGTGACCGCGTCGAACATCGTTGGCGAAGCCAAGGGCAAGGCCAGCGCCTATGGCGGGGGTGTGATCCTTGTCGGGGCCTCGGTGTCGGATGCCTATGCGAAGAATGACGTCGAGGCCTTCCTGGGCGACAATGGTGTGATCATCGCGGATGACGTCACCGTGGGTGCGGTGGTCGAGGATGGGAATGCCAACCCGCCGTCCAACACGCTGACGATGGACGACAGCAATAACACCATCAACTTTGAACGGCACGGGCTGCAGGAAGGCGATGCCGTCGCCCTGACCGGGGCGGGATCGGCAAACGGCACCTATACGGTGATGGAGATCGCCGGAAACTCGCCCGATCCGACCGACAATTTCCGTTTCGGCGCGGCGCTGACCGTCGATGCCTCGGAAAGTTTCCTGGCGACTGCGGCCGACCTGCCGGTGATCGGTGTCTCGGCGGCGATTTCCCAGGTCGATGCGGGCACTGACCAGATCACCTTCATCTCGCCCCATGGGCTTGCGACCGGCGATACCGTGTCCAGCGATGCCGCCACCAGCGGCATGGCTTATGTCCGTGCGATCAATGACTTCGTGATCGAGCTTTACGAGACCGAGGCGCAAGCCCAGGACACCACCTCGCAGAACGGCCTCCTCGATGTCGAGGCGCCGGTGGGCGTCGATGCCGCCGCCGACCGCATCTATCTGGGGGCTTCGTCCGATCTCTATACCGGCCAGCTTGTCGGTTACGATCCGGGCGGCGCAGCTGCCGTGGCGCCCGCCGGGCAGCTGTATTACGTCCGCGTGGTCGATGCGAACCTGAACGCGATCGAGCTGTACACGAACCAGTCCGATGCCGAGAACGGCACTGGCACGCCGGTGAACCTGACCGCGTCGACCGGTACCCATCTGATTTACCAGGCGGCGCCTGAGGGTGCGGCGCAGGTGGATGCACTCAGCGATACCATCCGGTTTGCCTATGCGCATAGCTTCAAGGACGACATGCAGGTCGTCTACAAACCCAGCGGCGCGCCGATCAGCGGGCTGACCGCCGACGCGACCTATCAGGTGCGCGTGGTGGACGAATTCACCATCCGTCTGGCAACCTCGGATTTCAACCCCAGCACCGACCGGTTGACGTTCTCGGGCGGAAACATCTCGTCCGGCGTTATCGATCCGGCCACGATGCCCTTTGCGGCAAATGATCTGGTGACCTATTCGAACACCGGGACGACCAAGCGCTTCGAGGCTTCGTTCGTCGACCTTCAGGGCAGCGCTGAAACGCCGGACACGAACAGCAGCGGCGAGCTTCTCACCACGGACAACAACACGATCTATCTGGGCACCGACCTCAACCGCGACGATGTGTACGAGGGGCACGGTTTTGCCAACGGCGACTTGGTCGTGTACGAGGTCGAGAATGGCGGAACGCCCGTCGGCGGGCTGATCTCCGGCCGTGGATACTATGTCATAGTGGTTGACGCCTATCGTATTCAGCTGGCGGAAACATATTTCGAATCCGTGGGTTACACGGATCCAAACGACTCCTCAAACAACATCGCGATCACTCCGATCGCGCTGACCCGCTCGGCCAGCAACGACGCGGTGCAGTCGCTGACCAGGGCTGCCGACCTGCCGATCATCGGGCTGGATCAAGGGACGACCTACAGCGTTACCAGCAACGGCGGCGCACTGGCTGACGGTTTTGTCCTGCGCGACGCGTCGGGCAACACGATGTCCTTTGCGGGCACCGTGAACGTCATTCTGGCAAACGGCTCCGTGGTTGTTCAGGCCCTGTCCAAGGCGAACCGGCTGGAACGGGTCGAGGTGAACCTGGGCGCGCCTGTCGAAGGCCGGCACGAGTTCCGTGTCATTCTGGATGCGCTTCCCGGCAATCCGACGGATGCCACGGGCATGGGCCTGGAAACGACCGAGGGCCGCGACATCCGCGAGGCCGTTCTCGTTGCGTTTGACGGTCAGACCAAGGCCGAGGCGCGCGGGGGCGGCGGCGCTGGAATCGGGTTCACCTTCCCCGTTGCCGATTCCGGCGCGGATGTGATGGCGCAGGCCTACATCAACGCGGACCTCGTCCGTGCGCGCGGCGATGTGACCCTCTACTCGCTGACTGACACCAGCCTCGACCTTGTGGTCAGCAATATCGCGGGCGGTCTCCTCAGCGTTCAGAATTCGGATGGCGATCAGATCGCCACCAGCTATTCGACCACCGCGGTGGGCAAATTGACCCGCATCACAGGGGGCACAACAGAGGGGACTTCAGCCACGATCCTGAGCATCGACAGCGCGGTCACGGAACTGACCGAAGTGCAGGCGCAGGACGTCACGATCGAGGCGGCAGGCAATTACCGCCAGTACTCACAGCTTGATTTCGACCATACGGCCGAGGTCATAGCCGACGGTGGCGGGTTGATCGCCGGCGCCGGTGCCTATGTGGAAAATGATCTGACTGCCCGTTCGAATTCGGTCATTGGTGATGGCGCCACGATCGATGCCGAAACCGTTGATGTCAGTGCCAACATGGGCATCTTCGACAACCCGACCTCCAGTTCGCTGTCTGGCGATCTGACCATGGACAGTTATGCCCGGGCCGAGGCCGGGGGCCTGTTCGGCGGCACGCGCGCCGAGTCCGATAGTGACTTCGACTATGATTCCGCGGTGCTGATCGAAGGCAGCCTGCTTGCAGGCAAGGACCAATTGACCGATGGAACCCTGATTCAGGGTCGCCGCGGTGTCGATTTTGAAGTCAATCGGGCGAGCTACAGCTACGATAGCGACTATCGGGCGGTGTTCTGGGGGATTGGCGCCGGGACCGGCGAAACCTTTGGTTCTGCAAGCACGCGTACCGTTATCGATGGCGATGCCGGTGCGACCATCTTTGCTGCGCCGCGTCTGATCGGCGGTGAGAATGTCCATGTCGACAACGTTCCGCCCAGCGCGTTGAACACCTATCCGGGTTACAATGACCTCGCAGTCTACGTGAGTGTCACCGGCGACTTGATCGAATGGGATTCTGATATCGAAATCAGCGCGGGCCCGTCACCGGAACTGGTGGTTGACGCCAGCGGTGATGTGGTCCGGGCCTATAACGTCAGACTGTTGAATGACAGCGGTGCATTCGTATTGCCCGAGGTCGGTTCGGATGCGTTCAGCGACTTCAACGGGAGCGACCAGATCGTCGTTGATGACATCATCGCCGCGAACCTTGGGTCGGTTGTTTTCAATGCGCCGCTTGGCAGCATCAGCCAGGAGAACGGAAATTTCGATGGCAAACACTGGGCCGAACTGCGCGTGTTGCGCGGGTTTGGCGAAGTGCGGCTGACCAACCTGTCCAATTACGATCTGGTGGTGAACCGGATCGACATGATCGCCGAGGCCGGTCATGCCCGCGTGCTGCTGGTCGACCTGGATACTGTCGAAAGCGCCATGCAGTTCTCGATCAAGGAAAACTATGGCAACGCCCTGATCGACATCCGCAATCTTGGGGCAGGAAACATCGTTCTTGCCGGGAGCAACGTCGACGGCGCCTCAATTGAGAACCCGCTGGGCGAGACCCGCATCCTGAACACGGGTGGCGACATCCTGACCGAGGGCGCGGTCATCCGTACCAATACGATGGGCGATGCCGACCTGGCGCGCAGCTTCCGCGATACAGAGTTCATGTCCCACACGGTAGCCGAACTGGAAGTCACCGCGCAAACCGGGGCCTCGGGCGCGGTCGAGCTGGTGCGGACAGATGGTGGGGACTGGTCCGCCATGGGGATCGGGGAACGTGGCCTGATCCGCGTCGGTGACGAGGTACACCAGGTGGCCGAGGTGAACGGCGATAGGCTGACACTGACCCGCGCCTCTTCGATTACCGCCGGGACCGCGACCCGTATCGTCTCGCTGTTCCACGGGATCGAGGCGACCTCGGGCGACATCGGACTCGATGGCACGGCGATCAAGGTGGATCTGACCCGCGTCGCCAGCGAGAACGAAGCTTTGTATGCAGCGTCGGGCGACAGCATCTGGATGGATCTTGGCCTGCGCCTCCGTACCGGCGACACCACACAGACCACAGCCACCGTGGCGGTCGGCATCGTGGCGGCGGCGACCGAGGCGTCACTTGCCTTGCGGTCTGCCGTTCGCGAGGATGTGGATGGTCAGAGCCAGGGTGTTCTCGTCACTGGCGATACCGGAGACAATGGCACCTACTATCAGTTCTTCTACGATGATCCGGATACCGTGAACCGAGATCTCGGACCCGGTGCGGGCTATTCCGCCACGGCGACCGAGCTGGCCGTCACCACCTGGGACTTCGACCTGATCGAGGCGGGCAGCCGGATTACGGCCAATGGGACCGATCCAGATGGCTCCACCGTACGCGCGCCGGGCGACAACACCGTCCGGATCGTCGCGAATACCAATATCCGCCAGGGCGACACCGATGGCGATGGTGCACACTACATCGATGCCGCCACCAACGGTGATGTCGTTCTGACCGAGATCGACGCCGTGCTGAGCGGTGACCTCGACGATCTGCGCGTCGGACGGATCGACTCGTCCGCTGGTGATGTGACGCTGGAGGCACCGCGCCACATCCTCGATTCCGATCCCACCGACGGCAGCCCCGATCCATGGGACGTCGGCGGCGTCAACATCACCATGACCGCCCGCACCGGTGGCGTCGGTACCGACGCGGATTTCCTGGAAACCAATCTGGTCGACAGCGTTCTGAACGTGTCGCAGAGCGGTGTCCTGACCGCAGATGCCCAGCGCACCATCCGGATCACAGAGACCGCTGGCAACATGCGCGTGAACACGGTGGATTCCGAACTGGGCGACGTCACGCTGACAACCCGCGCGGGGTCCATCCTCGACTCGAACTCCGGTGCCGGCGAAGACGACAACGTCACCGGTCGCAACGTCGATCTGCTGGCCGATGGCGGCTCCATCGGTCTGTCCTCGGACGATTTCGATATCGATTCCGGTATTCTGGGCGACTGGTCCGGTGTGGTGACCGCTGATGGCGACACTGGCGTCTATCTGACAGAGACGGCGAACGAGTTGAATCTGCTTTACGCCCTGTCGACAGGCGGTGCTGTACGGCTGACCATTCCGGATACGCCCGCCACGCCGACCCTGCCGGCGTCGCCTTACGGTCATGCACAAGTGCCGCGCATCCTGCCGCGCGACGTGTCATCCCCAGCAGAGGATCTGTATCTGCTGGAAAACGGCACTCGCCTGGTCGTGCAGAACGCGGTGCAAAGCTTTGATAGCGCCCGCGTGGATGCCTTCAACACAGTGGACCTCTGGGTCGGCGACAACCTCTCGATGGAGGCCAACAGCCTGGTGATCGCTGGCCAGACGGTAACGATGCAGCTCGACACCACCCGCACCGGCGCGTCCCGGTCGGGCACCGATGCCGACGCCGGCTATGGAAGCAACGCCGAGCTGACAGGAACCATCCAGACCCGCGGCAATCAGAACGGCGACCAGTTCCTGCTGCAATCCGGCGACGATGTGGACATCATCACCGTCAATTCGCTGAAGCTGATTGCCCAAGGCTTCATCCGCACGGCTGGCGACGAGGACGAGATCACCGTCAACACGCTGATGACGATGGACACCTATCGCGACAATGGCTATCGCGACACGCTTGACCTCGACGGGGCCGAAGGCACCGACGTCTATGTCATCAACACCACCGGCACCTACGGCGAAGAGCGCGACTATCTGATCAACGTGCTCGACACCGGCGCACCGGATGACGGCACCGACACGCTGGCGATTACGGGCTCGACTGGCTCCGACCTGTTCCTGCTGCGCGAGATCACGTCGATCGAAAACCGCACCGCCGACCGGCCAAGCTTTGTAGCGCTGATGCATGCCAATCCGAACGGCACGGACACTTCGCTGGACAACGCCATCGACCAGGCGCAGACCTCCAGCGATCGCCCGTCCAACGTGCAACGGGTCAACTATGACCGTGCGGTCAACGGCCGACTGACCGTCTATGGCCTTGAAGGCGACGACATGTTCGCCGTCGACGGCAACAGCACGATCACCACGCTCGATGCCGGGGCAGGGGCAGACCGCTTCCAGATCGGCCAGTTCCACGGCGTTCTGGACGCAAACAATCCCGAGGGCGCGGCCTTCCACCTGAATGCGGCCCCCGGCGATGAGCCTGCCGAGATTATCCGCACCACCCGCGGCTATATCACCGCGGGCCCGTCCCAGTCTCTGGTCGCCAAGGGTGGCGACGGCGGCGACACATTCACCGTCTATTCGAACAAGGCAGAGATCCGTCTGGAAGGCGACGCGGGCAACGATATTTTCGTCGTGCGCGCCTTTGCGCTGGCCGATGAGAACTTTGACCCGATCCTCGACCAGTACTCGGTCGAGGGCCGCAACATCATCAACACCGGCACCGGCGAGGACCAGGTAACCTACAACCTCAACGCCCCGGTCTCCATCGATGGCGGCGCCGGATATGACAAGGTCATCGTTCTGGGCACCGAGTTCGGCGACGCCTTTGTGATCCGTGAAGATGGCGTCTTTGGCGGCGGCCTGAACGTCAATTTCGAGAATATCGAGGTGCTTGAAGTCGATGGCCTGGAGGGCGACGACGACTTCTTTGTCCTGTCCACCCCCATCGGTGTTGCCGTGCGCATCGTCGGCAACCTCGGCAGCGATGTGATCAACATCGCCAGCGATGTGACCGAGCAGATCAGCAGCGCCGGACTGGAAGGGCAGAGCTCTGTCATCAACCACGATGTCCTCAGCGACGGCCGCTACGAAGGCCTGTCCATCGAAGGCGTCGAGATGACCGTGGCGGGGGACGGCAGCGGTCCCGTCAGCATTCGTGAGCTCGACGAGAACGGCGATGAAGACGGTTATTCCGTTGTTCGCGAAGGAGATTTCGGCGACCGCTATGAGATCTCGCTCAACGAGGCCATTGCGGTCGGCACCAGGGTCTATATCACCGTTTCGGCAGCGCGTTCGTCGGACGACGAGGATGCCTGGGACCCGACCGAGGCGCCGCGCATTCTGCTGGATCGCAACAACGATGGCTTGCCGGACGAGGGCGACTCGGTCCTGATCGGCGCCTCCGAGGGCGATTACTTCGACACGGTTTCGGTCAACGGGACCGACGAACAGGTTCCGACCCGCGATGTCGTTCTGGTTTTCGACTCGACCAACTGGTCCGACGCGCAGACCGTCTGGATTGCCGCCTCGGATGACAGTCTGGAAGAGGGCGAACGCAAGATCGTCATCAGCCATAGCGTTCAGGCGATCAATGAAAACGGCGCCGATCAAGACGCCGTCGATCTGTACGACGGCCTTGCCGTGCGCAACGTCGAGGTCACGATTCTGGACAACGATCAGGCCGACGTGATCCTGACGCATGATGGAACCGACACACGCGTTCTCGAAGGGCCCGACGGGTTCACCGACCGGGTCGGGATCTCGCTCAGCCGTGCGCCCGATCCGGGCGAGACCGTCACTATCTCGCTGGCCGAGCTGTTCGCACCGGGTACGGATGCGCAGCTGGCGTTCGACACGCCCACGATCACTTTCGACAGCTCGGACTGGGATAGCGTCAAATACGTTACCCTGACCGCCATCGACGACAGCAAACCCGAGGATCCGCGTGGTCTTCAGATCCAGGCGACGGTCACCTCGACGGGGGGCGCATTCGATGATGCCGCTAGCCAGGTTCTTGGCGTCAAGGTCCTGGACAACGACACCCCGGGCGTGGTGATCACCGAAAGCGCGGGTGACACCCTGGTGACACCCCTTGCCGATGACGATTACACCATCCGGCTGACCTCTGCCCCCAACGCGGGTGAGGTTGTGACGATCCCGCTCTTGACCGACGGGCAGGCGTCCATCGTCAGCGCCATCGACACTTCCGACAACAGCAACCGACTGATCCGGGACGTCGATGTCGGCACTTTCGAAGTGGCCGAGTTCTTCGATGGTCCGGTCACCTTCTCGGGCGATACGATCACCCGCACCGATCTGGGCTCTTTTGTGGATGCCAACCTCTATGTGGGCGCGCGCATCGCGATTTCCGGCAGCACCGCGAACGACACCGGCACCGAAGAATACTACGAGGTCATCGCGGTCACCGACACCTCGATCACGCTTGCCGGTGCCAGCTTTACCGGCGGCGCGGACACAAATGTCTCGCTGGGCGAAGTGTCCATCAGCATGCTGTTCAACGGGCAGGTGATCTTTGGCGACGAAACCGTCACCGAGAACGGCGTCACGGTCGACGGTGACACCATCACGCGGACCGACGGCGACAGCTGGTACGACGACGGCTTCCTGCCGGGGCACGAGATCCGCATCGACAGCGGGCCGAATGCGGGACTGTACCAGATCGCGCTGGTGGAGATCGATGATCAGGGGCGCGAGTTCCTGCGTCTGACCTCATCCGGCTCGCTGACCGTGGGCACCGGCAACGTTCGTGTCGTTCGCGTCGCCGATGCCATCCAGTTCGACGACAGCAACTGGGCGACCGAGGTGCAGATCACCGTCGAAGCCAACCAGGACTATACCCTGCCGGTCTATCTGCAGAACAAGATGTCGTTCTCGTCCGTGCACCGGCTGACCAACATCCAGGGGCCGGTATCGGTCGAGGGTGGTGCGACCGGTGCGGACCGGACCTTGATCCCGGCAATCATCCTGCCGGGCGAGACGCCGGGCGAGGCCGTCGACATCGGCCCGCAGCCCGACGAGTTTGCGCAGATCGACGTCCTGAACATTTTCGACGACGCCTCGCAGGAGGACAAGTCCGGTGTGCTGACACCCACCGGTCTGACCGGCTTCGGCATGGCCCTCGAACTCAACTTCGAGGAAACCGATTTTGGTGAACCCACCACGGTGCCCGGCGGCATCTCCTGGGGCACTCAGGTGGTGGACACGAGCGGAAACTTCGTCACCGATCCGCTGCTGTCCAGCATCGAGATCCTGAACATCATGATGGGCAAGGGCAACGATGCCCTGCGGATTGACGGTACGCTGCAACCCACCACCTCGGGCCAGGGCGGCGAGACCGCGATCCATGGCGGCCTGACCATGATCCACGGCGGCGGCAACCGGACCGAGGACGGCGGTGACCTGATCATGGTCGACGGCGGCGGCGGCTCGGAATCGCTCCTGGTGATCTATGGCGACACATCGCAGGATGGCCTGTTCTATTCCGGCTCGGGCGAAAACAACAACGGCCACAACTTCGGCGAACGGCCCTTCCCGCCGTTCACCTCCGAGGCGCTGGCCGACATCCGGGCCAGCTTTGTCATGCCGCTGGCCGATCCGTTCCTGATCGCGGGCAAGGATGAAATCCTGGTCTTCGCAGAGCTGGCCGGCGAGATGACCTTTGACGCCGCGGCCCTGACCATCCAGGCAACGTCGAGCTGGCTGGATGCGGGCTTCCGCCAAGGGCGCGCGATCGAGGTCGAGCTGACCAATGGCGCGACCGCAAGCTATCGCATCGCTGAGATATCCGCCGATGGCCTCACCCTGACGCTGGAAGACGGCGCGGTTCTGCCCGACGGTCTGCGTCAGGCGCGGATCACTGCGGGCGGCGGCGCGGGCAAGGTGACCGCCTATGGCGGCGGCAACGACGACCTGATCATGGGCAGCCGCGAGGGCGACCATCTGGCCGGCGGCGGTGGCAACGACGCGATCTTCGGCCAGCAGGGCGTGGATCAGATCTGGGGCGACAGCGGCTTCAACGTCGACATCTTCGGTGATCTGACCCTCTACAACGACGATACCCTGACCAACGCTGAAAAGCGCGCGCTGGCCGGGCCTATCCTGACCATCCCGGTTGCGGGCGCACTGATTTCCGAGGCGGGCGATGCCATGATCGTGGGCGACGATTCCGTCTTCGGCGGCATGGGCGACGATGTCGTCTTTGGCGACCACGGTCGGATCGACGTGACCGAACCGCCGCTGCGAATCCGGACCACGGCCTATGAGTACATCGTAACGATCGCCAGCTCAGAGATCGACAACGGCGGTGATGACCTGATCTTTGGCGATGCCGGGCGCGATATCCTGATCGGTGGCGCGAACCGGGTCGTGCAGGGAGTGCCGAACGGCGACCGGATCGACGGTGGCACCGAACAGGATCTGATCTTTGGCGACAATGTCACGCTGGCGCAGCGCGCGGTGGGGCAGTACCAGGATCAGGATGCGCGCATCGTGCGCCTGACCGGGTCGACGATCTACAACCGCGATGGCTCGGCCAACGTGGACACGGTAACGCTGTTCGATGACCCGCGCCACGCGGGATCGCCCTGGACCGCCTTCGAGATTACCGAGCTCTATCACGACGTTGCCTATCAGGCGCGCAACGATGGTCAGTTCGGCAATGACGACATCGCGGGTGGTGCCTCGCACGACAAGATCTTTGCGCAACTCGGGGATGACTCCGTCCAGGGCGACGGCGCGATCCTCGACCTCGCGGTGTCGGCGACACGCGACGCGGACGGCACGCTTGTGCACGTGCCTTCGTTCGAGGCCGAAACCGATGGCGACGACTATGTCGAAGGTGGTGGCGGCAACGACCTGATCTTTGGCAACCTGGGCCAGGACGACCTGATTGGCGGCAGCTCTTCCTTGTACACGCTCGTAACACCCGAGCAGCGCCCGGACGGGTCTGACGTGATCTTTGGCGGGGCAGGGACCCAGATCGCCATCGACATCCTTGGCACAGATGCAAACAGCATGCTGGGCGCCCCGTCGGAGCATGGCCGCGACGCGGATGTGATCGTCGGCGATAACGGCAACATCTTCGACCTCGTCGGTGGTCCCAACGTCTGGCTGATCTACAACTACGACAGGACCTCCGACATCGGGAACAATACGGTCGATCCCTCGCAGGTGCACCTGCGCAGCGACATCCGCCTGATCCCGCGTGCCGTGGTTCAGCTGGACTACACGCCGGGCACCGATGTCGGCAGCCTTGGCGCCAGCGACCTTGTCTATGGCGAGGACGGCGACGACATCATCTACCTGATGACCGGCAACGACGTGGGCTATGGCAACGGGCACGATGACCAGATCATCGGCGGCACCGGTGACGACCGTATCTTCGGCGGGACCGGCGAAGACGGTCTGCTTGGCGACGACGGTGTGATCCGGGTCAGCCGCAACGGCCTGGCCGAGCCGCTCAACGGCATTTCGGCAGAGGCGCAGCGGACGCTTTCGATCCCCGGACCCTGGATCGGCGCAGAGGTGGATCTGAATGGTTACCTCAAGATCACTGTCGACGCGATCCTGCCCAAGGAGGGCGGCAACGACATCATCTACGGTGGTTTGGGCGACGACTTCATCCATGCCGGCGCCGGTGATGATGCGGCTTCGGGCGCCGAGGCGCTGCCGATCTTCCACAACGACACCCGGCCGATCGCCAATACACCGATGCTGTACGAGCCGGACAGCGGTATCCTGACCGAGTTCTATGATCGTACGACGGGCAGCTACCAGACCTTCTATGACCCGGACGACCCGCGCCCGATCATCGAGAATTACTTCCTGAACTTCCGGACCTTCGATGACGACGGCAACTTGATCGAGGATGGCAAGGACGCGATCTTTGGCGGCGACGGCAACGACGTGGTGTTTGGCGGCACCGGCCATGACCGGATGTTCGGCGGCTGGGGGGACGACTATCTCCAGCTTGACGATAACCTGGGTACAAACGGCGGCCGGAACGACACTTCGGACAGTGCGGTTTCGCCACAAACCACCGGCGGTGCGGCTGATTTTGCCTTTGGCGGCGGCGGGCGCGATGTTCTGATCGCCAACACCGGTACCGATCGGATGTTCGACTGGACCGGCGAATACAACAGTTTCATCGTTCCCTTCTCGCGGTTCGGTGCGCCCACGGTAAACCGGCTGCCATCGCCGCATGCCGTCGAGTTCCTGTTGGACCTGGCCGAGGCCACGGGCGCCGCGACCAGCCGGGCCGAGGCCTATGACCTGATCGCCATGGTCACGCCGCAGGATCCCGAATGGGGTGACCAGCACGGTGCCCCGCGTGATCCGCAGCCCGGAAACGGCCGGGGCGCCTTTGACAGCGCCGGTGGGCCCGAGAACGACACCGTTCGCGTGCCGCTGCAAACGGCCGCCGGTTCCACCCCGTCCGGTCCGGCCGAGCCCGGCACCATCGAGGTGGGGCTCCAGATCGAAAAGGCGATCAACGCCGCAGATCCCTGGTCCCCGACCGATGCCGAGGATGCGGACACCGCCGCCGAGGCCGTCGTGCTTTCTGTCGGGACCGATGTGATCTGGACCTATCTCGTGTCGAACACCGGGGACGAGTCGCTTCACCGGGTATCGATCAGCGACACAGCATCGAATGGCGGCCGGTTCACTCCGACTTACGTCGCGGGCGATGCCAATGAAAACCGGCGTCTCGATCCGGGCGAGGTGTGGCTGTACACGTCCGAAGGCGTCGGTGATCACACCGTCGTGGCAGGGCCTTATTCAAACGTCGCCACCGTAACGGCGCGCGGGTCGCGGGGCGCGACACCGACGGACTCGGACGGCAACCATCACGTGGGCGTCGTGGTCACCGACCCGCCGCCGTCCGTCACGATCGAAAAGGCGATCAATGCGCTGGATCCCTTCAACCCCACCGCGGCTGAGGACGCCGATACCGGGCCCGGTCCGGTGCTGGAGACGGGGTCTGCCGTATTGTGGACCTACCTGATCACCAATGACGGCGCCGTTTCGGTCTCGTTGGACAGCATCGTGGATGACGCCGGCACGCCGAACGACACTTCGGATGACCGCACGCCGGTCTATGTTTCCGGCGATGATGGCAACGGTATGCTGGATCCTGGCGAGACCTGGCTGGCGTCCCTGGGCGGCGTCGCCGCCGACGGCGCTTATGTCAACGAGGTCAGGGTCACGGTCAGTGACTCCTATGGCCGCGAAGCGACCGATACCGACGTGAACCACCACACCGGCACCAGGGTTCCTGGCGGCTCGTCAGTGACGCTTGTCAAGGCTGTCAACGCGGTCGATCCGTGGAACCCGACCGTTGCCGAAGACGCCAATGCATTGAATGGCCCGGAACTTGTCGGAGGCGACGCGGTCGTCTGGACCTACCTTGTCGGGAATACGGGCGGCGGCGCGCTTGCCGTCGGAACACTGATCGACGATGCCGGCACGCCGGGCGACGGTTCCGACGATTTCGCGCCGGCCTTTGTTTCGGGTGATGCCAACAACAACGGGCTGCTCGACACTGACGAGACCTGGCTCTATCGCGCCGTCGGTATCGTGACGCCGGGCGATTACGTCAACGTTGCGATCGTCACCGCGACCGATGCCTCGGGCGCGCAGGTCACGGACAGCGACCTGGCCCACTATCACGGAACTCCGCCACCGGGCACGCCCGCAATCTCGCTGGAAAAAGCGGTGAATGCGGTCGATCCGCTGGAGCCGACCAAGGAAGAGGACGCCGACACGATCCCCGCCTTGGTCCGTGCCGGGCAGGATGTGACCTGGACCTATCTTCTGTCCAACACCAGTGATGTGGCGGTGAGTGTCGTGAGCCTGACCGACGATGCTGGCACGCCGAACCATGCGTCCGACGACTTCGCGCCGGTCTACGTGTCCGGCGACGATGGCAATGGTCTGCTCGATCCGGGCGAGACATGGCTGTTCTCCTCGATGGGCATCGCGCCGGAAGGAGACTATGAGAACATCGCCACCGCGGTTGCGGTCAGTGCCTCGAACCAGCAGGTGTCGGCCACCGACAATGCGCGTCTTACTGGTGTTGCGGACCAGGTGAAACTGGTCAAGGCGGTCAATGCCGTCAACGTCTACGCGCCCACCGAACTCGAAGACGCAAACGATGCGCCGGGACCGTTGTTTGTCGAAGGCACGCCGCTGATCTGGACCTATCTTGTCACCAACGAAGGGGCTGGCGAGGTGGTTCTGGACAAGCTTACCGGGGTGATTGATGACGCGGGCACGCCGGACGATACCAGCGACGATTTTGCCGCGATCTATGTCGATGGCGACACCGACAACGACGGGATGCTGGATGCGGGCGAGACCTGGCTGTTCACCTCGGAAGGCGCGGTCGATGCCTCGGCCACGACCGGTGCCTATGGCAATGCCGCCGCGGTGTTTGCAGGCGAGGATCGCTCGATCACCGACACCGATCTGGCGCATCACTACGGGGTGGATCAGGGAGAGGCCGCCGGTCTGACACCGGGCTTCTGGAAGAACAACGCCACGCAGCACGGCGCCTCTGCATGGCCGACAACCTCGGATGGGACGCTGATCTACGATCCGCAGCAGACATTGGACACCGTATTCGACATTCCCGTCAGCTATGCCCATCTTGCTGACGTGACCCTGGTCGATGCGTTGGGCCTGACGGGGGGTGGCGAGAATGCCCTGATCCGCCACGCTGTCGCTGCTTTGCTCAACGCCACCAGCGTCCTGGTCGGTTATCCGGCCTCTGCACCGCAGGTCATCGCCTGGACGAACGAGGCGCTCGCCAGTGGGTCCAGAGCCGTCATGAACGATCAGAAGGACATGTTCGTCGACTGGAACGAACTGGGGGCCGATCTGGATCAGCATGGCCGCAGCCAGAGCTATCTGGACATCGTCACGCAGTCCAAGATCTATGTCCCATGGCTGTTGGATGATCTGTCGACGCCGGAAACCAGCGATTACCTGGTCTATGACGACGAGACCAGTACGTTCGGTAGACCTCCGGCGGGCGGGGCGCCGCACTTCGCGCTCTGAGGCTCATTGCATATTCGGTGCAACGGCCCTGCGATCCGGCCTTCCGCTTGGTGCGGGGGGCCGTTCTTTCCCATGAAACCAATGTCCGCGCGACCTCCCGGTGTAATCGCCTGGCTTTGGTGGAGCAGTGTTGGGCACTGGTACCAAACAACTGAAAATATTTGACTTTGTGCCAAATTGGCAGGATCGTTCCAGCAGGAGACAGCCTTGGACTCGCGATCAAACTTTGAAACGACGGCCGGGCCGGGGGAGCGCGGGCAAGAGCCCGCGCAGGTGTCCTCGGTACATCCGGATGAACAGACGGCCCTGGCCGCCTGGACGGATCAATTGTGCAAGCGTCTGAATGCCGACATTGTGGTTCTGGCGCTGGGCCCGCGCGACACCGGGCCATTCCAGCTGGCCGCCCACGCACCGGCAGAGGCGGAACCGGGCGAAGGTCTGTCTTCCGCCGTGGATCTGACCATCGCACAGCGCAAACCAATCGTGAAAAGCGGTTATCAGGAACATGGCAAGACCTGCTGCGCCGTTGGCGTTCCGGTGCTGCGCGATGGCGCGCTGTTCGGGGTGATTGCGGTCCAGCTTGCGGTCCGCGCCGATCTGGATCTGCGCCGGGTGGTGGACGAGGTGAAATGGGCGCTGCCGGCCATGGAACTCCGTCTCGTGGTCCGCGACCTGAACGAAGGTGCGCTCAGCCAGGCCAGGGCGCGTGCCGCTGTCGAACTGCTGGCCGGGGCCCTGGACGAACCGCGCTGGTCCGTAGCCGCCGCCACGGCTGTCACCGATTTCTGTGACCGTCTCGCTTGTGACCGTGTGGCGCTTGGTCGCCGGCACCGCCGACGCTCCAAAGTGGTTTCGCTGTCCCACAGCGGCAACTTTCAGCGCTCTTCGGAGCTTGTCCAGCGGATCGCCGACGCGATGGACGAGGCGATCGATCAGGGCGAGCCGATCCGGATGCCGCAGGATAGCGACAACACGCTGACCTTGACAGCCGCGCACCAGGAACTGATCCACTCGGGCGTGCCGCGCGCGGTATTGACGGTACTGCTGCGCCGTGATGGCCGGGTGACCGGGGCGATGGTGCTGGAACGCGGCGGCAACAACCCGTTCCGCGATGAAGAGGTCGAACTTGTCGAGGCGGTCGCGGGTATCCTTGGCCCCGTGTTGGAGGAAAAGCGACTGAACGACCGCGCTCTGCCGGTCAAGGTGGTGGCAGAGATCGGCCGCTTTGGTGCCGCCGTCCTTGGCCCCCGCAAGGCCGGGTTGAAGGCGGCGATCCTGCTGGCGGGTGTTGCGCTGTGGTTTGCCTGGACAACCGCTGTTCCATTCCACATTACCGCCGATGCACGGGTCGAGGGCGAGATTCGGCGCGTCGTGGCATCGCCGCTGGACGGGTATGTCGCCTCTGCCGCCGCGATCCCCGGCGACATCGTGGCAGAGAACGACATCCTCGCCACGCTTGACGACCGCGACCTGCGGCTGGAGATCGCGCGTTGGAATACCGTTCGTGCCCAGCGTCAGCGCGAATACGAGACCGCGCTTGCCGATCGCGACCGTGCCGCCATCGGTATCACCGCTACGCAAATCAGTCAGGCTGAGGCCGAGATCGCGCTGCTCGAGGAACGTCTGGCCCGGACGCAGCTGCGCGCGCCGTTCGACGGGGTGGTTCTTTCGGGCGATCTGGACCAATCCGTCGGCGCACCGGTTTCGCGCGGACAGGTGCTGTACGAGATCGCCCCGCTGGACGCTTACCGTATCGTGTTGTCGGTGGACGAGCGCGATCTTGCGCTGGTGGGAGAGGGGCTGGCCGGCGAGGTCATTCTGACTGCGCTGCCCGGTCGGACCTTCGGGGTCGAGACCGGGCGCGTCACATCTGTCGCGGGGGTCGAAGACGGGCGCAACGTGTTCCGCGTCGATGCGCAACTGCCCGAACAGACCAACCTGTTGCGCCCCGGCATGGAAGGCATCGCCAAGATCACGGTGGACGAACGCCCGCTTCTGATGATCTGGACGCATGGCCTGCGGAACTGGGCGCGGATGGCGATCTGGCGCTGGCTGCCGTGAGCGGAACGCTGCACAGCCAGACCTGGTATCGTGTCGCCGACCTGACGCCGCGCCTTCGAACGCATGCCGAGGTACATCGGGCCGTGTTCCGGGGCGAGGTCTGGTACGTCGTCGAAGATCACGCCAGCGGCGCCTATCTGCGCTTGTCCGAAGCCGCCTGGCGCCTTGTGGGCTTGATGAACGGTCGCCGGACGATGGAAGAGATCTGGCGCGCCGCCGCCGAGGCTCTGGGCGATGACCTGCCTGCCCAGGACGAGGTCATCCAGCTGCTGATCCGCCTGCACCGCTCCGACGTGCTGCACGCCGCGATCCCGCCCGACATGGAGCAGGTGGTTCAACGTGGCCGCACCGACAGTCGCAAGAAACGTCTCGCCAGCCTGCGCAACCCGCTCGCCATCCGGGTGCCGGTGCTGGACCCCGACAACTTCGTTCGCGCAACCGGCTGGCTGGTGCGGCCGTTCTTTTCCTGGTTCGGTGCGCTGGTCTGGCTGGCGGTGGTCTGTGGTGGCCTGTTTGCCGCGTTGCAGAACATCGATGCACTCCAGTCCAACATCGCCGACCGGGCGCTGACGGCAGGCAATCTGCTGCTGATCCTCACGGTCTATCCACTGGTCAAGGCGGTGCACGAACTGGGCCACGCTTATGCCGTCCGCCACTGGGGCGGCGAGGTTCACGAGATCGGGATCATGTTCCTGGTGTTCATGCCCGTGCCATACGTGGACGCTTCGGCCTCTTCAGCTTTCCGGTCGAAATGGCAGCGCGCGGGGGTCGCCTCGGCGGGGATCGTGGTGGAGTTGTTCCTTGCCGGTGGCGCGGCCCTGCTGTGGGTGCAGATGGAACCGGGCTTGTTCAGGGCTGCCGCAATGAACGTAATGCTGCTGGCAGGGCTCTCGACCGTGTTCTTCAACGGCAACCCTTTGCTACGGTTCGACGGCTATTACGTTCTCGCCGACCTGATCGAGATCCCCAACCTCGGCACCCGCTCGACCCAGCACCTGCAATACCTGGCACAGCGCTATCTCTTCGGGATGAAAAACGCCGTCTCGCCGGCGATGGCGCGCGGAGAGGCGACCTGGTTTACCGTCTACGGCCTGCTTTCGCTGATCTACCGCTACATGATCATGCTGACGATCATGTTGCTGGTGGCGGGCATGTTCTTCGAGATCGGCCTGCTGCTGGCCTTCTGGGCAGGTGTTCTACTGCTGATCGTTCCGGCGGTGCGCGGCATTCGCTTCGTCCTTGGCAGCCCGCGTCTGGAGGGGCACCGCTTTCGCGCGGTCACGGTCACGATGGCCCTGGTTCTGGCGGTGGTCTGGGCGCTTTTCGTGCAGCCCGTGCCCTCTGCCACCATTGTCAGTGGCGTGATCCGCGCGCCAGAAAATGCCCGGGCGCTGAGCGGCGCGGAGGGCTTTGTCGAGGAACTGCTGGCGCGTCCGGGCGATACGCTGGCGCCGGGGGATCCGATCTTGCGCGTCAGCAACCCGCTGCTGGACGCTCGCGTGCGGCAGATGGAGGCCCGGATCGAAGAGCTGCGCCTGCGCCGGTTCAATGCGCTGATCAACGACCGGGTACGTGCCGACATGATCGCACAGGAACTGGCGCTGGCCGAGGAAGAGCGTGCCTTGGCGGTCGAGCGTCGGGGCGAGCAGATCGTGACCGCACCGGTGGCCGGCCGATTGCTGCTGCCGGCCGGCGACGACCTTGTCGGTCGCTATGTCCGCAAGGGCGAGGAACTGGCCTGGGTCATCGGATCCGAGCCGGGTATCGTGCGCGTGGTCATTCCCGAGGCCAAGATCGATCTGGTTCGCCGCAATATCGAGGCGGTGCAGATGCGCCTGACCAGCGCGCCACTGGAGCCGGTGCCTGCGCTGCTGACCCGAGGAACTCCCGCCGCCGTCCCGGTTTTGCCAAGCGCCGCCTTGGCAACCGAGGCAGGTGGCCCGATCGCGATCGATCCGACCGCGGATAAACCTTTGACACCCGTCGGAACCGTCTTTGTCATGGATGTCGAGCCAACGGACGAGCGCCCGCTGACCGCTCTCGGTGAGCGTGTGTCGGTACGCTTTGACCACGGTTCGGCACCATTGGGGACACAGCTTTTGCGCGCGGTACGGCAGATTTTCTTGCGGGACCTCAATGTCTGATACCTTTCCCGGCCAGGCCCCAGGCGCTTTCTATCCGCGCGCACCCGCCGAACCGGCGAAGTCGAAGCTTGACCGCTGGATCGAGAAATACACCACGCTTCCGCGTCGTCGCAGACGGGCCCGGCCGTCAAGGTTCTTCGCGTGGCGCGTCCTGCGTCGCGGGAAGGCGTTTGCGCAAATGTCAGACGACCGGTTGCAAGGCGAGGTGCGCGCCGCCGCCTACGGCATGCGCGCGGCGCGCGCGCATCCGGGTGAGGCGCTGCTGGTCCGCAGTTTCGCGCTGATCCGCGAATGTGCGGGGCGCGAACTTGGTCAGCGTCACTATGCGACCCAGATACTTGGCGCTCGTGCGGTGCTGAACGGCGCGGTGGCAGAGATGCAGACCGGCGAGGGCAAGACCCTCGCCATCACGCTTGCCGCCGGAACTGCCGCGCTGGCGGGTCGGCGCGTGCATGTCATCACCGCGAACGATTATCTCGCTGGCCGCGATGCCGATACGATGCGGGGTCTTTATGCCCGCCTGGGCCTGACCTGCGCCGCAGTCGAGCCGGGCTGCACGCCAGAGGAACGCCGCGCGGCATTTGCCGCCGATATTGTCTATGCCTCGGGCAAGGAGGTTGCCTTTACCTTCCTGCGCGACCGTGTCGCCATGGGCGGGCGGGCAGGGGACATCGGCCTGCGCACCCGCGCGTTTTTCGACGGGACCGGCCTGCTGTTGCCCGGATTGCAATTCGCCATAGTGGACGAGATCGACAGCGTGATGATCGACGAGGCGCGCACGCCACTGATCCTCTCGGTGCCTCCGGCGGATGCGGAGGTCGAAGCCGAGGCCGCCCGCGCCGCCCACGCCATTGCCGCCGAGTTGAAGGAAGGGCGAGACTATCGCCTTGATCGGCTGCGCCATGCGGTCGAACTGAGCCGTAACGGATGTGACCGCCTTGCAGATCTGGCCGAGCGGATGCCCCCCGCATGGCGGCCCGCGCCGATCCGCGAAGATGCGGTGCGCACGGCGATCAGCGCCATTCGCCTGCATCAGCGCGACGAGCACTACATCCTGCGCGACGGCAAGGTCGAGATCGTCGACGAGTTCACGGGGCGCATCATGCCCGACCGCTCGTGGTCGGCGGGGCTGCACCAGGCGGTCGAGGCCAAGGAAGGCGTGGAAATCACCTCTCGCCGGGTCACGCTCGCGCAGATCACTTTTCAGCGTTTCTTTCGACGCTACATCCACCTTGGCGGCATGACCGGGACCGCGACAGAGGCGGCGGACGAATTCTGGTCGGTCTATGACTTGCCCGTGGTGCGTATCCCGACCCATAAACGCTCGCGCCGCCGGACGTGGAAAACCCAGGTCTCGACCCGCGCCGCAACCAAATGGGCGCGGGTTGCCAAGCGCGCCAAGGCATTATCGGCCAGTGGTCGACCGGTGCTGATAGGCACCCGTACCGTTGCGGCCTCCGAGGCCGCCAGCGCCGCGCTGCACGCGCTCGGAGTGCCACACCGGGTCCTCAGCGCCGCGCAGGACGCAGATGAGGCGGCCGTGGTCGCCGAGGCGGGCCGGGCCGGGGCGGTCACCGTCGCCACCAACATGGCCGGGCGCGGAACCGACATTATTCTCGACGCCGAGGCCCGCAAGGCAGGCGGCCTGCATGTCATCATGACCGAGAAGCATAGCTCTCGCCGGATCGACCGCCAGCTCGCGGGTCGTGCCGGACGGCAGGGCGATCCCGGCAGCACAGAGGCGATCCTGTCCGCCGAGGACTCGCTGCTGCCCGAGTTCGGGGGTCGCTACAGCAGCTTCGTGACGCGGTTCGGCGGGAGTGCTGTGCTGTCGGCGCTGACCGATGCACAGCGCCGGGCCGAACGCACCCACGTCGCTGCTCGTCGTCGCCTGTTGGAACTGGACGAACAGATGGCCGAGAACCTCGCCTTTACCGGAACGCCGGAGTAGGCATCGTCCCCGTTCGGCGGCAGCGTCGGGCTTACCGGGCCGCCGCCAAGGGTGCGCTTTGCGCGCTATTTCTTCGGTTCGACGCCGGCAGGGTCCTGCACGTCGCGGCCCAGCGCGGCCAGATCGGAATAACGGTCGCCGATGCGGTGATGCGGTCGCCCGCGCGTTGCGGCGCCAAGTGCGACCACCAACTCGTCACAGGCGGGCGCGTCATAGATCGAGAACTGCACCGTCAGGTAATGCGAGCGGCGGCCGGTATCGTGCTTGTCCATCAGCGGGATCTGGATCTGGGTGTTGGCCGGTCCGCGTGTGTTGGTAAAGCCAAGATAGCTCTTTGCGCCCACCGCCTCGCGGTAGAAATTGCCGAATTGCAGCGTGTGGATCAGCGCCGAGGCGTGTTCGATCTCGCAATCGGTGCCCGAGATGCAGGCCTTGCCATAGGCCTCGATAGCGTCGCCCGATCCGGCCAGCGCGATCAGGCGGTCGGTTAGCATCTTGCCCAGAACCGGCGCCATGCGGCGGATCTCGGGCGAGAGATCCTCGACAAAACCGCGCCCGGCCCAGGGGTTGGTCACCACTGCCGCGACCCCGATCATGCGCAGGACCGGGTCGGCGGCGCGGCCGCCCTCGGTGTGGATATCTTCGTCGAAAGTGACGACTTTTCTCAGTTCCGGAAGCATTGGGTCTCTCCTGTCAAACGGTGTATTCGGTGTGATCGGCGATCGAATGGACGATGCCGCTGCGTTCGGTGCCGTGGTAAATCCCGAAACTGCCATGGCGGTATTCGCGCTGATAGCGTGCCAGCAGCGAGCGTTCGGTGTCGTTGGCGACCTGATCCAGCGGCAGCGCGGCCAGATCGTGATAGCGCATGCCGGGTGGCGCGGTGCCGCTGACCGTGCCGTGATAGACGATCGAATGCGCGCCGGTCTGGCTGTTCTGGAACACGGCATAAAGGTGGTCGAGGCGGGCCGTCAGGCCACGGCTGTCCATGTGCCGCAGGAACCCGGCAACCGTGTTGTCGCGCGGGGGCGCCTTGGGCACCGTCAGCGTGCCGTCGGGTGTCACTTCCAGCAGGATCCGCGCGCCATCGGCCAGGACGGCGGCGATGATCCCGTTTGCGTCCTTGGTTGCCGCGTCGGCCAGCCGGTTCTCCAGCCCGAGGTCGAAATAGGCGCCGTTGTGGAACCCAAGCGGTTTGCCCTCGGTCACCGCGTGGTTCAGCACGCGCCCGATCAGGATCAGGTGATCGCCTGCATCGACCAGCTTGTGCCGCGCACAGGCAAATGTCGCCAGCGCCCGGTTGATCAGCGGCAGTTCATGCGGGCCCGGATGCCAATGGGTGCCGGCGAACTTCTCGGTCGAGCGTGAGGCGAAGAGGCCCGAAATCTCTTTCTGTGCGTCCGACAGGATGTTGACCGCGAAATGTGGCGCCTGGGCAAAGACATCGCAGCTGTGCGCCGTCTTGGCGAGGCAGACCAGCAGCAGCGGCGGGTCGAGAGAGACCGAGGTGAACGAATTGGCGGTAAAGCCGCGGGGTGTTCCATCCTCTTGCCGGGTGGTCAGCACGGTCACCCCGGTGGCGAACTGCCCGAAGGCACGGCGCAGGTCGCGCCTTGCATCCTCGTCCAGCGGCGCGCTGTCTGCCAGCGTGTCGAGCAGCGCGTCATGCTCGCCCAGCCGGGGCGGGGCGGGCAGCGGGGGCGCCACCTGTCCGGCAAAGCGCAGCGGGTTGGCGGCCACGGTCCAGGGGGCATGTCCGGGTTCGGGATGGGGGATGCGCGCCAGCATCTGCCGCGCCGCAACATGGGGATCGGCGGCGATATCGGCCACCGTGTTGAGCGGGCCAAAGGGCACCTGACCGCCCAGCAGCGCGGTCAGTTCTGCCTTGCTGCGGGTGGCGGTCCAGCCCGAGACGACCCGGTTGATCTCGCCCGCATTGGCGGACCGCCCGGCGCGGGAGGAGAACCGCGCATCGCTGCCCAGGTCGGGCAGGTTCATGATCGCGGTCAGCTTCTGCCAGAAACTGTCATCGACAATACCCAGCGCCACCTGACCATCGGCGGCGGGGAACACACCAAAGGGGGCCAGCAGCGGGTGGCCGTTGCCCTCGGGGCCCGGCACCTGCCCGGTCATGTCGTGCAGATAGACCATGCGCTCGCACATCGAGATCATCGCGTCATACATGGCGACGTCGACGAAACGGCCCTTGCCGGTCGCCTCGGCCTCGCGCAGGGCGGCGAGAATGCCAAAGGACATCATCATGCCGGCAAAGATATCGCCGATGCCGGGGCCGACCTTGGTGGGCGTATCGGCATCGGGGCCGGTCATCGCCATCAGCCCGCCCATTGCCTGCGCCACCACGTCATAGGACGGCCAGTCGGCATAGGGGCTGGCCCCGGTGCGCGGATCGCCAAAGCCGCGAATGGCGGCATAGACCAGCCGGGGATTGGCCTCGGCGAGAGATTCATAAGAGAGGTCGAGACGGTCCATCACGCCGGGCCGGAAGTTCTCCAGCACCACATCCGCCGTCGTCGCCAGCCTGCGAAAGGCGGCCTTGCCCTCGAGCGATTTCAGGTCCAGCCGGATGCTTTTCTTGCCCCGGTTCAGGCTGACGAAATAGCCCGCCCAGTCATGGCCGGGATCATCGGCGCGATAGGGGCCGTTGTTGCGGCTGGTGTCGCCGCTGCCGCCTTCGATCTTGATGACCTCGGCGCCGTGATCGGCCAGGAACATGCTGCAATAGGGGCCGGACAACATGCGGCTGAGATCCAGCACGCGTATCCCCTTGAGGAGGGTGCTGCTCATTTGGTTACCCCCTTTGGCAAGCTGTCCAGAAATCGGCGCAGCGGGGTGTTGATGGCGCCCGGATCCTCGGCCAGCGCCATGTGGCGCAGCCCCGGCAGGATCAGCGCCTGCGCGCCCGCGATCTCGGCGGCGATGGCGCGGGTCATCTCGGGGCCGTTGCCATAATCCTCGTCCCCGGTGATCACCAATGCGGGGCAGCTGAGCGGCGGGACAGGGGCGGTGATCTCGTCGATCCCCTCGGCCAGAACCCGG
>Ga0157387_16028_pt1 | contig 36708 bp, 36 predicted proteins | sample T8_LowC_AmetaT_FD_116788 | JGI IMG/M metagenome (GOLD analysis project Ga0157387, IMG submission 116788) | Metatranscriptome of Roseovarius nubinhibens ISM and Alexandrium tamarense co-culture from University of Georgia, USA - T8_LowC_A metaT... ... | reverse complement strand
TGCCGTTACCAGCATTTCCATGACAGTCGAACCTCTGCACATCCTTGATGTCCAATCGCTTCGCTACTTGAGGACAGATACCCGCCCACAAACAACGTCGCTCCCCCAACCCGGCTAGGCCAGGGCAAACATCAAGAGTCATCTGTCTGATGTACATCGTTCCAAAAGAAACGTTGCACGCTCACACAGTGAAGCTGACACTCCATCATCGGCAACAACACTCACGCCACTCGTGCGCAAACACCATCACCTAAGAGTGCGATATACAGACTTTCAATCCGTCGAAACGAACCAAACCGCCCACATATCTCTTCAGTATCCAGCAATGTCAAACAGCGCGAGACAAAAAACCAACACGAAGCGCCAAATCTTTCTGGCGCAAACCGCGTCGACCTCATCTCATTTTTTGCTCCGAAGTCCGTGGCCTAGGCCGCTCGCTCCGTCCAACCCTGCCTCAGCAGCGCCGGTGAGGGGCTATCTACGTTCTCCTCCCGGGACCCGCAACCCCAATTTCACAAAAAACTCACAAAACAGGCAAAAATCTTATTTTATGCCAATATTTCAAATAGTTAGATTGCATCGAAATGGCGCCTGAGGACGTGCTGATCGTGCCCGCTGACGCCTGCGGGGTTCGATGAACCACCGAATTCTCAAGGTGTACGCTATATATAGTAGTCCGTCATGCGAGCGCCACCATTCGCCCGCTGGATTGGCCATGAATCGAGTCGCCGATTCAGTCGAGTCATCAGGGCAAATCACGTGACCCGGGCCGCAATCGCCCCTAACCTCTGTTCTGACACCCGTCATGGGTTCCGCGTCGGGAGGGAGCAACCGGATGACAGAAACGGACCTTCGCGCCTTTACCAACGATCTGGCCCTCGCGACGGATGGCACCGGGGCACTGGACGCGCTCTGCCGTTTTGCGCAATCCCTTTTACCGGCCCGGCTGTTCACAATCACGCTGATCGACCTTGATGCGGGTCAGGCGCTGCGGGTCTATTCCAACATGCCCCAAAGCTATCCCGTTTCAGGCCGCAAACCCGTTACCCGGGATGTCTGGTTTCAGCAGGTGATCGAAGGGCAGCACAGCTTTGTCGCCAATAGCGGGGCCGAGATCGCCGCCGTGTTCCCCGATCAGCCGCTGATCGCATCGCTGGGCTGTGATGCGGTGGTCAATCTGCCCGTCGTGCTGGGCGGCAGAACGGTAGCGACAGTCAACCTGCTCGACCGGGCACAGAGCTATCCCGCCATGGTGCTGGCGCGGATCGAAACTGAGTTGCGCCTGCCGGCCATGGCAACGCTTGCCGTCTATTACATGTTGGAGGGGTCCGCCCCCGACCGGTAAGAGCGGGGGGTCGAGCCGGTCCAGCGCCGGAACGCCCGGTGGAAATTCGCGGCCGAGGAAAACCCCACATCCTGCGAGATCTCCTCGATGCTCTTACGACCCTCGCGCAGATCGCGGATGGCAATGTCGCGGCGCAGCGCATCCTTGATCGCCTGAAAGCTGGTCCCGTCCTCTTCCATCCGCCGGGTCAGGGTGCGCCGGCTCATGCCCAGCGCCTGCGCCGCATCCGACAGGGAACAACCGACCCAATCGGAGCGGAACAGAAAGGCGCGTACCCGCAGCGACTGGCTGTGCTCGTGATAGCTGGTAAAGATCCAGTCACGCGGGGCCCGCGCCAGAAAGGCATCCATCTCGGCGCTGCTGCGCGCCTGTGGCGGCGACAGCTGTGCCGGATCAAAGGACAGGCCCGAGGCCGAGGCGCCGAAATGCACCGGCGCAGGAAAGATAACCGAATAATCCTGGGCAAAACCGGGGCGCTCGAAGGCGAAATGCACCGCCCGCACCGGGACCTCGTGCCCGGCCAGCCAGGACAGCAGCCCATGCGCCAGTTTCAGGATCAGCATGTGACCAAAGCGCTGCACCGGGCCATCGCCCAGGGGCAGCAGCACCAGGTCGATCTGCGCGACGCCGGTGTGCAGCTCGAACTGAAAATCGTCCAGCAGCAGGTTCCAGAAGGTCGAGAACCGGTGCAGCGCAGAAGGGAGCGAGCCGCTTTCCCGGACCGTGGCCAGCAGATGCTGCAGGGCGCGATGGCGGATCGGGCGGCTCCACAATCCGGTCATCTCGTCGCCGGTCTCGACAGCGGCGATCTTATAAAGCCGAACGATCTGGTCCAGCGTCACCCGCGCGCCGGGCTGGTCGTGGATCGCCCCCAGCCCCGACCGGTCCAGAAACCCGGCCATCTCGGCCTTGGCGCAACAGCGGCGCAGCGCCGACAGCCAATCCTCGATAAACGGCTGCGACACGGTTGCCAGACTGGCGGTATCCGGTCTGCGCATGGTCCGGGCCCCTCATTGGTTTGGCGCGAATGGAAAGGAATTTGTCTCACAATGACGTTGATCGCAAGTTTCGGCTCCTCTAGCTGGCACATTGAAACAGGAATGGAGATTTGGGAATGACCTATCAGGCGCCGGTCCGTGACATCATGTTCGCCATCGAACACCTTTCGCAATGGCCCCAAGTCGAGGCGCTGCAAACCTATTCCGAGATCGAACTGGACGATGCCCGCGCCGCGCTGGAGGAATTCGGCCGTTTCTGCGGCGAGATGATCGCCCCCCTGTCCACCATCGGCGATACCGAAGGCGCCCGGCTGGAAAATGGGCGCGTCGTCCTGCCCGAGGGCTACAAGACCGCCTATGACCAGTTCGTCGATATGGGGTGGCAAAGCCTCAGTCACCCGGCCGAACATGGCGGCATGGGCCTGCCCAAGGTTGTTGGCGCCGCCGCGACCGAAATCGTCAACAGCGCCGATATGAGCTTTGGCCTCTGCCCGTTGTTGACCAACGGCGCCATCGACGCGCTGTCGATCACCGGGTCCGATGCGCAAAAGGCCTTCTATCTGGACAAGCTGATCACCGGGCGCTGGTCGGGCACCATGAACCTGACCGAGCCGCAGGCGGGCAGCGACCTCAGCCGCGTGCGCTGCACGGCGGTGCCGCAGGATGACGGCACCTATGCGATCAGCGGCACCAAGATCTTCATCACCTTCGGCGAACATGACCTGTCGGAAAACATCGTGCATCTGGTGCTGGCCCGCACCCCCGACGCACCCGAAGGGGTGCGCGGGCTGAGCCTGTTCGTGGTGCCCAAGCTGCTTGCGGGCGAGGGCGGCGAAACCTCGCAGCGCAATACGCTGGGCTGCGTCAGCCTGGAACACAAGCTGGGCGTGCGCGCCAGCCCGACCGCGGTGATGGAATATGACAATGCCACCGGCTATCTGGTGGGCGAGGAAAACAGCGGCCTGCGCTACATGTTCATCATGATGACCTCGGCCCGCTATGCGGTGGGTGTGCAGGGTGTGGCGATTGCCGAACGCGCCTATCAGCATGCGCTGTCCTATGCCCGTGACCGGATACAAAGCCGACCCGTAGACGGCTCGGCCCAGGACGCGGTGCCGATCATCCAGCACCCCGATGTCCGCCGGATGCTGCTCAGGATGCGCGCGCTGACCGAAGGCGGGCGGGCGCTTGCCATCGCCACGGGCGGCTGGCTCGACCTGGCCGAACATGGGCCCGAAGAGGCCCGCGCCGAGGCGCAATCAATGGCCGAATTCCTTGTGCCGCTGGTCAAGGGGTTCTGCACCGAGCGCGCGGTCGAGGTCGCCTCGCTAGGTGTCCAGATCCACGGCGGCATGGGTTTCATCGAGGAAACCGGCGTGGCCCAGTTCTATCGCGATGCCCGCATCCTGCCGATCTACGAGGGCACCACCGCCATTCAGGCCAATGACCTGTTGGGTCGCAAGGTGCTGCGCGATGGCGGTCGCACCGCCCGCCGCTTTGCCGAGATGATCGCCGCAACCGAGGGTGAGCTGTCCAAGGGTGGCGCGGCGGCGCAACGGATCGCCCAGCGCCTGGCCGAAGCGCGCGCGGCCTTTGCCGCCGGCCTCGACCATCTGCTGGCAACCGCCGGGCAGGACCCCAACCGCGCCTATGCCGGCAGCGTGCCCTTCCTGATGCTGACCGGCAATCTGGCCACAGGCTGGCAGCTTGGCCTGTCGGCGCTGGCCGCCGAGGCCGAGCTGGCCAAGGGCGGCGATGCCGAGTTCCTGCAGGCCAAGATCGCAACCGCCGACATCTTTGCCCAGCAGGTGCTGGTCGAATGTTCGGCCGAGCACAGCCGCATCACCGATACCGGCGACAGCCTGCTGACCGCATCGCTCTGAGAGCGCAGCCAACAGGGGGCCCGCATCCCGGGCCCGACCCCAATCGAAAGGAAAAGCCCGTGACCCAGGATGTAACCTCCGGCTACAGCAATCTCGACCTTGATCTGCGCGACAATGGCGTCTGCGTTGTGACTCTGAACCGCCCGGACAAGCGCAACGCGCTGGATGTCGCCACCATCGAGGAACTCGTCACCTTCTTCAGCACCGCCCATCGCAAGGGCGTGCGCGCCGTGGTGCTGACCGGCGCGGGTGATCATTTCTGCGCCGGCCTTGACCTGGTCGAACACTGGAAGGCCGACCGCAGCGCGGATGATTTCATGCATGTCTGCCTGCGCTGGCACGAGGCGTTCAACAAGATGGAATATGGCGGTGTGCCGATCATCGCCGCGCTTCGGGGCGCGGTTGTCGGCGGCGGTCTGGAACTGGCCAGCGCCGCCCACCTCCGGGTCATGGACCAGAGCACCTATTTCGCCCTGCCCGAAGGCCAGCGCGGCATCTTCACCGGGGGCGGCGCCACCATCCGCGTGTCGGACATGATCGGCAAATACCGGATGATCGACATGATCCTGACCGGTCGTGTCTATCAGGGGCAAGAGGCCGCCGATCTGGGCCTGGCGCAATACATCACCGAAGGATCCAGCTTTGACAAGGCGATGGAGCTGGCCGACAAGATCGCCAGCAACCTGCCGCTGACCAACTTCGCCATCTGTTCGGCCATCAGCCACATGCAGAACATGTCGGGTCTGGACGCCGCCTATGCCGAGGCCTTTGTCGGCGGCATCGTCAACACCCAGCCCGCCGCCCGCGAACGGCTCGAGGCCTTCGCCAACAAGACCGCAGCGCGCGTGCGCCCCAACAGCTGAAACCAGCCGCCCTTGCACACAGGCGCGCTTGCAAGGGCGGCCCAAGCCGCCTACATCTGCGCCCCATGGCAAAGAAGATCTCAGACCCCAATTACAAGGTGATCGCCGAAAACCGGCGGGCACGGTTCGATTACGCGATCGAGTCCGATCTCGAATGCGGCATCATGCTCGAAGGGTCCGAGGTCTAGGCGCTGCGCGGCGGTGGCAGCAATATCGCCGACAGTTATGCCGCCGTGGAAAATGGCGAGCTGTGGCTGGTGAACGCCTATATCCCACCCTATGAACAGGCCAAGATGTTCAAGCACGAGGAACGGCGGCGGCGCAAGCTGCTGGTCTCGCGCAAGGAACTGGCCAATCTGTGGAACGCAACCCAGCGCAAGGGCATGACGCTGGTGCCGCTGGTGCTCTATTTCAACCACAAGGGCATCGCCAAGATGAAGCTTGGCATCGCCAAGGGCAAAAAGATCCACGACAAGCGCGAGACCGAGGCCAAGCGCGACTGGAACCGCCAGAAACAGCGCCTGCTGAAAGACAACGCCTGACCCCTGCGCAGGCAAAAGCGCAGCCGCTTCTTTCTGGTCACAAATACTCCCGCCGGAGGCGTCCGACATTGCCGCCTGGCGGCTGCGCCGACAGGTCAGTCCGGCCTGACCACACGGATCAGCTTGCGCTCCAGCACCCGCAGCACCGAAGTCAGATCCTGCCCCCGTTTCAGCACCTGCCCGTCCATGCCGACCACCGCGTACATCCCTTGCCGGTTGCGCAGGCGCGGACGTTTTTCGATCCGGTAAAGCGGGTGTTCGGCGGTACGGCGAAAGACAGAAAACACCGCCATGTCGCTCAGCATCGAAATACCGTAGTCGCGCCATTCGCCAGCGGCGACCATGCGCCCGTAAAGGCCCAGGATGACAGCCATTTCGCGCCTGTCAAAGGCAACCTGCGTCGGGGCCTGACCGGCGGAGAACGGGCTGGGAGGCGACATGTTCATGCCCCCAGCTTGCCGGAAATCGCGGGCAAATCAAGCCTGTCGCGACACAGTTCCTCGCGATTGCGGTGGCCCGGCCACGTCGCGGCGATGCGCATCGGGCACCCAGTCGGCGGTCTCGCGGTTCCAGAACCGGTTCGGATTACCCTCGTCCACGCCCCGGATATGGTTGGTCCGCAACGCCGGCAGCACCAGGATCACCGGCTCTTCGTAGGGGTGGACGCGATAGATCGCGTGCAGCACCGGATCAAGCCGCCCGGCATCCCCCGACAGAAAGAACGAAAGCTCCAGACAGGGCACGCTCACCGCATCGTCGGTAGGCGTATTGGCGCCGCCGGGCAGCGAGCGGAAGTGCTGTTGCCCCGGTGCGGCAAAGGTCACCCGGTCATAATCACCCCAGATCAGCGGGTCTTCGGCGATCACCGCCGCGATCACTCGCGGGCAATCCGGCTCGGGCACCTGCACCAGCACCCGCCAGCCGGTCTGGGTCGTGAAACGTTCCGAGGTCAGTTCTGGTAGCATTGCCCACCCTCCCATCTGATACCGAGGATCTGCCGCAGCGCTACCGCGCCAGCAGGTGTCACTTCCAATCCGCGCTCGCCGCGAACGCGTCGCAGCCAATTGGCCGACAGCGCGTGCGACAGCACCTCGCGTCCGACCGGTCCGGCCACATGTGGCAACCGCTCGGTCCAGTCGAGACAGGGCCGCGCCAGCGGCGCGCGCCCGGTCAGCGTCACCCCCAGTTTGGCCCAGCGTTCGGAAGGAACGACCCGGTATTGCGCCCCATCCCGAGCCAGATCGCCCAACTCCAGCAACGCCTGGGCGATGGCCACCCCAAGCCGTCCGGCAAGATGGTCATAACAGCTGCGCGCCTCCAGCATCTTCAGCCGGGCGCCCTTGCGCTGTTGCACACGATAGAGGTGATCGCTGGGCGCCAGCGCCGAGAGGGTTTCCAACGCCTCGGCCACGTCCGGCCCGGCAATGCTGTGATACAGGCACCGCCCGCTGCGGGTGGCCCGGATCAGCCCCGCCTCCTCCAACCGGCGCAGATGCGCGGTGGCGGTCTGCGGGGTGACACCGGCGGCGCTGGCCAGTTCCTTGTTGGTATAGGCGCGGCCGTCCATCAGCTCGCACAGCATCCGCGCGCGGCTGGAATCGGCAAGGGCGGCGCCCAGGATATCGAGGCGTGGGGTCAGGGTCATGGGGGCAGCCTAACCGCAAGCCTGGCGGTACAGACAGCAAAAACACTTCGCCGATGGGCTGAGCGTTTTCTTACTCCTTAACGGCACGGTAACCCGCCTGCCCGATGCTTGGCCTGCCAATGCGAGACCGAAGAAAGGGCGGCCCAGGTGACCCGACCGACCCAGACCAATGCGATGCGCCGCGCCGGCGGGCGGTGGCGGCTGATCGCCCTGTTTCTGGTCTGTCTGCCTGTGCTCTCGGGTCTGCCGCCCCTGCGCGCCGATGAACCGGTGGTGCGGGACGAGGCGGTGCTGGCGCGTCAGGCCACCATGCGTCAGGCCAAGGCCGCGCTGGGGGTGTTGATGGACATGATCGCCCAGCGCCGCCGCTTTGACCGGGCGACCGCACGCGCGGCACAGGCGCAGCTGGTGGACGTGCTCGACACGCTGCCCGAAATGTTCGGAGATCCCTATATGGATCGTCACAGCCGGGCCCGCAGCCTGATCTGGCAGGACTGGGGCCAGTTCTCGGCCGCCGCCGATGCTGCCGCGCGCGCCGCGCGCGATGTGAGGCCGAACCGCCTGCCCACGCTGCGCCGCAGCCTGCCGGATCTGATGGCCACCTGCCTGGCCTGCCACCGCCGCTTTCGCCGTGAACGCTAACGGCCTTGCTGCGCTGAAAAAGACGGTTCACCCCCCGCCGGGCACAGGATAGAAGGCAGCCAAAGCAATTTGCCGGAGTCCGAATATGAACGCCCCCAAACCCGTCGTCCTGTGTATTCTCGATGGCTGGGGCCTGTCCGACGACAAGACGGCAAACGCACCCTATCTGGCAAAGACCCCGACATTCGACGCGATCATGACCAAGGGGCCGCACGCCCGGCTGATCACGCACGGGCCCGACGTTGGTTTGCCCAGCGGCCAGATGGGCAATTCCGAAGTGGGGCACACCAATATCGGCGCGGGCCGGGTTGTCGCCATGGACCTTGGCCAGATCGACCTGGCGATCGAGGATGGGTCGTTCTTTGACAATGCTGCGCTGCGGGACTTCATCGCCAGGACCAGGGCCGCTGGCGGCACCGCGCATCTGATGGGACTGGTCTCGGATGGCGGCGTGCATGGTCATCTCAATCATATCATCGCCGCCGCGCAGGCGATCACAAATGCCGGTGTGCCGGTGGTCATGCATGCCATCACAGACGGGCGCGACGTCGCCCCGAAATCGGCCTATGGCTTCATGGCCGAGTTGGAGGACCGCCTGCCCAAGGGCGCCCGCATCGTCACCGTCACCGGGCGCTATTTCGCGCTGGACCGCGACAATCGCTGGGAACGCGTGCAAGAGGCCTATGACGCCATGGTCAGGGGCGAGGGGCGACGGGTCAGCACTGCCCATTCGGCCATCGACTATGCCTATAACCAGTCCGAGAGCGACGAGTTCATCACTGCCTCGGTCCTGACCGGCTATGATGGCATGCGCGATGGCGACAGCCTGTTCTGCCTCAACTTCCGCGCCGACCGCGCGCGCGAGATCCTGCGCGCCATCGGCGAGCCGGGCTTTGCCGATTTCGACACCGGTGCCCGCCCCGCCCTGTCGGCGCTGCTGGGCATGGTCGAATATTCGGACGCTCACAATGCCTATATGACCACCGTCTTTCCCAAGCGTGACATCGTCAACACGCTGGGCGCCTGGGTCGCCCGGCACGGGTTGCGCCAGTTCCGCCTGGCCGAGACCGAGAAATACCCGCATGTCACCTTCTTCCTCAATGGCGGCAAGGAAGAGGCAGAGCCGGGCGAAGACCGCTTCATGCCGAAATCGCCCAAGGTGGCGACCTATGACATGCAGCCCGAGATGAGTGCGCCCGAGGTGACCGACAAATTCGTCGAGGCAATCGGCGCGGGTTATGACCTGATCGTTACCAATTACGCCAACCCCGACATGGTCGGCCATACCGGCGACCTGAAGGCCGCCATCAAGGCCTGCGAGGCGGTGGATCAGGGTCTGTCCCGGGTCATCGCCGCGCTGGAACAGGCCGGCGGCGCCATGATCGTCACCGCCGATCACGGCAATTGCGAGATGATGATCGACCCCGAAACCGGCGGCCCCCATACCGCACACACGCTGAACCCGGTGCCGGTTGCGCTGGTCGGTGGCCCGGCGGGCGTGACCCTGCGCGACGGGCGGCTCAGTGATCTGGCCCCCACCGTGCTGGCGCTGATGGGCCTGCCGAAACCGCCCGAAATGACCGGAGAGAGCCTGATCACATGATCCGCCACGCCGCGCTTTTCCTGGCTCTGACACTCTGGTCCGGCACGGCCCGGGCCGAAAGCGACCCTGCCGAGGCAGCGCAGGCGGCGGCGCGGATGCTCGAAGAGGCCTCGGTCGCGCTGAGCGAGGCGGAAAGCGCGCGTGACCGGGTACGCGCGCTGACCGGCACCGTGCAGGCCTACGAGGCAGGGCTGGCCGCCATGCGCGACGGGCTGCGCCGTGCCTCGGTCCGCGAAGGGCAGCTGGCCACCGAACTGCGCGCCCGCGAGGGTGAGGTGGCGCAGCTTCTCGGCGTGCTTCAGACCATCGAAACCGCACCGCCGCCGGTGCTGATGCTGCACCCGTCCGGCCCGCTGGGCGCGGCTCGTTCGGCCATGACACTGGCCGAGATGACACCCGCGTTGCAGGCTCGCGCCAATGCGTTGGGGCGCGATCTGAACGAGGTGCGGACCCTGCGTACCCTGCAACAGAACGCTGCCCGCACCCTGCAAGAAGGGTTGACCGGCATCCAGCAGGCACGGGCCGAGCTGAGCCAGGCCATCGCCAACCGAACCGATCTGCCGCGCCGGTTCACCGAGGACCCGGTGCGCACCGCCATCCTGGTTTCATCGACCGAGACGCTGCAAGGGTTCGCCAGCGGCCTGTCCGAGATCGCCGAGGGCGAGATCGCCGCCTCGTCGGCGGATATCTCGGACCTGAAGGGCAGTCTGCCCCTGCCGGTGCAGGGGGTGTTGCTGCGCCGCTCGGGCCAGGCGGATGCCGCCGGCATCGCGCGGTCTGGCATCATCGTGGCGACCCGGCCGCGGGCGCTGGTGGCCTCGCCTACCGCCGCGACCATCCGCTATCGGGGTCCGTTGCTCGATCTGGGCAATGTGGTGATCCTGGAACCGCAGCCCGATCTGCTGATCGTGCTGTCCGGCCTGCAAGAGGTCTATGGCGCCGCGGGCGAAGTGATTCCGGCGGGCACGCCTGTTGGCCTTATGGGCGGCGCAGCGCAGGAAATCGGCGCGATTCTGTCAACAAGCGGTGATGGCTCTGGTACAGAGCGGTCAGAAACGCTCTATATAGAGGTCAGAGAGGGCGACAGCCCGGTGGACCCGGAAACGTGGTTCCAAACCGACAAGGATGGATAGACGAGCATGAAGAAAGTCGTTTTGGCCGGGCTGGCCGGGACCCTGGCAGGGATCATCGCCACAACCCAGATCGCCGGACCGCTGGTTGCGCAAGAGGCAAAGGCAAATTCCAACGTCTACGAACAGCTCGACCTGTTCGGCGATATTTTCGAGCGCATCCGAGCGCAATATGTCGAAGAGGTCGACGCGGGCGAACTGATCGAGGCAGCCATCGACGGCATGCTCACCTCGCTGGACCCGCATTCCAGCTATCTCTCCCCCGATGACGCGGCGCAGATGCGGGTGCAGACCCGGGGCGAATTCGGCGGGCTGGGGATCGAGGTCACCCAGGAAGAGGGCTTCGTCAAGGTGGTCTCGCCCATCGACGGCACCCCAGCCGACGAGGCCGGGATCGAGGCAGGCGATTTCATTACCCATGTCGATGGCGAAAGCGTTCTGGGCCTGACCCTGGACAAGGCGGTCGACCTGATGCGCGGCCCGGTGGGCAGCGAGATCGTGATCACCGTGGTACGCGAAGGCGAGGACGAGCCGTTTGACGTGTCGATCATCCGCGACACCATCAAGCTGACCGCCGTGCGCGCCCGGACCGAAGGCACCAGCGTGGTGCTGCGCGTGACCACCTTCAACGACCAGACCTATTCCAACCTCGAAGACGGGCTGGCCAAACAGGTCGAGGCCGCCGGCGGTATCGACAAGATCAACGGCTTTGTGCTGGACCTGCGCAACAATCCCGGCGGCTTGCTGACCCAGGCAATCAAGGTCTCGGACGCGTTCCTGGACAGCGGCGAGATCGTGTCGACACGCGGCCGCAACCCCGAGGACGGCGAGCGGTTCAACGCAACGCTGGGCGACCTGGCCCAGGGCAAGCCGGTCGTGGTGCTGATCAATGGCGGCTCGGCCTCGGCCTCGGAAATCGTCGCCGGCGCCCTGCAGGATCACCGCCGCGCCATCGTGGTGGGCACCAAGAGCTTCGGCAAAGGATCGGTTCAGACGGTGATGCCGCTGCGCGGTGACGGTGCCATGCGCCTGACCACCGCGCGTTACTACACGCCCTCGGGCCGCTCGATCCAGGCGCTGGGTGTCAGCCCCGATATCGTGGTCGAACAGCCGCGCCGCCGCCCCGAAGCCGAGGAAGAGCGGGTCACGCCGCGTTCGCGCTCCGAGGCCGATCTGCGCGGACGCCTGAACAATGACAGCCTGAGCGAGGACGAGATCCGCCAGATCGAGGAAGACCGCGCCAAGGCCGAGGCCACCGCCGAACTGCGGCAAGAGGATTACCAGCTGGCCTATGCCATCGACATCCTCAAGGGCCTGTCCGCCTTCGCACCGGCCGACTGACACGACCGGACAAAGAAACTTGGCCGCATCGCCACCCGGCGGTGCGGCCATTTGCTGTCAGGCGCGCACCAAACGCGCAGCCGAGTTTCGGATTCAGCTTGTTTCCAGGCAATGCCGGCGAAAGGCGCGTTTCAGCATGTCCAGTTCGGCGCGCAGCAATTCCACCTCGGCCCGCAGATCGTCGGGAACGGATTCGCCCGCGATCAGGGTAAAATCACCCAGCTTGGTCTCGGTCTCGCCATCGACGATCAGAAAGGTCTGCACCCCGTCTGCAATGGCATAATCCGGCACCGGGATGGTCAGGGTCCAGAAGCTGCTGTCGGTGCCTTCCACCAGCTCCACATCCGGCACCGGCTGATCCAGATGGGTGACCCGGATATCGGGCCGTTTGCCGGTTGTGGGCGCGCCGGTCAGCCGCCCTTCCCATGCGCCGTTGCGCAGCCGGATCTTGGTCAGGGTCAGGTCGCTCATTCTGTCACCTCTCACAGGGCCGCGCGCCGATGGCGGCAGAATGTCAGGTCGCGCAGAATGACCTGGTTCATCTCGGGCGCTTCAAAGATCAGATCCAGCCAGATTTTCTCGATCCGTTTCTCGTTCAGTCGCGAATAGGCCAGATCGAATTCCACCATCACATCCTGTTCATGCAGCGGCAACTCGCGCACGATCTGTTCGGTATTGGGACCGTGGCGGATGTTGAGACGGGCAAAGATCTCCAGCGGCTTCTCGCTTTCGATGATGGTATCGACCCGCAGCAGATGGGCACGGGTCATCCCCTCGGCCGCGGTCTCGGGCAGGTCGATCACCAGCGACAGGAACGAGCCGTCGAACTTGAACACATCCATGCGCAACCCATAGGGCGCCAGGTCGGCCTCACGCAGGTTGCGCAGCTGGCGCAGCGTCAGCTCGGAGAACTCGCAGTCGTGAAACAGCGTCACTTCGCCGCCCAGGGTCGACCGGGTCGGAACCGAGGACAGGCCCGGCGAGGCCAGTGGCCCGCGCCACAATTCGGGCCGCCACGACCAGTCGGTTCCATGCGGCTTTGGAAAGAAGGACGAGCCGATGAGTGGCAGCGCCAACCGTCCGTCGGCCACGTTGATCAGCCGGTCCAGATGGGTGCGCAGATCGCGCGCCCGGTTGCGTTGCCCCCGCAGCTCGGACAGGGGTGTCGACAGCGCATTGCGGGCGGCCCGGCGCCAGCGCCGCATCTCTCGCAAATGAAACAATCTGTCCAGAACCCTGCCCATTCCCGTCCGCCGCTATTGGTGTCGCGCTGTTTTCTCTGTTTAACGAAAGGATGTTAACTAAATAAACCCAATAACTCGATCCCTTGGCAAAAATTCTCGCTCTGGAAACAATCACCCCCTTGCCGCGACGGTCTGCCCGGTGGGCGCAACCTTGTAATCGGAACGCTCTATACTTACCGTTCAGAGAGCGGCGAGGGTCGCGCAGCCGGCAGCGACGCCGGTCAGGATCAGCTGCGGCGAGAGGTGGGTGATGGAGCCCAGTCTGTTTTCCTTCATCTGGAAACATTCCAAACGCCAGCAGATCGTGCTGCTGGCGCTGACGGTGATCTCGTTTCCCTTTCTCTATGCGACGCTGGAGCTGCCCAAGCAGATCATCAACGACGCCATCGGCGCCCAGACAGATCGAATCGATCTGTGGGGGCTTGAGCTAAGCCAGATCGAATATCTGTTCGCGCTCTGCCTTGCCTTCCTGGCCATGGTGATCGCCAGCGGGCTGATGAAGATGAAGATCAACACCATGAAAGGGGTGTTGAGCGAACGTATGCTGCGTCGGCTGCGCTTTCAGCTGATTGCCCGGATGATGCGGTTTCCGCGCAGCTATTACTCGACCACCAGCCAGGGAGAGTTGGTGTCGATGATCACCTCCGAGGCCGAGCCGATGGGCGGGCTGATGGGGGATGCGGTGGCGCAACCGGTGTTCCAGGCCGGACAGATGCTGACCATCGTCACCTTCCTGTTCATGCAGAATGTCTGGTTCGGGCTGGCCTCGGTGGCGCTGATCCCGCTTCAGGCCTGGCTGATCCCGCGCCTGCAAAGGCAGATCAACCTGCTGAACAAGGCGCGTATCCAGCAGGTGCGCCACCTGAGCTCGGAAATCGGTGAAAGCGCCGCTGGCATCGCCGATCTGCGTACCAATGGCGGCTGGCGCTATCGGCTGGCGCAGATCACCGACCGGCTGGGGCGGCTCTACGATATCCGGTTCCGGATCTATCAGAAGAAATTCTTCATGAAGTTCCTGAACAACCTGATCTCGCAGATGACCCCGTTCCTGTTCTATTCGGTGGGCGGTTATCTGGCGATCAAGGGCCAGATCACGGTGGGGGCGCTGGTGGCGGCGCTGGCCGCCTACAAGGATCTGTCCAGCCCGTGGAAAGAGCTGCTGACCTATTACAACCAGGTGCAGGACATGTCGCTGCGCTGGCAGGTGGTCACCGAGCGCTTTGCCCCGCAAGGCATGATCCCGGCCGAGCTGTTCGAAGGCGAGCCCAAAGAGATCCCGCGCCTGACCGGAGCCATCGAGCTGCGCGACGTCACCGTGCGCGACCAGGACGGCAATACGATCCTTGAAGATATCGACCTGACGATCCCGCCCGGCGCCCGGGTGGCGATACAATCGGACCGGCCCGCCGAGCGGGCGGCCCTGGCCCAGCTTTTGACCCGCGAGATCGTGCCCAGCCGGGGCGAAGTGGTGATCTCGGGGTATCCGCTGTCCACGCTGCATCAGGCGGTGATCGCGGCCCGGATCGGCTATGCCCATTCACGCCCCTATCTGTTTGACGGGACGCTGGGCGACAACCTGCTGATGCCGCTGCGCACCCGGCCTCAATCAGACTCGCTGGCACCAACCCGGCCCGGCCGCCGTCAGATCGAGGCGGTCGAGGCCGGCAACAGCGGCGACACGCTGGATGCGGACTGGATCGACCCGGGTCTGGCCGGGCTGAGCGATGGCGACCAGATCCGCGACTGGTGGTTCCAGCTGGTCGAGGCGATGGGTCTGGACGAATTCATGTTCCGCCGCACCCTGCGCAGCCGGATCGACTCGCGCCTGCATGAAAGCCTTGCCGCCGAGATCGTCGCCCAGCGCGACACCGTCGCCCGCCGCCTGAACCAGCGGGGGTTGGCCGAGATGGTGCACCGGTTCCACCCCGACCGCTTCAACCCGGCGGTGCCGCTGGGGGGGAACCTGCTCTTTGCTGCCCCGGTGCGCGAGATCTCGCAAGAGCAGCTGGTCGGCGATGGCCGCTTCATCCAGATGCTGCGGAACGAGGGTCTGGCGGACGAGGCCATGAGCATTGCCCTGGGCGTGGTGGCGACCCTACGACAGACCTTTGGCCGCGATGGCACCCAGCACCCGCTGTTCCGGCGCATCGGGATGGAGGACGCGGTCTATCTGCGCCTGCTCGACATCGCCGACCGACAGGCCGCCGGAGGCACCGAGGCACTGTCTGACGAGGAACGCGCCCAGTTGATGACGGTGCCGTTCCTGCTGACCGCCGAACAGATCGGCCCGACCTTTCCCGAAGAATACAAGGACAAGATCCTCGCCATCCGCCGCGACCGCGCCAGCCGTCTGCGCACGCTGGTGGGCAGCGATTTCGTCGCCGTCGATCCGCAGGTCTATATTCCCCGGCTGACGGTTCTGGAAAACGCGCTGTTCGGGCGGGTGTCGATCGTGGCCGGCGCCCAGGCCGAAGCGATCGAGGATACCGTCGCCGAGGTGCTGGCCGAGGCCGGGCTGCGCCGCCGCATTGCCGCGATCATCTACGACCTGCCCGCAGGTCTCGGCGGCGCCAACCTGCCCACCGTGTTCCAGGAGCGCGCCGCCTTCTCCCGCGCCAGCATCAAGCGCCCCGATATCCTGATCCTCGACAATGCGCTGGCCAGCCACGATTCCGAAAGCCGCCTGCGCACACGGCAGCGTCTGCGCGAATTGCTGCCGCGCGCGATCATGATCTTCATGGAGGACCGGTTCGCCAATCCCGAGGCCTATGACCTGTTCATCGAGATCAAGCAGGGCCGCATCGACGGGGTGACCCGGGCCCAGCCCGATCTTGCCGCCGGCGCGGCGGCGGATCTGGATCGCAAGCTGAAGATCATCGCCTCGACGCCGCTGTTTACGCGGCTCGACGCGCGCAACCAGCGCCTGCTGGCCTTTTCGGCGCAATGGTATCGGGCATCGGCGGGTCAGGTCATCTTCTCCAGCGGGCAGACCGCCGATGCGGCCTATCTGTGCCTGTCGGGACGGGCGGCGCTGCGCTGGCCCGAAGATGCGCCGGGCGAACGGCCCATCACCCTGGTCGAACCGGGGCGGCTGATCGGCGATCTGTCGATCATCACCCGCCAGCCACGGCCGATGGACCTGGTCGCCGAGACCGATAGCCGGTTCCTGCGTATCGGCGCTGAAGAGTTTCGCGCCGTCATCGAACATGATGCCGGTGTCTCGCTGCATCTGCTGCAAACGGTAGCCGGGCATCTGGTCGAAGCTGGCGACATCCTGCGCGCGGCGCGGATCAACATCACCGATTTCACCGATCAATCGCTGCGTCCGGTGCCGCGGCCCGAAAACACAAAGGCCCGTGATGCCTGACCGCCCGGCCTATACCCCACATGAACAGCTGGTCGCGCCCGGCCGCGCCCGGCCCGAGCTGTGGCGGCTGATCGCCGGGCTGATCGCCATCGGGGTCATCGTGATGGCCGCGAACATGGTGCTTTACGGGGCGGTCAACACACTCGCCAGCCCGGAATGGGCGGCCGGTTTCACCAGTGGCACCACGCCCGACGGGCTGCTGGTGCTACTGGGCAGTTTCGGCTTTGTCATTGTGGGTGTCGGGGTCGCCGCGTGCCTGTTCCAGCACCGCGCACCGCTTGGCATCCTTGGCCCGCCCCGGCTGGCGCTGCGGCAATTCTGGCAAGTGTTCCGCCTGCTGCTGGTGCTGGGCGTGCTGCTGTTGATCCTGCCGCCCTATGACATGGGCGCGCCGCTGAAAGAGAACCTGCCGCCGGGGCGCTGGCTGCTGTTGCTGCCGCTGTCGATCCTGGCGCTGCTGATCCAGACCGGTGCCGAAGAGATCCTGTTTCGCGGCTATGTCCAGCAGGCGCTTGCGGCGCGCTTTCGCTCGGCGCTGATCTGGATGGTGCTGCCCTCGGTCCTGTTTGCCCTGGGCCATTACCTGCCGCAAGAGGCCGGAGGTAACGCGCTGCCCATCGCGCTCTGGTCCGGGGTGTTCGGCATCCTGATGGCCGATATAACCGCGCGCGCCGGCACGCTGGGCCCGGCCATTGCGCTGCATCTGTTCAACAACATGATCGCGCTGCTGATCGTTTCGCTGCCCGACAGCCTGTCGGGCCTGTCTCTGTATCTGCTGCCCTATTCGATGGCCGATACCGAACATCTGCGCGCCTGGCTGGCGGTCGACTTTGCCACCATGTTCGTGACCTGGCTGCTGGCCCGGCTTGCTTTGCGACGTTGATTGCATTTCCGCGCACATCACCTTATTTGACGCGGGTGCAGCATCACCGGGAGTCCACATGAACTGGATCACGAATTACGTCCGGCCACGGATCAACTCGATCTTTTCGCGGCGCGAAGTGCCCGAGAACCTCTGGCAGAAATGCGACGAGTGCGGGACGATGCTGTTCCATCGGGAACTGGCGGATAACCTGAATGTCTGCACCCAATGCGGCCATCACATGCAGATCACGCCGCGCGCCCGGTTCCAGGCCCTGTTTGACGGCGGCATCTTTACCGAGGTCGAGGTGCCCGAGCCGGTCGCCGACCCGCTGCATTTCCGGGATCAGAAGAAATATCCCGAACGGATGAAGGCGGCCCAAAAGGGCACCGGCGAGAAAGAGGCGATGCTGGTTGCAAGCGGCGAGATCGGGCGCACGCCGATCGTGGCCGCGGCGCAGGATTTCTCGTTCATGGGCGGGTCCATGGGCATGTATGTTGGCAACGCGATCATCGCGGCGGCGCAAAAGGCGGTTGATCTGAAACGCCCGCTGATCCTGTTCTCGGCCGCTGGCGGCGCGCGCATGCAGGAAGGCATCCTGAGCCTGATGCAGATGCCGCGCACAACCGTGGCGGTGCAGATGCTGAAAGAGGCGGGCCTGCCCTATATCGTGGTGCTGACCCATCCGACCACCGGCGGGGTGACCGCGTCTTATGCGATGCTGGGCGATGTGCATATCGCCGAACCCAATGCGCTGATCTGTTTTGCCGGACCGCGCGTGATCGAACAGACCATCCGCGAAACACTGCCCGAAGGGTTCCAGCGCGCCGAATACCTGCTGGATCACGGCATGCTGGACCGGGTGATCAAACGCACCGACCTGCGCGAAGAACTTATCACCCTCACCCGTATGCTGCTGAACCTGCCGCCCGCGGTTCGCGGCGACCTGCCCCCGCCCGAGGCTGCGACGCCCGAGACGGCAAAGGAACAGACCGCCCCCTCCGAGGCACCAGCCAAATCATGACCAACCCCGGTTCCGACGTCATCCTCCAGCGGATGCTGGCGCTGCACCCCAAGATCATCGACCTGACGCTGGACCGGGTCTGGCGCCTGCTGGCTGCGCTCGACAATCCGCAGGACCGCCTGCCGCCGGTCATCCATATCGCCGGCACCAATGGCAAGGGCTCGACCCAGGCGATGATCCGCGCCGGTATCGAGGGCGCGGGGCTGAGCGCGCATGCCTATACCTCGCCGCATCTGGCACGGTTTCACGAACGCATCCGGGTGGCCGGAGAGCTGATTTCGGAACCCGACCTGGTGGCGGTTCTGGACGAATGTTATGCCGCCAATGGCGGCGAGACGATCACCTATTTCGAGATCACCACCTGTGCCGCGTTGCTGGCCTTTGCCCGCACGCCCGCCGATTACACCCTGCTCGAGGTCGGCCTTGGCGGCCGTCTCGACGCGACCAATGTGATCGCGCGCCCGGCACTGTCGATCATCACCCCGATCTCGATGGATCACGAACAGTTCCTTGGTGACACGCTTGCCAAGATCGCCGGCGAAAAGGCCGGGATCATCAAGCGCGACGTGCCGGTGGTGAGCGGCCCCCAGCCCGATGAGGTGCTGGAGGTGATCGAGGCCACCGCCGCGCGGCTTGGCGCGCCCCTGCTTGCCCATGGCCAGCACTGGCATGTGCGCCAGGAGCGCGACCGCCTGATCTTCGAGGACGAGACGGGCCTGTGCGACCTGCCCCTGCCCAACCTGCTGGGTGCTCATCAGATCGAGAATGCCGGTGCGGCGCTGGCCGCGCTGCGCCATCTGAACCTGGGTGAGGCCGCCTGCGAGGCCGCCGTCACCCGCGCCCATTGGCCCGCCCGGATGCAGCGGCTGAAGACCGGCCCGCTGGTGCAATCCGCACCCATAGCCGAGCTCTGGCTTGACGGCGGTCACAACCCCGCCGCCGGTGTGGCGCTGGCCACTTTGCTGGCCAGCCGCCCTGGACGCCCGACCCACCTGATCTGCGGCATGCTCAATACCAAGGACGTGACCGGCTATCTGCGCCCGCTCAGCGCCCAGGCGGGCAGTCTCACGGCAGTGTCGATCCCGGGCGAGGCAAACACGCTGAGCGCCGAGCAGACCGCCGTCGCCGCCCAGTCGGTCGGGTTGACCGCCAGCACCGCGCCGGACGTGGCCACCGCGCTTGCCCGCATCGTCGCTGCGGAACCCGACGCGCGTGTCCTGATCTGTGGCTCTCTCTATCTGGCCGGAAACATCCTGCGCGAAAACGGCTGAGTCTTCATTCCGCCGCAAATACTCCGGGAGAGGCGACAAAATTCTGCGAATTTTGTACCGGGGGGCTGCGCCCCCCTACTTGCCCCACTCCTTGTCCTGCATTTCACGCAGGCGCGAGGCGGTGCGCTCGAACTCAAACGTCCCCTCGCCCTCGACATAGAGCATTTCCGGCTCGGCCGCCGCCGAGCAGATCAGCCGCACCCGCGCCTCATACAGCGCGTCAATCAGGGTCACAAACCGCTTGGCCTCGTTGAAATTGTTGCGGCTCAGACGCGGAATGTCCTCGAGCACCAGAACCTTGACCGCCTCAGCGATGGCCAGGTAATCGCCCGGCCCCAGCATCCGCCCGCAGAGATCATAGAAACTGGCCCGCCCGATGCCGTTGCGAAACGCGGGCAGCTCCACGTCGCGGCCCTTGACCTTCAGGATCAGCGGCCCGCCCGCCCCGCCGGTCAGGTCGCGCCAGATCGCCTCGATCTCGCCGCGTGCCGCAGGGCCGATGGGCGTGAAATAGACCCGGGCCCCCTCCAGCCGGTTCTGCCGGTAATCGGTGGGCGAGATCATCTCCCACACCCGCATCCGCTCCTTGATCAGCTCGATGAAAGGCAGGAACAGCTGCCGGTTCAACCCGTCCTTGTAAAGGTCATCGGGCACCCGGTTCGAGGTGTTGACAACCACCACCCCCGCCGCGAACAGCGCCTCGAACAGGCGCCCCACGATCATCGCATCGGTGATGTCGGTGATCTGCATCTCGTCAAAGGCCAGCACCTTGACCGAGCGGATCACCGCCTCTGCCACGGGCGCCAGGGCGTCGGCCACGCCCTTGGCGCGCGCCGCGTGCATGCCCGCGTGGATCTCCTGCATGAAGGCATGGAAATGCACCCGGCGAACTGGCACTGTCTCGCCCAGCACCTCGACAAACAGGTCCATCAGCATCGACTTGCCACGCCCGACCCCGCCCCACAGGTAGAGACCCCTCGGCGGCGGAGGCGCCTTGCGGAACAGCCCGCGCTTCACCGGGGTGCTCAGCGCCTCGTGGATCCGGTCGAATTCGGCCAGTGCCGCCTCTTGCGCGACATCGGCCTGCAAGGTGCCTTCGGCGACACGGGTGGCATAAAGGGCGGAAACAGCAGTCATTTCGCAGCCATACCCAACCAGCCCCGCCTTGAAAAGCGGCCCTGTCGGGCACGGATCATCAATTTCCGTGAATGATGCGCGAAAAACTCCTGAATTGACGCCGCCTCGTTTCACTTTAGGGTCCGCCAGGCACCATACCGGAGACCGCCAATGGACCGTTCGGCCCGCCTGATCAATCCGATCCTGATCGTCAGCTGTATCATCATCACCGTCAGCTTTGCTGTCCGGGCCTCGTTCGGCGTGTTCCAGATCCCTATCGCAGAAGAGTTTGGCTGGCTGCGTACCGATTTCTCGCTGGCCATCGCCATTCAGAACCTCGCCTGGGGGGTTGGTCAGCCCATCTTTGGCGCGATCTCGGAAAAGATCGGCGACCGCAAGGCGATCTTCCTCGGCGCACTCCTATACGCCGGCGGCATGGTGCTCAGCGCCTGGTCGACCACGCCGCTGGAACATCAGATCTATGCCTGGGCGGTGGGTTTCGGCATCGCCGGTACCGGCTTTGGCGTGATCCTTGCGGTGGTTGCGCGCGCCTCCAGCGACGAGAACCGCTCGATGAGCCTGGCGCTGATTACCGCCGCCGGCAGCGTTGGGCAGGTGATCGGCGCGCCCACGGCGGAATGGTTGCTGACCTTCCTGCCCTGGCAACAGGTGTTCATCGTCTTTGCGGTGGCGGTCCTGGCGCTGGTGCTGACCCTGCCGATGCTGCGCGCGCCCGCCCCCTCCAGCAAGGCCGAGCTGGAAGAGAGCATGGGCCAGATCCTGACCCGCGCCTTTCGCGACCCGTCCTATACAATGATCTTTCTGGGCTTTTTCAGCTGCGGCTATCAGCTGGCCTTCATCACCGCGCATTTCCCCGCCTTCGTGACCGAGATGTGCGGCCCGATCCTGCCCGGTGGCGTGCTGCATTCGATGGGGATTACCACCACCTCGGCGCTGGGTGCGGTGGCGATCTCGCTGGTGGGGCTGGCCAATATCGCGGGTACGCTGACAGCAGGTTGGGCGGGCAAGCATTTCTCCAAGAAATACCTGCTGGCGGGCATCTATACCGCCCGCACCGTGATTGCGGCGGCGTTCATCCTGCTGCCGATCACGCCGCTGTCGGTGATCCTGTTTTCGGTGGCGATGGGCTCGCTGTGGCTCGCCACCGTGCCGCTGACCTCGGGCCTTGTCGCGCATCTTTACGGGCTGCGCTACATGGGCACGCTCTATGGCATCATCTTCTTCAGCCACCAGCTGGGCGGGTTCCTCGGCGTCTGGCTGGGCGGGCGGATGTACGACCTCTACGGCGATTACACCATGGTCTGGTGGATCGGGGTGGGCGTCGGCGCCTTCAGCGCCATCGTCCACCTGCCGATCCGCGAGAACAGGGCGCCGCTGCCCGCATGAACAGCGGGTGGCAGGGTCAACCCTGCCACTTGTCCAGGATATAGCGGCTGGTCATCAAGTCCAGATGCGCACCGCCGCCATTCTTGAACAGGGTGATATCGTCGCGGGACGCTTTGAAAGCATCAAGATCGTAGTAATCGGCCACCACATCGGCGCGGGTGATCACCCCATCGGCCAGCGGCATCATCAGCTCGCCAATATGGTCCAACGTAGTGTCGACACTGTCGACAAAGATGCGCGCGCGGCGCATCGCCTCGTCATCGGCCTCGCGCATGTCGGGGCGATAGGCGCCGATCAGGTTGAGGTGCTGGCCGGGACGCAGCCATTCGCCGCGAATGACCGGCTCGCTCGACATGGTGGCGGTGACGATGATGTCGGCCCGGTTTACCGCCTCGGCCAGGTCATCAACCACCTCGAGGCCTGCATAACGTGCCGCGACCTCCTCGGCCTTGGACCGGGTCCGGTTCCACATCTTCAGGCGCGCCTTGGGAAACCCTGCGCCAAACGCCTCGCACAGCGACAGGCCCACGGTGCCAGCGCCCACGACCAGCACCTCGCGCGCGTCGGGGTCGGCCAGCCGCAGCGCCGCCAGCAGGCTGTCACCGGCCGTCTTCCACTTGGTCACCAGGTGGAAATCGACCAGCGCCGACAGCGCGCCGTCGTGGTCGCTGTAAAGGTTCACCGCCCCGTTGATCATCGGATCGCCCCGCTCGGGGTTGCGGGGAAAGATATTGGCGGTCTTGACCGCAATGCCCAGCCCGTCGATCCAGGCCGACCGGGTCAGCATCGTGTCGGGGTCGCGATACAGGAACGTATCGCCGATCTGCGCCTTGGGCAGCGTGTGACCATCGGCCAGCGCCCGTGTCAGCTCCAGCCAGTCCAGTTTGGCCTCTCCCTCGGCAAAGGGGATATGGGGAATGCTCATGCGGCCTCTCCTTCGGTCAACAGCCCCTCGGCCACCAGGCGTGCGGCCCAGCCCTGAGGCCCGGTGAAATGATGCACTTGCCAGCCGCGCGTCTGCGCGGCCTCGATATTCTCGACCCGGTCATCGGCAAATAGCAAGGCCGCGGGCGCCAGCCCGCAATCGGCCTCGACGGCGGCATAGATCGGTGCGTGCGGCTTGACCATCTGCATGCGGCCCGAGACATAGGCCCGGTCGAACTCGGTCAGGAACGGGTAGACCGTGCAGGCATAATCGAAGTTCTGTACTCCGAAATTGGTCAGCGCAAAGACCGGCACGCCCTTGTTTCTGAGCGCCCTAAGCAGGCGCACCGAATGCGGGATTTCGGGCGTGGCCAGCTCGATCCAGCTGTCATGCCAGGCCCGGATCTCGTCACGCCAGTCGGGATATTTCTCGGCCCAGTCATAGATCGTGTCGGTGAAATGATGGCCCTGATCGACAAGGTCGTTCATCCCGTGCAAATCGACCTCGGCAAACATCTGCCGCCGCCGCTCCTCGCCCAGAACACGGTCGTAATAGCGCTCGGGCTGCCACTCGATCAGCACATTGCCGATGTCGAAAATCACCGCCTCGATTGTCATCTGAAATCTCTCTTGCCCTGAATGAATGCGGGCCTGCGGCCCTGCCCCGGACTGAACCAAGAGCGGGGCGGATGATCAACCCGAAACATCCGCGTCGAGCCGCCAAACGAAAAACCCCGGCTGCACGGGGCAGCCGGGGTTCGATCTGTTGCAAGAGCGGGGTCGCTCAGAGGCCGGTCGACACGTCGATCGTGTTACCCTCTTCGAGGGTCACATAGGCCTTTTTCACGTCTTTCCGCTTGCCCAGCTGGCCGCGGAACCGCTTGACCTTGCCTTTGGTGATGGTGGTGTTGACCGCCTTCACCTTGACACCGAACAGCGATTCGACCGCTTCCTTGATCTGCGGCTTGTTGCTGTCGATCGACACTTCGAACACCACGGCGCCGTTTTCGGATGCCATGGTCGATTTCTCGGTGATGATCGGCTTGCGGATCACGTCGTAATGTTGTGCTTTCGCGCTCATTTCAGACGAGCCTCCAGTGCTTCGACAGCCGCTTTGGTGAGCACCAGGGTGTCACGCTTGAGGATGTCATAGACGTTTGCGCCCATCGACGGCAGGATATCCAGACCTTCGATGTTGCGCGCGGCGCGGGCGAACCCTTCGTTGACCGCGGCGCCGTCGATGACCAGCGCGCGCTTCCAGCCCAGGTTTGCAACCTGCTTGGCCAGAGCTGCGGTCTTGCCTTCGGCCTCGGCGTTCTCGATCACGACCAGTTCACCCGCCTTGGCCTTGGCCGACAGCGCGTGGCGCAGGCCCAGCTTGCGGAACTTCTTGGTCAGGTCGTGGCCGTGCGAACGCGGGGTCGGACCCTTGTAGACACCACCGTGACGGAAGGTCGGCGATTTGCGCGAGCCATGGCGAGCGCCGCCGGTGCCTTTCTGGCGGTAGATCTTCTTGGTCGAGTAGCTGACCTCGGACTTGGTCAGCACCTTGTGGGTACCGGCCTGCGCGTTGTTGCGCTGCCAGCGGACCACACGGTGCAGGATGTCCGCGCGCGGTTCGAGACCGAACAGCGCTTCGTCCAGGTCGATGTTGCCGGCCTTGGTGCCGTCGAGTTTGATCACATCGAGTTTCATGCTTCACCCCCTTCGGCGGGCGCTTCGGCAACAGGTGCTTCGGTTGCGGCCGATTTCACAGCAGCCGGGAAGGGCAGGCCTTCCGGTGCTTTCTTCTTGACGGCATCCTTGACGGTGACCCAGCCGGACTTCGGACCGGGCACGGCGCCCTTGATGAAGACCAGACCACGCTCGGCGTCGGTTTTCACGACTTCGAGGTTCTGGGTGGTGACACGGGCAGCACCCATGTGACCGGCCATCTTCTTACCCTTGAACACGCGGCCCGGGTCCTGACACTGACCGGTGGAGCCGTGCGAACGGTGGCTGATCGACACGCCGTGCGAGGCGCGCAGACCACCGAAGTTGTGGCGCTTCATGGCACCGGCGAAACCCTTACCGATCGAGGTCCCCGACACGTCGACCTTCTGGCCGGTCAGGAAATGCTCGGCCGAGATCTCGGCGCCAACTTCGATCAGCGCGTCTTCGGACACGCGGAACTCGGCCAGCTTGCGCTTGGGCTCGACCTTCTGTGCGGCGAAGTGGCCGCGCATGGCCTTGGACACGCGCTTGATCTTGGGGGTGCCTGCACCCAGCTGAACGGCGGTATAGCCATCCTTCTCGGTGGTGCGCTGGGCGACGACCTGCAGGTTGTCCAGCTGAAGAACGGTCACAGGGATCTGCTTGCCGTCTTCCATGAACAGCCGGGTCATGCCGACTTTCTTTGCGATAATACCGGAACGCATTCTCTACCCTCCGATCTTACGACTGCAGCTTGATCTCGACGTCCACGCCGGCGGCGAGGTCGAGCTTCATCAGCGCGTCCACCGTCTGCGGGGTCGGATCAACGATATCCAGGAGCCGCTTGTGAGTGCGGATCTCGAACTGGTCACGGCTTTTCTTGTCGACGTGAGGGCCACGGAGAACCGTGAACTTCTCGATCTTGTTCGGCAGCGGGATCGGGCCGCGCACTTGCGCGCCGGTCCGCTTGGCAGTGTTGACGATCTCTTGCGTGCTGGCGTCCAGAACGCGATAGTCAAATGCCTTCAGCCGGATACGGATATTTTGGCTTTGCATTGTCATGCCTTTTTGTCAGGCGTTGGGGTTGAGAGGAGGATCCGCGCGCATCGCAAACCCTCGTCGAACCCAAACGGCGGGAATCACCCCGCCGCCAAATTCTCATCGAGAACCCGCGCGCTATACTAGGGGTCGGGATGGCTGACAAGGGGTTTTGGCCCCCGGCGGCGGGATGCGGGCGCTTTTCCCCCAAATACCACCCGCCAAGGGGATTGCGGGCCAAATATCAGCCCTGGGCATCCCTTTGCGCCGCGCGGATCTCGCGCTCCAGCGCGTCCAGAAAGCGGGCGCGATCGGCCTTGGAAAAGGGTTTGCCGCCACCACCCGCGCCCAGCGGGTTGGCGGCGCGCAGGTCGGCCATCAGGTCGCGCATCGCCAGTTGCTGGCCGATATTGGCGGGGGTGAAGGCCTCGCCATTGTGGCGCAGCACCCGGGCGCCCGCCTCGACACATTTGGCAGCCAGCGGAATGTCGGCGGTGATCACCACATCGCCGCGCCCGGCGCGCTCGGCGATCCACTGGTCGGCCACATCCGGCCCGTCGGGCACGATCACGGTTTCGACCAGCGGATTTTGCGACGGGCGCAGCCCCCCGTTCGACACAACGGCCATGCGCAGCCGGTGCCGGGTGGCCACCCGCTCGGCCTCGGCCCGGACCGGGCAGGCATCGGCATCGACGTAGAGGGTTGTCATGGGGGCGATGTATAGGGGGTTTGGTGGGGGAGAGGTAGGGGGATGGCCGCAAAGAGCCCAGAGTTGCGAGCGCTACGACGGCAAGCCCATCAAATAGACTGGCAAAACGAGTGACAGAATATGGGCTAGTGTTGCCAGAGGGTGTTCAAACGCAACACGAAGCGACGATTTCTCCATGCGGAACATCTTTATTGTATCGTCCCGATATCGTTGAGAAACCGCTAAAAGAAATCCATAGGTTGCGAGCATCGACATGACGACAATAGCGAAGCTTTGATCTGATGACATATTGAAACCCAAGAATCTCTAAACCAGAATTCTGCGCAGAATACGCTTTCGATTCAACGGCAACTTCGTCCGCACAGCCGCCACCCTCACCGCTACTTCTTGGGCTTCTTCACCTTGAACTCCTCGGGGATGGGCATCCGGTTGAACGCGTCCAGACCGGCGGTGCGATAGGCCTCGGCCAGGGTGGGATAGTTGAACGTGTTCTGCACGAAATAGTCCACCGTGCCTTTCAGGTTCATCACCGCCTGGCCGATATGGATCAGCTCGGTCGCGCCCTCGCCCACGATCTGCACCCCCAGCACGCGGCGGGTCTTGAGGCTCAGCAGCATCTTCAGCATACCATGTTCCAGCCCCATGATATGCCCGCGCGAGGTTTCGCGGAATCGCGCCACGCCCACCTCGTAGGGGATGCCGCGTTCCTGCAACTCTTCCTCTGACATGCCGCAGGTGGACATCTCGGGCACCGAATAGATGCCATAGGGGAACCAGGGGCTTTCCGGCAGGGTCGGCGTTTCCAGCGCATGACAGGCCGCGACCCGCCCCTGCTGCATCGAGGTCGAGGCAAGCGAAGGATGCCCGATCACATCGCCGGTGGCATAGATATGGGGCACCGATGTCTGATAGGTCTTGCGATCCACGGTGATCCGGTTGCGGTGATCGGTTTCCAGCCCCACCGCGTCGAGGTTCAGGGCCGAGGTCGCGCCCATCCGACCAGCGGCGAACAGCAGCATCTCGGCGCGGATATGGCGGCCATTGGCCAGGCTGATCTCGATATGGCTACCGGTATCCTCGATCTTCTCCACCGCCGAACCCAGCCGCAGATCGACACCGTTTTCGCGGATCTGATGGGTGAATTCCTGGATCAGGGTGCGGTCGATGAAGTCGAGAAAGGTCTCGCGCGGTTCGATCAGCGTCACCCGCACATCCAGCGCCGAGAACATGCTGGCATATTCGACCCCGATCACCCCGGCGCCGATCACGGCCAGCGAACGCGGGATCCGCTCCATCTCCAGAAAGTCGTCGCCATCGACCACCGTCTTGCCATTGAACGGCACGTAGTCGGGGCGATAGGTCTTGGTTCCGGTGGCGATCAGGAACTTGGCGGCGGTCAGGCGCGTGGTATCGCCCGCCTCGGTCGCGACCTCGATCTCGTGCGGGCCGACAAAGCGCGCCAACCCGTTCAGCGTGTCGATATGGTTGCGGTTGAACTGATGCTCCAGCACGTCGACCTCGTAATCGAGCGTCATGTGCAGCCGCGCCTTGAGATCCTCGGCGCTGATCCGGTCCTTGACCCGGTAGGAGCGCCCGTAAAAGCTGCGCTCGCGCCAGCCCGACAGGTTCAGCACCGTTTCGCGCAGCGTCTTGGACGGGATGGTGCCGGTATGGACCGAGACACCACCCAGCCGGTCCTTGCGGTCGATCACCAGCACCCGGCGTTTCAGCTTGCCCGCCTGAATTGCGGCGGCCCGGCCCGAGGGGCCGGAACCGATGATGATCAGGTCATAGTCGAACGTGCTCATACCGCCGCTCAATCCCGATAAAGCGCTTCGGCATGGAACGACACGTGGTCTTCCATGAAACTGGAGACGAAGAAATAGGAATGATCATACCCCGGTTGCAGCCGCACCGTCGCCTGCTGGCGGCGCTCGGCGATGGCGGCGGCCAGCGCCTCGGGGCGGAGCAGGTCGATGAACTGGTCACTGGTGCCGGTGTCGATCAGGATCGGACCGTCAAAACCCGCCTGTTGCATCATCAGCGTCGCGTCATGTTTCGCCCAGGCCGCCTCGTCTGTTCCCAGATAGGCGTTCAGCTGCTTGCGGCCCCAATCGCTGCCCGTCGGGTTCGAAATCGGTGCGAAGGCCGAGACCGAGCGATAGCGGCCCGGCAGGTTCATCGCCAGTGTCAGCGCCCCGTGCCCGCCCATGGAATGGCCGGTGATCGCCTGACGGGTGGGGTCGATGGCGAAATGTTCCGCCACCAGCGCTGGCAGTTCCTCGGCCACGTAATCCCACATGCGGAAATGCGGGGCCCAGGGTTCCTGGGTGGCGTTCACATAGAACCCGGCGCCCTGACCCAGATCGTAATCCGCGTGATCCGCGACACCCTCGCCGCGCGGCGAGGTATCGGGAAACACCAACGCGATTCCCTGCTCGGCGGCCCATCCCTGCGCACCCGCCTTGACCATGGCGTTTTCATGGGTGCAGGTCAGGCCCGACAGGTACCACAGCACCGGCACCGGGCCGTCCTTGGCCTCGGCCGGCAGGAACAGGCCAAAGGTCATGTCACAGCCGGTGGCGGCCGAGGCATGGCGATAGACACCCTGTACACCGCCGAAACAGGCGTTTTCCGAGACGGTTTCGATCATGACACGGTCCTTTTCCACTGGTTCCCCGCCATGGCTAGCGGGACAGGGCGCAGAGGTAAAGCGTACTGGCCGACCGACCCCGTCTTTTTGCGACACCCTGCGGCGACCCAGCGGCCCGCTTGACTTGTCCCGGACCTGCGCCTTTGATCGCGACAACCGCAGGAGGTGACATGCAAAACCAATTCGACAAGGAACTTCAGGACCGTCTCGTGCGCTATGCCGCCATCGACAGCCAGAGCGACGAAAGCGTGCCCACCTCGCCCAGCACCGCCTGCCAGTTCGACATGCTGCACCTGCTGCGCGACGAGCTGGTCGAAATGGGCGCACAGGATGTGGAACTGACCGAGTATGGCGTGGTGCTGGCCACCATTCCGGGTACCGCGCCGGGGCCGACCGTTGGGTTCCTTGCTCATGTAGACACTGCACCGCAGTTCAACGCCAGCGGCGTGAAGCCACGCGTGATCGGCGGCTATAACGGCGGCGACATCACCTTTCCCGACGATCCCGCGCTGGTGCTGTCGCCCGCCGAACACCCCTATCTGGCGGAAAAGATCGGCCATGACCTGATCACCGCATCCGGCACCACGCTGCTCGGCGCCGATGACAAGGCGGGGGTGGCGATAATCATGACCATGGCGCGGCACCTGCTGAACAGCCCCGATATCGCGCGCGGCCCGATCCGCGTGGCCTTTACCCCCGACGAAGAGATCGGGCACGGCGTAAATGAACGGTTGCCCGCCGATCTGCGCGCCGATTTCGCCTATACGCTGGACGGCGGGCAGGTGGGCGAGATCGAGTATGAAAGCTTCTCGGCCGACCGCGCGGTGGTGACAGTGACAGGCGTGTCGATCCATCCTGGCTGGGCCAAGGAGAAGATGGTCAATGCCATCCACCTCGCCGCGAAGATCGTGCAGACCCTGCCGCAAGCAACGATGACCCCCGAAACCACCGACGGGCGCGACGGGTTTATCCACGCCACCGATATGGAGGGCGGCTCGTCCGAGATGGTGATCAAGTTCATCCTGCGCGATTTCGAGCGCGACGGGCTTGCCGCCAAGGGCGAGTTGCTGCGCCAAGTCTGCGCTGCCGTGCAGGCGGGCGAGCCGCGCGCGGCGATCAAGTGCGAGATCTATCCGCAATACCGCAACATGCGCTATTGGCTGGAAAAGGACATGACACCCGTCGAACTGGCCCGCGCGGCGGCCGAGGCCGAAGGGGTCGCGCCGATCTCGGTCCCGATCCGGGGCGGCACCGACGGCTCTCGCCTGACCGAAATGGGGGTGCCGACGCCCAATATCTTTACCGGCATGCAATGCATCCACGGACCTCTGGAATGGATTTCGGTGCAGGACATGGCAACCGCCACGCGCACCTGCCTGAGACTGGCGCAGATGGCAGCAAAGGGCTGAGGTTTGGGCGAGCGTAATCTGACAGAAGAACGCGACAAGTTTGCCGCCCTGCACCCGGAAGCGCGCCATGTCGTCCATGGCCGCGACTGGGGCGTGATCCGGGTGGGGCAAAGCGGCCCCGCGCTGGTGCTGATCCCGGGTACGCTGGGCCGGGCCGATATCTTCTGGCAACAGATCGCAGCGCTGTCGGGTGAGGCGCGCATCCTCGCGGTCAGCTATCCGGCCTCGGGCGGGATCAGCGATTGGGCGGCCGATCTGGCGCAGATTATCTCGGATGCCGAAATGCAGGGCGCGACCATACTCGGCTCGTCGCTGGGCGGCTATCTGGCACAGTATCTGACTGCCACCGAACCGGCGCTGTGCGGCGGGCTGGTGGCGGCCAATACGCTGGCCTCGGTTCGCGGGATCGACCAGGTGCCACCCTATGCGCTAGACCTTGCCACCACGCCAATCGACGATCTGCGCGCCGGGTTCGAGGCCGGGCTGGCGAGCTGGCAGGCACCCGACCATCCCTATAGCGATCTGGCGAGGCTCTTGCTGCAAGAGGTGCGCACACGCATTCCCGAAGGCGAATTGCGCGCGCGATTGCAGGCGCTGAAAACCGCGCCGGAACTGCCCGCGCAAAGCCTGCCACGTGATCGCATGTTCACTGTCGAAAGCGATGACGACCATCTGATTTCGCCGCCGATGCGCTCGGCCCTGCGCGCTGCGCTGACGCCCGCGCGCGCCTATCGGTTCCGCGCTACCAGCCACTTTCCCTATGTCACCCGTCCCGACGCCTATACCGCATTGCTGCGCGAGGTGCTGGGCCTGACAGGCGATCATGCGATCTGGCCCGCCGGGGAGGAGAGCCTGTCATGAAGATCATATCCGCCGAAGAAATCCGCCAGCACTTGCCGATGCGCGATGCCATCGAGGTGGTGGAAAAGACGATGATCCAAGTTTCGCAAGGGAAGGCCAATCTGCCGCTGCGCACGGTGATGGATATCAACGGCACCAACCGGCTGGGCGTGATGCCCGGCGCGCTGAGCGACCCCACACTTTATGGGATCAAGGTCCTCAGCCTGTTTCCCGGCAATCCCGCCAAGGGGCTCAGCTCGCATACCGGAACCGTGCTGCTGTTCGATGCCGAGACCGGGCAGCCCCGCGCGGCATTGGATGCCGATGCGATCACCGCGATCCGCACCGCAGCCGCAACCGCGGTGGCGACACGGGCGCTGGCCCGGTCTGACGCGCAGGTGTTGGCGCTGATCGGCACGGGCGAGCAGGCCGAAAGCCATATCGAAGCGCTGACACTGGTGCGCGAGATTGCCGAGATCAGGGTTGCCGGGCGCAACCCCGAGCGCGCCGCCGCATTTGTCCGGCGCATGGCCGATCATTATCCCGGCATCACGTTCACCGCTGCCACCGATGTCGAACAGGCGGTCAGCGGGGCCGATATCGTCTGCACGCTGACCTCCTCGCCCTCGGTGGTTCTGCATGGCGACTGGATCGGGCCGGGCACGCATGTGAACGCGGTCGGCGCCTCGATCCCCTCGATGCAGGAAATCGACGAAACGCTGCTGCTGAAATCCGAGCTGTTCGTCGATTACCGCCCCTCGGCCTTTGCCCAGGCGCGCGAGATCATCTCGGCTCTGGAAACGGGCGCGATGAGCGAGGCGCATGTCAGGGGCGAGATCGGCGAGGTTCTCTCGGGCAAGATTCCGGGGCGCTCGGGCACCGATGCGATCACACTCTACCGCTCGCTTGGCATCGCCGCGCAGGATCTGGCCTGCGCCGATCATGTCTGCCGCACCATCGGCTAGCAGACGCCCATCTGGCCGCGACATAGCCGGTATTCGCAGCATTCGCGCCACCGGGCATGGACAAATGCGCCTCTCTTCGTTACATGGCCCAATCTTTGCGCCGGGGTGAGTCCCGCGCCCTATTGGACATTCCCCTGATGACTTCCCCCCTTCTCGATGCCCTCGCCGAGCGCGGCTTCGACACGCTGACCGATGTACAACAGGCGGTCACCGACCCCGAGTTGGCCAGCGCCGACCTGCTTGTCTCGGCCCGGACCGGATCGGGCAAGACCGTGGGCTTTGGTCTTGCCATTGCTCCAACCCTGCTGGGCGAGGCCGAAACGCTGGGCCCGCCCGCCGCGCCACTGGCGCTGATCGTGGCCCCCACCCGTGAGCTGGCCTTGCAGGTCAGCCGCGAACTGACATGGCTGTTCGCCAAGGCGGGAGGGCGCATCGCCACCTGTATCGGCGGCATGGATGCCCGCACCGAGCGCCGGACGCTGGAGCGCGGCGCCCATATCGTCGTCGGCACGCCGGGGCGCCTGCGCGACCACATCACGCGCGGCGCGCTTGATCTGGCCGATATTCGCGCCGTGGTGCTGGACGAGGCCGACGAGATGCTTGACCTCGGCTTTCGCGAGGACCTGGAGTTCATGCTGGGCGAGGCACCCGAAGACCGCCGCACCCTGCTGTTCTCGGCAACCGTCTCTCCGGCCATCGCGGAACTGGCCAAGACCTATCAGCGCCAGGCCGCGCGCATTTCGACCCTGGGCGGCGAACGCCAGCATTCCGATATCTCGTATCAGGCGGTGCAGGTTTCGGGCGGTGACGGCGAACACGCGATCATCAACCTGCTCAGGTTCCATGATGCGCCCACCGCCATCGTATTCGCCAATACCCGCGCCGCCGTGGCGCGGCTGACCGCACGTCTGGCCAACCGTGGCTTTGCCGTGGTCAGCCTGTCCGGAGAGTTGAGCCAGGACGAGCGCAGCCATGCCTTGCAGGCCATGCGCGATGGGCGCGCCCGGGTCTGCGTCGCCACCGATGTGGCCGCGCGCGGCATCGACCTGCCCAATCTCGACCTGGTGATCCACGCCGATCTGCCGACCAATACCGAAGGTCTGCTGCACCGTTCGGGCCGTACCGGACGCGCCGGGCGCAAGGGGATTTCGGCGCTGATCGTCCCGGACAAGATCTCGAAAAAAGCCTCGCGCCTGCTGAAATGGGCCAAGATCGAGGCCGAATGGACCCAGGCGCCCACGCCCGAGGATATCCTGGCCAAAGACGAAGCGCGTCTGCTGGCCGATCCGCTCTGGACCGATCCGGTCGAGGACGAGGAAACCCGCATCGCCGCCGGCCTGATGGAGCAGTTCACGGCCCAGCAGATTGCGGTTGCCTGTCTGCGTCTTTATCGCGCCAAGCTGACCGCGCCCGAGGAACTGAACCAGCCGCCCGCGCGCGGCGCCCCGTCTGTGGCGGCAAGTTTCGGCCCCTCGCGCTGGATCTCGCTGTCGGTCGGGCGCGAACAGCGGGCCGAACCGCGCTGGCTGCTGCCGCTGCTGTGCCGGGCCGGCAATCTGGAGAAAAGCCAGATCGGCAAGATCACCATGCAGGCGCAGGAAACCCATGTGGAACTGGCCGAAGCGGCGGTTCAGGGGTTCCTGGACCAGATCGGCCCGTCCGGTGTCGTCGAAGGCGAGATCACCGCGCGGCTGCTGGATGGCGTGCCGGAAATGACCCGCGGCCCGCAAGGCAAGCCCCGCCCGCGCAGCGACCGGCCGGCGGCAAAGCCGTTCAAACCGGCGAAGCCACGCCATAAGGCCGATCGCGACAGCGCAGCGCCCGCAGCCGAACCGCGCCCGTTCAGAGAGCGCGAGGCCACCCCGGCCCCGGCAAAACCCAGACGCGCCAGGGAAGACGGCGCCGACAGGCCCGCGAAACCGGCGCGCGCAACGCTGCATGCCGGCAAATCCGAGAAGCCGTATAAACCGCGCAAACCGGCCTCGGGCCCCGGTGTCAAGCCGAGCAGCAAACCGGGCGGCAAACCCAGTGACAAACCCGGCGGCAAGCCCTGGGCAAAGCCTGGCGCCAAACCCGGCGTGAAACCGGGCGGCAAGAAACCGGGTGGGAAACCGACAGCTGGCGCGTCGCGCCCCGCAGCGGGGCGCCCGGGCGGTGAAGCTCCGCCAAAGCGCAAGCGGGACTGAGGCTCAGAGCCCGAGCACGTCGACCATGTCGTAATGCCCGGGCGCCTTTCCTTGCCCCCAGAGCGCGGCCTTGAGCGCGCCGCGCGCAAACACCGCGCGGTCGCTGGCCACGTGGCGCAGCACGATCCGCTCGCCCGGGGCGGCAAACAGCACGTCATGCTCACCCACGATGTCGCCACCGCGAATGGCGTGAAATCCGATATCGCCGCGCGTGCGCGCCCCGGTGATGCCATCGCGGGCGCGGTCAGCCACGTCGTCCAGACGCACGCCGCGCCCTTCGGCGGCGGCCTCGCCCAGCATCAGCGCGGTCCCCGAGGGCGCGTCGACCTTGTGGTGGTGATGTGCCTCGATCACCTCGATATCGAAATCCTCGTCCAGCGCGGCGGCCACCTTCTTGGTCAGCTGTACCAGCAGGTTGACGCCAAGGCTCATATTGCCCGCCCGCACGATCACCGCATGACGCGCCGCCGGTTCCAGCGCCGCGATCTGTTCCGCCGTCATGCCGGTGGTGCCGATCACATGCACGCAACGCGCCTGCGCCGCGAGGGCGGCAAATCCCAGCGTCGCGGCGGGCGCGGTGAAATCGATCACCGCCTGCGCCTGTGCAAATGCCTCGAGCGGATCGTCGGTCACCGCTACGCCCAGCGCCTGACCGCCCATCGCCTCGCCCACATCGCGCCCGATCCAGTCATGCCCGGGCCGTTCCAGCGCACCCACCAGACGCACCTTGTCACTGTCGGTGACGGTCCGCACCAGCATCTGGCCCATGCGTCCCGAGGCGCCGGTGATCACGATACCTGGTATATGGGTCATGGCTTGGTCCTTCATTTCCTGCGCTTGTTGCCTCCTACCGTGTTCGGCACCGCTTGGCAAAGCCTCGCTTTGCGCTTAGATCGAAGCCATGGCAAAGAACAAGTTCCACGATGGCCCCGGCCCGTCGCAGCGTCAGCTGCGTGTCGGCGAAGTGATCCGCCGCACCCTGTCCGAGGTGCTGGCGCGCGGCGACGTGCATGATCCCGACCTGAACCGGATGTCGATCACCGTGGGCGAGGTGCGCACCTCTCCCGACCTCAAGATCGCCACCGCCTATGTGCTGCCGCTGGGCGGCAGAGGGCAAGAGGATGTGGTCCAGCTGCTCTCGCGCAACAAGGGAGAGCTGCGCCGGATGATCGGCAAGAAGCTGGGGCTGAAATTCACTCCCGACCTGCGGTTCCGGCTGGACGAGACCTTCGACCGGCTCGACGATACGCGGCGGATGTTCGATCAGGACGCGGTACGCCGCGATCTGGACGAGTGATCCGGGCCGCGGCCGTCCTTTTCCTGCTGGGTGTCGCGGGGCAGGCGGCGGCGGTAGACTGCCGGGATCTAACCCACGAAGGCAATCTTTATACCGTGTGTGAGGTGGATGCGCGCACTGCGGATCTGCGGCTGTTTCTGAACGATGTCGAGGGCGCGCCCTTGGGCCAGTTCTCGACCGTCGATCAGACGTTACAGACCGAGGGCAAGCGGCTGGCCTTTGCCATGAATGCGGGCATGTATCACGATGACCGCTCGCCCGTCGGCCATTATGTCGAGGACGGGATCGAGCAGAAACGAGTGATCGCCAATGCCGGACCGGGGAATTTCGGCCTGCTGCCAAACGGGGTGTTCTGCCTGCGTTCGGGGCGGGCGGATGTGATCGAGACACTCGACTATCAGGCCGCGAAGCCGGATTGCCGCTTTGCCACCCAATCGGGGCCGATGCTGGTAATCGACGGGGCGCTGCATCCGCGGTTTCTGCCCGATTCGACCTCGCGCTATATCCGCAACGGGGTCGGCACCAGCGCCGACGGCGCGCGGGCGGTGTTTGCGATTTCGGGAAACTCGGTGACGTTTTACGAATTCGGCACCCTGTTCCGCGATGTGCTGAAGACGCCGAACGCGCTCTATTTCGACGGCAATATCTCGCGCCTCTATGCGCCTTCGCTGAACCGCGCCGATCTGGGCTTTTCCATGGGTCCGATCGTGGG
>Ga0157387_11260_pt1 | contig 37746 bp, 41 predicted proteins | sample T8_LowC_AmetaT_FD_116788 | JGI IMG/M metagenome (GOLD analysis project Ga0157387, IMG submission 116788) | Metatranscriptome of Roseovarius nubinhibens ISM and Alexandrium tamarense co-culture from University of Georgia, USA - T8_LowC_A metaT... ... | reverse complement strand
TCTTGAGCTGGCTGATCTGAAGGTCGTCAGTACCTGGCGAACGCTGGGCTTGTTCAACTTCGAGACTGAGATTTGCGTGCTTTTTCTTCAGTTCGGTCAAATGCGCGCTCACACTCATGGCGATCCTCCTTCTCTGTTGTCAATGAATCGAGTTGAGCACATCCCGGGCGGCCTGTCACGCGGACAGCGGTCGCATTCTGTGATAAAACCGACATATCGGCCAAACCCGGCTTATCCGGCGCCGGGCCAGGGCAGCGGGGCGGGTTGGCGCAGGACCTTCGCGATTTCAGGCAGGTAGTGGTCGCGGTCGCCTGGATGCCGGCTGCCCTGATGCAGGAACAGCCCGGACTGCAGGCGAAATGGCGCCCGCCCGCCCTTGCGGGCACGCAGAATCACCAGCTCGGCGGCGCGCCCCTGCCGCGGCATCAGCGGCAACACCTCAAGCGAGCCCAGCCGGTCATCGCAGGCCGCCAGCATATCCGGCAAGCGGTCGGCCTTGGCGATCATGTGCAGATAGCCGCGATGGGTCAGCCGCCGCGCCGCCGCATCGATCCAGAGCGCAAGGGGCGTCCGCTCTCCCAAGGCGGTGGCCCGGCCCGCATCGCTGGCCGGGCTGTGGCTGCCAGCCAGATAATAGGGCGGGTTGGCGATGACATGGTCAAAGCTCTGCTGGCGCAGTGCCTGCGGCAGCGCGGCGATATCGCCTTCGACCACGTCGAGCGCGATATCGTTCGCTGCTGCGTTGCGCCGCGCCAGATCGGCATAGCCCGGCTGCAACTCGACCCCGGTCAGCGCCAGATCGGGCACCCGGGCGCCCAGAGACAGGATCGCCGCACCGGCGCCACAGCCCAGTTCCAGCACCGATTGCCCGGTCTGTGCGGCGACGCTGGCGGCCAGAAACACCGGATCGACCCCGGCCCGATATCCGTCTCGCGGCTGAAACAGCCGCAGGTGACCGCCCAGAAAGGCGTCACAGCTCAGCTCGCTCTCGGCAAAGGCGGTCATCTGCCCAGCGGGATGTCGTTATCGGTGACCACCCGCAGGGCGCGGTCGTAATCCTCGTCCCGCACCATCATGCGGCGCGGAAAGATTCCGATCCCGCCTTCGAGGATGCTCATATTTACGTCCATCTGAAAGCAGTCTATATCCTCGCCCTCGAGAAGGGCGGATGCAAAGGCCATGACGGTCGGGTCGGTGCTGCGCAAAAGTTCCTTCATGGGGATGGATGTAAGGGCAAGGCTGGCGCATTGTCGAGCCTTGTTGCAGGAGAGCGATGGACGCCAAGGTGAGCACGAAACCGCATGAGATGCTGGCGGCAACCCTGTCCCAGGAGATGGCGGCGGTAAATGCGTTGATCCGCACCCGGATGGCGTCGGAGCACGCCCCGCGCATTCCGGAGGTGACAGCGCATCTGGTCGAGGCCGGCGGCAAACGCCTGCGCCCGATGCTGACGCTCGCGGCGGCGCGGCTGTGCGGCTATCAGGGCGAGGATCATGTCAAGCTGGCCGCTACGGTCGAATTCATCCACACCGCCACCCTGCTGCATGACGATGTGGTGGACGAAAGCGGCCAGCGCCGCGGGCGGCCCACCGCCAACCTGCTCTGGGACAACAAATCCTCGGTGCTGGTGGGCGATTACCTGTTTGCCCGCAGCTTCCAGCTGATGGTGGAAACAGGCTCGCTCAGGGTGCTGGATATCCTGGCCAATGCCGCCGCCACCATCGCCGAGGGCGAGGTGCTGCAAATGACCGCCGCCAGCGACCTGCGCACGGATGAGAGCGTTTATCTGCAAGTTGTGCGGGGCAAGACGGCGGCACTGTTTTCCGCCGCGACCGAGGTCGGCGGCGTGATCGCCGGGGTGCCCGAAGCGCAGGTCAGGGCGCTGTTCGAGTACGGCGACGCGCTGGGCATCGCCTTTCAGATCGCCGACGATTTGCTGGATTATCAGGGCGACGCCAAGGCGACGGGCAAGAATGTAGGCGACGATTTCCGCGAACGCAAACTGACCCTGCCGGTGATCAAGGCGGTGGCGCAGGCGACGGACGAAGAGCGCGCGTTCTGGGTGCGCACCATCGAGAAAGGCAAGCAGGCCGAGGGTGACCTGGAACAGGCGCTGGCCCTGATGGAGAAGTACGGCACCCTTGCGGCGACCCGCGCCGACGCCCATGCCTGGGCCGAGAAGGCGCGTACCGCATTGGAATTGCTGCCCAATCACGAAATCCGCACCATGCTGAGCGATCTGGCCGATTACGTGGTGGCCCGGCTGAGCTGAGGTCAAAGGGGGCGCTGCCCCCTCGGCCCTGACGGGCCGCTCTCCCGAAGTATTTCAGGCGAAATGAAGGGGCGGGGGTTCTAGAGAACACGCCCGTGGGCGCACCACCACCCTGGATGCGCTAGGCGGAGCACGGCCTTGGCAACCGACTTGGCGGAATGCCCATCGGACGGGAAGAGACCAAAACAGGTGGCCCCCGAGCCGGACATACCGGCGAAAAGCGCCCCTGCGTCGCGCAGGGCATTCAGCACATCGGCGATCACCGGCTGCTGCGCGATGGCAGGTTCGGCAAGGTCGTTGCGCTGATCGGCGAGCCAGCAGGTGAACTCGGGCAGGTCGCGCCAGCGCGGCAGTTCCGGGTTCATGGGCGCGTTTTCCTTCACGATCAGCGACTTGAAAACGGCGGGCGTCGAAACCGCGACGCGCGGATTGACCAGAACGATATCCATCGCGGGCAGTGGCGGTATCGGGCCCAGCCGGTCACCGATACCTTGCATGCGGGCCGGCACCGGGAACAGACAGACAGGAACATCAGCGCCAAGTGTCAGCGCCTGTTCTGCACTGGGCGCGGCGAGGCCCCAAAGCTGCGCCAGGGCGCGCAGGGTGGCGGCGGCATCGGCCGACCCCCCACCGATACCCGAGGCCACGGGCAGCCGTTTCGTCAGCGAGATCGCAGCGCCGCGTTCAGGCGCCAGAAGGCGGGCCGCGCGCAGCACCAGATTGTCCGGCTCGGCGGCAAGTCCGCCCGCCTCTGGCCCGTCGATATCCAACGACACCCTGTCTGACGCAGACACTCGGATGGTGTCTCCGATATCCGCGAAGACAACCAGCGAATCGAGCAAGTGATAGCCATCATCCCGCTGGCCGGTCACATGCAGGGTCAGGTTGATCTTGGCCGGCGCAAAGGCCTCAATCGCCATTGGCAACCTTGAGCGGCGGCACACCTTCCTCGGCCAGGACCCGGTCGAGACCGATTTCCAGCTTGCGGCGGATACGTTCGGGATCGGCCTCGCCATCAGTGTCATCGGCCTTGATGAAGGAAAGCGCTCGCCTCCACTGGAATTCGGCCTCGCGCACCCGCCCCACAGCCCAGAGCACGTCGCCGAGGTGGTCGTTGACCACCGGATCGACCGGCATCAGCTCGACCGCGCGTTCCATATGGCCGACCGCCTCGTCATAGCGGCCAAGCCGGAACAGCACCCAGCCGAGGCTGTCGACGATATAGCCGCTGTCGGGCCGCGCGGCGACGGCGCGTTCGATCAGATCGAGCGCCTCGTCCAGCTTCTCCTGCTTTTCGACCAGCGAATAGCCCAGGTAATTCAGCACCTGCGGCTGGTCCGGATTCAATTCCAGCGCGGCGCGGAAATCGGCCTCGGCACCCGGCCAGTTGCCCAGCCGCTCGTGACAGATGCCTCGGGCATAGTGCAGGAACCACATGTTAGGCGCGCCGGGATCTGTCAGCTGCAGCGCCTTGTCATAGGCCGTGGCGGCACGGTCATAGGCCTCTTGCTGGCGTTGCAGATCGCCCAGCGCCACAAAGGCCTGCGGCTGCGAGGGATAGTCCTTGGCCAGCTTCTCCAGAACCTCGATGGCGGCATCAGGCTTGGCCGAGCGGCGCAGCGCCTCGGCCCGGCCCAGCTCTGCCGCGTGATAGTCGGGGCTGTCATTGGGGATCTGCTTGTAGGTGGCAACCGCCAGATCGTATTGCCCCAGCGATTCCAGCAATCCCGCCGTCATCAGCAACGCATCTATATGATCAGGGCGCAGATGCACTGCCGAGCGGATATAGACCAGCGTGAAGTCGTCGGACGCCTCGCCGTTGAGCGCGGCGCCGATGGTAAAGAACACCTCGGCCAGGCCGTCGCGGACCGAACGCACCAGAGAGAAGGGCAGCGTTTCGCCAGCCACCAGCCGATCGGCGATATCGCTTAGCGCCGGGTCGAAACCGCCGCTGAACACATCGGCCAGCATCTCGAGCGCCTGATCGTTGCGGTCGAGCTGCGACAGGATCTCGGCCCGGGCCAGCGCCGCGCGGCGCGAGATGGTGGTCAATGCCCCGTCATCGGCGGCAAACAGCGCCTCGGCGCCCTCGAAATCACCAACCGAGGCCAGCGCCATCGCCTTGTGATAATTGGCGAATCCACGCAACCCGGCCTCGTCCGCCACCTTGTCGAACTGGGCCAGCGCCCGGGCGACCGAACCCAACCCCATCTCGGCCCAGCCAGCGACCAAACCATCGACCAGCTTGCCTACGCCCCGCATCTCGGGGTCGCGGTCCAGCACCTCCTGATAGCGTTCCTCGCTCAGCAGGTGAACGACGATGGCGATATTGGCGACCTGGCTTTGCAGCCCGGCCTCCTGCATCAGCTGTGCGACGGGATAGGCCTGTTCAAGCCGCCCAAGCGCCAACTGAGACAGCACCATGTTCTCCATCAGGGCCGGGTTCTGTGGGTCAATGGCCAGCGCGCGCGCGAAATAATCCGCGGCAGACGAGAAGTCGTTGGCAAAGACCGCCTGGCGCGCGGCCAGATACGAGCCCGCCCCGACATCCGCCGAGACCGGCACCGACAAGGCCGCAGCCAGGACTGCCGCCACCGCATTTCTGACCAGAGATATCGCCAAGGATCCGCCCTTCCAGCTGCTTTGAAGCAAAGCTAGGGCGTTGCGGGGGCGGGTGCAATGGCTCAAGGGCGTAAGCGCGGTAAGCGGCAATAAACATCCGGTCATCTGCACAAAATAAAACACCGGGCGGTGTGTCCGCCCGGTGTCTGTCTCGGTGTGAATGCGCGATCACATGTTGGGATAGTTCGGACCGTCGCCACCCTGCGGGGTGACCCAGGTGATGTTCTGGCTGGGATCCTTGATATCGCAGGTCTTGCAGTGCACGCAGTTCTGGAAGTTGACGACAAAGCGCGGGCCGCCCTCATCCTCGACCACCTCGTAGACGCCAGCCGGGCAATAGCGCTGTGCCGGCTCGTCATATTTGGGCAGGTTCACCTTGACCGGCAGGTCGGGGTCGGTCAGCCGCAGGTGGCAGGGCTGGCTTTCCTCGTGGTTGGTGGCGGCAAAAGACACGTTGGTGAGCCGGTCGAAGGATAGCACGCCATCGGGCTTGGGATAGTCGATGGGCTTGTGTTTGCTGGCATCCTCGGTCGCGGCGGCGTCGGTCTTGCCATGGCCCAGGGTGCCGAACAGCGAAAAGCCCAGCGTATTGGTCCACATGTCCAGCCCGCCCAGCGCCAGGCTGGCGGCAAGGCCCCATTTCGACCACATCGGCTTGACGTTGCGGACCTTTTTCAGGTCCTTGCCGATCGGGCCGCTGCGCACTTCGGTCTCGTAATCGCTCAGCTCGTCCGACTGGCGGCCCGCCTTGATGGCGGCATGGGCGGCCTCGGCCGCGGCCTTGCCCGACAGCATCGCGTTATGGTTGCCCTTGATGCGCGGCACGTTGACCATGCCGACCGAACAGCCCAGCAGCGCCACGCCGGGCGCTACCATCTTGGGCATCGACTGGTATCCGCCCTCGGTGATGGCGCGGGCGCCATAGGCGACGCGCTTGCCGCCTTTCAGCAGTTCGGCCACCATCGGGTGATGCTTGAACCGCTGGAACTCCATATAGGGGAACAGGTGCGGGTTCTTGTAGTTCAGGTGCACCACGAAACCGACATAGACCTGGTTGTTGTCCAGGTGGTAGATGAACGACCCGCCGCCCGCATTGCCGCCCAGCGGCCAGCCCATCGTGTGGGTGACCGAGCCTTCGCGATGCTTGGCCGGGTCGATCTCCCAGATCTCTTTCATGCCGACGCCGAATTTCTGCGGCTCCTTGCCTTTTTGCAGGTCGTATTTGGCGATGACTTCCTTGGCCAGCGACCCGCGCACGCCTTCGGACAGGAAGACATATTTGCCGTGCAGCTCCATCCCCGGTTCGGTGTTGGGGCCATAGGACCCGTCCGCCTCGAGGCCGAAGACACCGGCAACCACGCCCTTGACCTCGCCATTGTCGCCATAGACCAGTTCCGAGCAGGACATGCCGGGGAAAATCTCGACACCCAGTTCCTCGGCCTGTTCGGCCATCCAGCGGCAGACATTGGCCATCGAAACGATGTAGTTGCCGTGGTTGTTCATCAGCGGCGGCATCGGAAAGTTGGGGATGCGGATCTGCCCGGCCTCGCCCAGCATATAGAAGTTGTCGTCCTTGACCGGCACGTTCAGCGGCGCGCCCTTCTCCTTCCAGTCGGGGATCAGCGCATCCAGACCACAGGGATCCAGCACCGCGCCCGACAGGATATGCGCGCCCACCTCCGAGCCCTTTTCCAGCACGACGACATTCAGGTCGGCATCGAGCTGCTTGAGACGAATGGCCGCCGACAGGCCCGCCGGACCCGCCCCGACGATCACCACGTCATATTCCATCGCTTCGCGTTCAATCTCGGCCATCGTGACGCTCCTTGGCTTTGGTTTCGCTCTCCGGTCGCGGGCCGGACGCAATAAAGTTTCGCGTTTGATTACAGGCTATGCAGGTCAAGCGTCAATTGAAACGCGGGGTTATATTCGCACATGCAGCAATTCCCAGGCCCGATGAGGGTTCTTGCGGGCCTTTCAGGATAATTTGCCGCAACCCCTGGAATCGCCCTACTCTGCCCTCATCCTGTTATCTGGAGAGATTGAATGCCCGTATCCCTGCAAGTCGCCTATCCCACCCGCGACGACACCACCTTCGATTACGACTACTATCTCACCACCCACATGGGTCTGGTCGCCGAGCACATGGGCCCCCACATCCAGAACACGGTTGTGACCAAAGGCTTGGCAGGCGGTCCCGACACACCGCCGCCGTTTCACGCGATTGCCACCATCGTGTTCGCCGACCAGAACGCGATGAACGCGGCAATGAAGGCGTCGGGACCGGTGGTCTCCGACATCCCCAATTTCTACAACAGCGCCCCCCAGATGCTGATTGGCGAAGTGGTCGGCTAAACCGGCGTCACAGGTCGCCGGTTTCGTCCAGCACCAACCGGGGGCCCGGCCCCTTGCTGCCAACCCGATCGGCCGGATTGTATAGCGCGCAATTGGGCAGGCTCAGACAACCGCAGCCGATACAGCCGTCCAGATTGTCCCGCAGCCGCTCCAGCGTTGCGATTCGCTGGTTCAGCCGTTCGCGCAGGGCAGTGCTGATGCGGGTCCAGTCACCGCGCGTGGGGGTGCGGTTACCCGGCAGCCCGGCGAGAACCTCGCGGATTTCGGGCAGGGTCAGCCCCAGCTGTTGCGCGATCATGACAAAGCTCAGCCGCCGCAGATCTGCGCGCTGATAGCGCCGCTGCCCCCCCGCGTTGCGCCAGGGCGCGATCAACCCTTGGGTTTCGTAATAGCGGATCGCCGACACCGCCAACCCGGTGCGCCGCGCCAGGGCGCCGATCGAGAGACCTTCGGAAGCGGGCATATTTTTTTCCTGCACAGACCTTGACCTAAAGTTAGGTTTAGAAATTATCTTCACCCGTGGCAACAGAGCAAAAGGATGATTTTCATGAAAGCCACCCTGGAACACGCAAACCTTACCGTCGCCGATCCCAAGGCGACCGCCGCATGGCTGAACACGGTGTTCGGCTGGGAAACCCGCTGGGAGGGCGCCGCGATCGCGGGCGGCTATACCGTGCACGTGGGTGATGCCGGCACCTATCTGGCGCTTTACGCCCCGCCCAAGCCGGTCCCCTCGGCCGAGACCAGCTATGACGTGATCGGCGGGCTGAACCATGTAGGCGTCGTGGTCGACGATATCGACGCGACCGAGGAACGGGTGCGCGCGGCCGGCTTTACCCCGCATAACCATGCCGATTACGAACCCGGGCGCCGGTTCTATTTCGACGATGACAACGGCATCGAATTCGAGGTCGTCAGCTACCCCTAAGGCGGGGTTCTGCGCACCGGCGGCTTGTCCCCTCTTGCATTCCACGCGCGGTTTGGGTCAGGTAAACATCAACCCAACAGTCGCCCCGACGCATCGCGCGGCGGGGCGACGCAATTTGTGCGTGGACAAGACGATATGGAAAAGATCCCCATGACGCCTTCGGGCTTTGCCGCGCTCGAAGCCGAGCTGAAACAGCTCAAGAGCGTAGAGCGCCCAGCCATCATCAAGGCCATCGCCGAGGCGCGCGAACATGGCGACCTTTCGGAAAATGCCGAATACCATTCGGCGCGCGAGAAGCAGTCCTTTATCGAGGGCCGCATCAAGGAACTGGAAGGCGTGCTGTCGCTGGCCGATGTCATCGACCCCACAAAACTGTCCGGCGCGATCAAGTTCGGGGCCCGGGTGACGCTGGTGGACGAGGACACCGACGAGGAAAAGACCTGGCAGATCGTCGGTGAACACGAGGCCAATATCGAAAAGGGCCTGTTGAACATCAAATCGCCGATTGCCCGCGCGCTGATCGGCAAGGACGAAGGCGACAGCGTCGAGGTGAAGACCCCCGGCGGCCAGAAATCCTATGAAATCCTGAGTATCGAGTACTCCTGACGGAGCATCCCCCATGTCCGGCCCGTCGCCTGACCCAGACCCCGCCCGCAACACACCGCTTGGGCTTTATGACCGGCCCCGGCGCGCTTCGGTGACCGGGATCGAAATCATTGCCATCGCTCTGACCCTGCTGTGGCTGGCGGTGTCGGTCTATCTGTTCGCCTTTGCCGATGCCGGCGCTGGCGGGGGGATCGGATTTCTGGTGACCATGCTCGCGATCTTCATGCCGGTGGCAATGATCTGGGTGGCGGCCACGGCTGCCAAGGCGAGCCGGGTCATGCGCGAGGAAAGCCAGCGCCTGCAAGCGGCGATCGACGCGATCCGCCAGGCCTATATCAGCCAGCAACAGAAACAGGCCGCAGGGCACGAACCCTCGGTCGCCAAGAAGCTGGACGAAATCGCCGCCGCCGCCAAGAAGACCGAAACCACTCTGGCCACCTTCTCGACCTCGCGGCGGGCGCGTGCCCTGCCCATGCCCGCTGCCGCACCGGAAAGCGCCGAGGATCAGGGGCTGTTGGCGCTTGGCACCCCGGCCGAGGCGCTGTCGCCGCCGCTCTCGACCGAGGACCTGATCCGCGCCCTGCATTTCCCGGAAACCGCCGAGGATGTCGAAGGCTTCGCCGCGCTGCGCCGCGCACTCAAGGACCGCTCGGCAGCGCAACTGATCCAGGCCGCGCAGGATGTGCTGACCCTGCTCAGCCATGAAGGCATCTATATGGACGACCTGCGCCCAGACATGGCCCGGCCCGAGGTGTGGCGGCAGTTTGCCCATGGGGCGCGTGGGCGAACGGTGGCGTCATTGGGCGGCGTGCGCGACCGCTCGTCACTGGCGCTGACCGCAGGCCGGATGAAGCAGGACCCGATCTTTCGCGATGCGGCGCATCATTTCCTGCGCCTGTTCGACCGGATGTTCACCACGTTCGAGGCTCAGGCCAGCGATGCCGAGATCTCGGCCCTGGGCGAGACGCGCACCGCTCGCGCCTTCATGCTGCTGGGCCGGGTGGCGGGCACCTTCGACTAAGCCCGCGCCCGAACGCCTCAAGATCAGAGACCGAAACTGCCGTAAGGAATGAACCGCACCGGATCGCCCGGGCGAATATGACAGGCGTCATCGCCGATTTCGACCAGCCCCTCGGCCCAGCTGAGCCCGCTGACCCGGCCCGACCCTTCGGAGGCGAAGACCTCGACCCGGCCGTCGCGGACACGGGCGCGCAGATATTCGCGCCGCCCGGGTTTCTTGCGTTTCTCGAACCCGGCGGGCAGGTCATACCCTTGCGGCACACTCCAGCTTTCGCCCGCCAGAACCGCCATCGCCGGACGGGCAAAAACCAGGCTGCATACCAATGCGGCGACCGGATTGCCCGGCAGGCCAAAGACCGGTTTGCCCTGCCAAAGACCCAGCGCCAATGGCCGCCCCGGTTTCAGCGCGATGCGCCATTGCTGCATCGCCCCCGCCGCGCGCAGCAACGCCGAGACATGGTCCTCGTCCCCCGCCGAGGCACCGCCGCTGGTCAGGATCACATCCGCCTCGGCAGCCGCCCGGTCAAACGTTGCGCGCAGGGTGGTGCGGTCATCGGGCACCCGCCCCAGATCGACCGGTGCATGACCCAGCCGATGGATCAGCGACAACAGCATGGGGCGGTTGGCGTCAAATATCTGTCCCGGCCCGGCGGTCTCTCCCGGCTCGACCAGCTCATCCCCCGTCGACAACACGGCGACGCGCAACTGCCGGCGCAGCGGCACCACGCCCAGCCCGACCGAGGCAAGCAGAGCCAGATCGGCCGGTGTCAGCCGCCGCCCCGCGGGCAGCACGACCGCCCCCTCGGCCACATCCTCGCCTGCCTTGCGGGTATTGGCGCCACGCTTGAGCGGCCCGCGAAAGGCGATTTCACCGGTGCCCAAAGTCACGTCTTCTTCAAGGATCACGGTCTCGACCCCCTCAGGCAGGGCCGCGCCGGTCAGCACCCGCAAGGCCCGGCCCGCAGGTAGCACCCCGTCAAAGGGCACGCCCGCAGCCGCGCGCCCCTCCTCCAGCGGCATCACATGCGCGCCCTCGGGTACCGCCCCGGCAAAGCCATAGCCGTCGACCGCGCTGTTGGCCTGCGGCGGGCTGGACCGCAATGCCACCGCATCCGCCGCCAGCACCCCGCCCAGCGCCTGCGACAGCAGGCGCATCTCGACACCGGTGACCGGCCCCAGCCTGTCGCGCAGCATGTCGAGCGCGGTATCGACAGGGGTCCACTCGACCCCGGCGGGCAGGGCAAAACAGTCGTTGCGCAGCGGCGGCGGCTCGATCCCGGTCATCCTTGATCCACTCCCAAAATCCAGCCCTCTTCGGGCGCCGTCACGTTCAGCAGAGACCCGAGCCTTGCCAGCGACATGCCCGACAGATCGCTTGCTACCCGCTCGACCTGCCAGGCATCCTTGATCCGTCCCTCGGGCGCCTTGCCCAAGGTCAGCGAGGGCCAGATTTCCACCAATGCAACCGGCTTGTCCAACCGCTCGAAGGGCCAGACACCTATTTGCCCGGCAAAACGGCGGCGCAACCGCGCCAGAACCGGCAGCCCCATCATCACCTGACCGCCAACCGCCCCGGCCCCAGCCATCTGCCAGCAGGTAAAGGCGCCCGGCGCGCGACGCTCGACCAAGCGCCGGTCAGCAAACGGATTGTGGTAGTCGCGCTTGGTTCGGGGCAACCCGCCAATGTCGCGCTTCAGCCCGTTGGCCCAGAACGGCCCCTTGCCGCCCAAACCGCGATTGACCGCACCCGCGAGATCGAACCGGTTATTGGCCTTCGGCGTGTCCTCGATCCGGGCCTCGAACCAGTCCCAAATGTGCAGCGGGTCATCCGATCCACTCACCGCCCGGGCAAATCCCGTCGGATAGCCAAAGGGAAAGTCAAACCCCAGCATCAAGCGGCGGCCAGCGGCCAGAGCGGTTTCGATCAGATCGCACAGCCAGTTCTCGGCCAGCCCCCGGTTGCGGAGATAGACCGGCTCCGCCCCCGCGACACAGGCCCAGATCGCATCCTTGCGCGGGCGCGGGCCGGTATCGTTGCCGCCCGACCAATCGACCATGGCAATGGTGTCAAAGGGCCTCACAGCCCGACCTCGGAGAGGATGAAATCGGCAATCGCGGTTGTGTCGTTCAGGTCGAACACCGGCCGGTCAAGCGTCAGGGGCGTATCACTTGCCACCGCCCGTATGGTCGGATCACCCGGCGCGATCAAAGCGGTCCCCGCTTCGGCGCGGAATGCCTCCACCTTGGGATGGCCCTCACGCTTGTAACCCTCGATCAGCACCAGATCGACAGGCGACAGACGCCCCAGCAGCTCGCTCAACGGCGGTTCCGCCGCGCCGCGCAATTCGGTCATCTGCGCCACGCGATAGCGTGAGGCAAGGATCACCTCGGAGGCCCCCGCCTGCCGGTGCCGCCAGCTGTCGCGGCCCGGATGGTCGACGTCGAACGAATGATGCGCATGCTTGACCGTCGAAACCGTCAGCCCCCGCCCGGTGATCTCGGCCACCAGACGCTCCATCAGCCCGGTCTTGCCTGCGTTCTTCCAGCCGGTGACGCCATAGATCCTCATGCGCGCTCCAACAGGGTTTCGGCCCGGGCCAGATCCTCGGGCGTGTTGACGTTGAAGAAGGGATCGAACGGCTCGGCCTGAAACAGCGCCTCGCGCCCGCCATGCCGGTCGGTCCACAGCACCACCTTGCGCAGGCCGTCGTTCAGAGCCGCGCGCAGATCGTCACGCAGGGCCACGGGCCAGAGGCCGAAGGTCGGGTGCCGGTTGACCCTGCCCCCCGATTTCAGCACCGCGCCATCGCGCGGGGTGGTGGCCAGCACCAGCGGATGCGCCTGCCCCTCGGATGCAGCGACCAGCCGCGCCACCAGATCGCGCGGGAAAAACGGCGTGTCAGCGGCGGCGGTGACGATGCTGTCGGCCCTCTGCCCTGCGGCCCAGTCAAGCCCGGCCAGCACGCCCGCCAGCGGCCCGGCAAACCCCTCGACCGTGTCGGGCAGAACCGGCAGGCCAAACCCGTTAAACCGCGCCGGATCGCCATTGGCATTCAGCGCCAGCCCGGAAACCTGCGGCGCCAGCCGGTCGATGACATGGCCCAACAGAGGTTGCCCGCCCAGCGGCAACAGTCCTTTGTCACCACCGCCCATGCGGGTGGCCAGACCGCCAGCAAGGATTACGCCGAGGGGTTTGGTCATTTTGGAGGCTCCTCCGTCCAGCGTTTCGGGCGCATCACAACAAGCGAGAAGGCAATAGTCGCGAGACAAACCAAATAGAAAGCAGCGCTGAATACGACGCCCAATCCGGCCACAAAAAGTCCTTGAAGTACGACAGAAATCAAAACGACTCGCCGATACTTCCGAAGCGCCTCGATTGCACGCGCTGTGTGTTCAAGCTGAGGGGGAGGCCCCCAAAGGGCTAACCTCCAATAGAGCCGTCTATGGGAGTAATCGCCTGCAACACTCAGTACCGGGCTTGCCGGGTTTTCCAGCTTCCAGCCTAGTGCGGCACGCAGCTCCCAAGACGTCGTCTCCATTTCCGTGAAATACACACCCAGATTGTGCAATCCCCACCAAATGAGAAAGAGCCCTGAAAAGCCAATTGCAATCCAAAGGGCAAACCCAGAAACGATCCAGACTCCCAAATCGCCGTTCATCGCAATGGCAGCCCCGCCAAATCACAGGCTGGCGAAGGGCCGGGCGATGCCCTTCTACCTTTCTCAAACCGACGGAGCGTCGCCAAAAAAATGGGGGACGCTTCGCCTCCGCCCGCTGACGGCCCCTGCCCTATCACACTCATTGCGCACTCTTCCGGCGGTGTTTCCTGTCCTCGACCGGTACGCTGTCGGGGTCGGCATCCCAGACCAGCCGCTCGGCTCCCGACAGGCAGACAAACCGTTGGCCGCGCATCCTGCCGATCAGGGTCAACCCCACCTGACGCGCGATCTCGACCCCCCAGGCGGTAAAGCCCGAGCGCGAGGCCAGCACCGGGATGCCCATCATCGCGGTCTTGATCACCATCTCGGAGGTCAACCGCCCGGTGGTGTAAAGGATCTTGTCGTCCGCCCCCTCGCCCGTGGACAGCATCCAGCCCGCGATCTTGTCCACCGCGTTGTGGCGGCCCACATCCTCCATATAGACCAGCGGCCGGTTCCGGTGGCACAGCACCGTGCCATGGATGGCCCCGGCCTCCAGATACAGCGAGGGCGTGCGGTTGATCCGCGCCGCCAGATCGTAGAGCCAGGATGTGCGTACCTCCACCTGAGGCAAGCGAACCTCCTCCAGCCCCTCCATCATGTCGCCGAATACGGTGCCCACCGCGCAGCCGCTGGTGCGGGTCTTTTTCTTCAGCTTTTCCTCGTGGCTGGTTTCCACCGCGGTGCGCACCACGACCGTTTCCAGATCCTCGTCGAAATCTACGCCGGTGATCTCTTCATCCGGCCTCAGCATGCCCTGATTGCGCAGGAACCCCAGCGCCAGATACTCGGGGTAATCCCCGATGGTCATGGCGGTCACGATCTCCTGACTGTTGAGGAAGATCGTCAGCGGGCGTTCCTCGACCACCGAGAGGCGCGTGGGCGCGCCGGTCTGGTCCAGCCCCTCGACCGCGCGGGTCAGGCGGGCGGCGCCCGGGTCGGGGGCGATGATGTAATCCGACAGGTCGTCCGAGATAGCCAATTGCAACCCTTTCGATGGCCCGGTACAGCGGTTGGGCTTACCTTAGGATTTAGGCATGTCCTTCACCACATCCAAATCCGTCTACTGGAAGGGTTTTCGCGACGGCGCGCCCTTCATCATGGTGGCGGCCCCCTTTGGCACCCTGTTTGGCGTCTTTGCGACCGAGGCAGGGCTGAACCTGGTACAGGTGATGACCTTTACCGCCACCGTCTTTGCCGGCGCGGCGCAGTTCACAGCGCTGCAACTCTTGCTCGATGACACGCCGACACTGATCGTGCTGTTGTCGGCGCTGGCGGTCAATCTGCGGGTGGCGATGTATTCCGCCGCGCTGACGCCCTATCTGGGCGCGGCGCCGCTGTGGCAGCGCGCGGTTGCCGCCTATTTCACGGTGGATCAGTCCTATGCCCTGTCGGTGGTGCGGTTCGAGACCGAGCCGGACCTGACCGTGCCGCAGCGGATGGCTTACTTCTTTGGCACCGTGACGCCGCTGGCGCCCGCCTGGTATCTGGCGACCTATCTGGGTGCGGTACTGGGCACCCGCATCCCCGACAGCTGGGCGCTGGATTTCGCCCTGCCGATCACCTTTCTGGCGATGATCGGGCCGATGCTGCGCACCCTGCCGCATGTGATTGCGGCACTGGTTGCGATCGTGACCGCGCTGCTGACGGCAGCTGTGCCGTTCAACCTGGGCCTGCTGATTGCGGGCACCGCCGGGATGATGGCCGGTGCGCGGGCCGAGGTAATACTGGAGCGCAGGAGCAAACGGACATGAACGGGATCGACCCATCAACCATGTGGATCGTCATCGCCGGGCTCGCCTTTGGCAGCTTTGGCCTGCGCTTTGTCTTTATCGGGCTGGTGGGCGACCGTCCGCTGCCCGGCTGGCTGCTGCGGCACCTGCGCTATACCGCCGTGGCCATCCTGCCCGCGCTGATCGCACCGCTGGTGATCTGGCCGCAGGCCACCGGCGGCCAGCCCGATGTGCCCCGGATGAGCGCGGCGGCAGTGGCGCTTGCCGCCGGATACTGGTCGAAAAACGTCCTGGTCGCGATATTTTCAGGGGCAGGCACGCTTTACGGCCTGCTCTACCTGCTGGGCTGAGATCGAGGCTCAGCCCGGCTGGTTCAGCTTGGCGTTGTTGGCGGCCAGACCCTTTTGCAGGTCGGCATCGTCCTGCTCGTAATACCTGTTCGTCACTGCACCGGGGCGCGACCCGAACTGATCGGCCAGCTTGGTTGGCTGGAACGTCACCTTGATGTCGCCAAAGCCCGGCACCTGCTGCAGCAGGCGGGCGGTATAATTGGCACAATAGGCCCCCGGCACCGGCCCCATGCTGCGGGCCAGACGATAGGCCGCCTCGGCCTGTTCGGGGGTCACTTCCAGTTCCTGCACCACAACGTGATGGGTTTCGCGCGCATGTGACCCGCGATAAGCGGTCTCGACCGCCGGGGTGATGCCATAAAGCACGTCATTCTGTTCCGGCACGATATCCGCCCAGAACGATCCCGCCGGGTCAAAGATCACCCGTTCGCTGGCATTGATCATCAGCGAGGTATGCGCCCCCGCGCCCGAACGGTTGTTCACCATCGTGTAAAGCGTCAGCTTCGCCGGCCCCGGATCGCGATAACGCACGGCGGCCACAGTTGCGTCATCCGCAGGCGGCGCGCTCTGGCGGGTGCAAGCCATCAGGCTCAGCGCCAGCGCGCCGGCAAGAAAAATCAGCTTCACGGGAAAGCCCCCTTCGGGATCAGGCGGTGAACACGGCCATGAACAGCAGGACGAAGAAGATCACGACACAGACCCGGATCATCGCCTTGATGAACCCGTCAAAGGTATTGGTCTGAGTGGTGATGTCCATCGAACCGGGTTTAAAGTCAGCCATTGCAGTCATCCTATTCGCGTGTTTTCGGTTGGATAGCGGATTCTCGCCGCTCTGTCACGACGTCAATCGCGCGCAGGCGCGGTAGAGTCGAAAGGGGTGCAGTGGGCATATCCATAGCCCCATCGCCACGGCAGACCAGAGCAGGGACCGCCGCCAAAGCGCACCGCCAGATACATCGCATCGGCGATGGTGCCATAGGCAGAGCGCACTTTTTCGGGCGTGGTGTCATAACGCACCGCCAGATCCGCCAGATGGCTTTCTCCGGTGTCGCGCACACAGCTTTGCAAGGCGCGATCCGCCTGCTGGCGCGCGGCATAGCTGTCCTCGGGGGTCAGCGCTCCGCCCGCATCGTGATAGGCGCGGTCATGGATGACGCAGCAGGCCTCCCATGGTGGCAGGTTGCCTTGCGCGGCGGCGAAATCGGGAAAGGTGTCGCCAACCATGGTCCAACCGGCGCTGAGCCCGCCCGAACAGCCATCGGTGGTAAAGGGGGTCAGCGGTGCCGCCTGTTGCGCCGCCATCAGCGCGCGGTGCGCCGGCATTTCGAGCATCTGAGTCAGATCCTGCGCCATCGCCGGACTTCCGGCGCAAAGGCACAGGATCAGCAGGTTACGGGCTGTCATCGCGATAGGCCTTTGCATTCAGCTCCCACCCCAGTTCCTGGGTCAGCCACAACAGCAGCCGTTCGGCGGGGTTCAGCGTCGCGCGCACCGCCAGAACCTCGCGCGCCATGGCGGGTTCGTCGGTGATCAGCCCGTCGACCCCCATCGAGATCATCTTGGACATCAAGAGCGGTTCGTTCACCGTCCAGACATAGACATCCTTGCCCGCCGCATGGGCGGCACGCAAAAGCGAGGGGCGCAGGCTGGCACTGCTGACCGCGACAAAGTCGCCTTCGAGCCCGGCCAAATCGCCCACTGCCGTCGCCGCCAGCACACCGGTGCGCCAGTCGGGGCGCAGCGCCCGCATCTTCTGCACCGCCGGATATTTCAGCGACATGGTGGCGATCTGGTCCTGCATGCCGAATTCCTCGACCAGGGCGATCACACGATTTTCCAGATCCACGTCATGCCCGTAGTATTTCAGTTCGATCAGGACGTTGGATTTGCCCCTAGCGGCCTCAAGCACCGCGCGCAGGGTCGGCGCGCGCTCGGCCGCGTAATCGGGCGAGAACCAACTGCCGATGTCGATTTCCGCCAGATCCTGCATTGTGGCATCCCAGATCTTGGTCGGCACCCCGGCGAGTTTCATGAAATCGCTGTCATGCATGACGACGACCTCGCCATCGGCGGTCTCCTGCACGTCGATCTCGACCCAGTCGGCGCCATCCTCGATCGCCTTGACGATCGCCGCCATGGTGTTCTCGGGCCGCGCCCCGGCGGCGCCGCGATGGCCGATCACGCTCACCTCATCCTTGGCGGTCAGCTGTGTCAGCAGCCCGTCGCTGACCCACATCCCCGCGCCCAGCGCCAGCGCGGCCAGTAGCGCCGCGCCGATCAGCCGCCCGCGCAGACCCTGCGGACGCGAAGGTGACAGCGGTGCCGCAGCAGCCGCGCCGTCATAGAACCGGTCCAGCAGCTTGGTCAGAGCCCCCAGCGCCGTCGCCGCCAGCGCCAGCCCGGCCAGCGACCAGAGCCCCATCACCAGCACCACAAGCACCAGCGCCCGGCGCAGCGCGCCCTCCTGAGGGATCGGCACCAGTGCCAGCGCCGCGCTTGCCAGCGCGCCCAGGGCAGCGGCCAGCGCCAGCCGTGTCAGCAGCCAGAGCACCAGCTCGATCTTGAGCGCACCGCGCCGCGTCCCCATGCGGCGGGTACTTTCGGCAAAGGCCTGGGCAGGCCGGGTCCCTTCGAATATGACCAGATGCAGCGACAGCGCCCAACCCGACAGTCGCAGCATCAAGAGCCAGGCCAGAACCAGAACCAGGACGGCGATACCCGCCATGGCCAGCCGGAACGAGGGCGGCCGGAAGGTCAGGTAATAGTTGATGTCGTAATCCACCAGCACCCACCAGGCAATCAGCCCGGCAAGGGCGACAAAGGGCGCCGCCAGCGCCAGAACCCGCAAGACAAAAAGCGCGGCAAAGATCAGAAGCGGCCGCAGACGCCGCAGCACCAGCGCCAACCCCGCGCTGCCTGCGTGCCAGACATTGCTGGCGCCGCTGCGCAGGGTCGCGGCCATCACCGCAAAGCTCAGAACCTCGGCCACCAGAAGGACGCTCAGTACCGCCAGCGTTGCGGCAAACCCCAGCGGAGACAGGACAAAACGCGCGATATCCTGATCGGTAAGCGCCGATTGGTCCGACAGGCTGACGGCGAGATTGATCAGCCCGGCCAGCGCCGGGGCGATCAGCGCCAGAACCAGCAGGCGCAGCGCGGCATAGAGCGGGACAAAGACTCGCCGCCGGGACCAGGAGCCGGACCAGGCGTTGCGGACATGGGTAAAATGCGACACGGGCGGCTATCTCCTGCGGACAATGCAGGTATTGAACGGCCCCGCTGTCACCAAGGCAAGCCGAAAGCGTCTAGTCCGCCTCGAGATCCGCCGCCAGACGAAAGCCGATGCGCTGGGCCGGCCGGTCCTCGGTTGCAACCGGCATGGCGCGCAACATGACGTTCAGCTGGCTCACATGCTGAACCAGCTGGGTCCGCGCCCCGGTGCCATCGGCCCCGTAAAACGTGACGATATCGGGATCGAAAAACCCGATCCCCTCGATCCGCAACACCCCGGCATCGCCGCCGACAAAGCCCATCGCCACCTCCTGGCTGGCGTCGAGCTGTTCTTCGAAGTTGCGGATGTAGAGGATCAGACGTTCATAGGCCCATTGCGCCGGGCTTTTGTTCTGGACCGGCTGCTGCATCGGCACGGGCACATCGGTCATGCGGGCGGGGCTGTCGGGATCGGCATGTACCTCGTGGCAACGGGGCGGCAACGCTGCCGCCTCGGCATATTCGGCCGAGGTCTCGATCTTGTTCTGCATGGCTCATCCTTTCCGCTGATAGAGCCAGGCGCCATCCGCGCGCCGGGTCCGTGTCACCTCTCCGGTATGATAGAGATGGTTGACATGGGCAACCGCTTCAACCAGCGCCAGCCCGTATTCGCCCTCGCCGATGGTGCGCTTGAACAGCGGCGCAAAACAGTCCGAGGCCGCTTTCGGCGTATCGAGGTGGTCGCGCAGACGCTTCAGCGCGCCATGGTGGTTGTCGATCAGCTGCCGCATCCGGATCGGCAGGCCGGTAAAGGGCAGCTTGTGCCCGCCCAGTGCCAGATGCTCGGGCCGGGCCAGCGGCGCCAGCCGTTCGCAGGTTTCCAGCCAGTCGGCCAGCGGGTCGGCCATCGGCTCGGTCGCATAGACTCCGATATTGGGGCTGATCGAGCTGAGGATCTGATCGCCGGTGATCACCAGATTGTCATCGCGGCTCCAGAAGGTCGCGTGTTCGGGCGCGTGGCCGTTGCCCATATGCACGTCCCAGTCGCGCCCGCCCATGCGGAACACGTCGCCCTGCTTGATCCGGGCAAAGCCCAATGGCATCGGATAGACCATATCGGCAAAGTTGAACGGCCGCTCGGCCATCCGCTTTGCCAGCACCTCGGGCGCCATGCCCGCGCTGCGGTAATAGTCGAGCGTTTCCTCGGGCCAGCTTTCCTGCACGTCCAGTGTCAGCATGCGCGAGAACAGCCATGCGGTGCGTGTGGTGACCAGCTCGGCACCCAGTTCAGACTGGAACCAGCCGGCATTGCCCATATGGTCGGGGTGGTGATGGGTCACGACCACCCGGCGCACAGGCTTGCCCGCCAGCGGCCCGTCGATCAGCGCCTGCCAGATCGCCCGCGTCTTTTTCGACGAAAACCCGGTGTCGATCACCGTCCAGCCATCGCCATCGTCCAAAGCATAGACATTGACATGATCCAGCTTCATCGGCAGCGGCAGGCGCATCCACAACACGCCCTCGGCCACTTCGATCGCAGAACCATGGGCGGGCGGCTCGTCCCAGGGGTAGCGCATGGCCAGGCCCGGTGTCCGATCCATCACGCCGACAACTCTTCAAGGCTGATGGCATAAAGGTCGGCACAACCGCCCTGCGCCTGTTCCAGCAGGCCGGCATGTTCGGGCAACAGCGCGTTGATGTAATACCGCGCCAGTTTCTCGCGCGGACCACCGGGATCGGCCAGGGCCGCGATCAGGTGGAAATGGCCACCCAGCACCCGGGCAAAGGCGCGCAGGAATGGCACCGCCCCGGCAAAGCGGTCGTTCAGCTCTCCTTGTGCCACCATCCATTCGGTGGCCTCGCGCAGGGTCTCGGTGGCCTCCCAGACGGGTCCGGCCAGTTCCGGCAGGCGACCACGGGCGCGCTCGGCATGATCCTCGATCTCGTCCAGCAGCTTGGCCGCAGCCTCGCCGCCATCCATCATCTTGCGGGCAACCAGATCCATCGCCTGAATGCCGTTGGTGCCCTCGTAGATCGCGGTCACCCGCACATCGCGATAGAACTGCGCTGCGCCGGTTTCCTCGATAAAGCCCATGCCGCCATGCACCTGCACCCCGGTTTCCGAGACCGCGATACCGGTATCGGTGCCGAACGCCTTGGCAATCGGGGTCAGGAAAGCCGCCCGCGCCTTCCACTCGGCCGATCCGGTCGCATTACCCATGTCGATCGCCACGGCACAGGCCGCCAGGATCGCACGGGCGGCGAATACATCGGCCTTCATGCTGGTCAGCATCCGGCGCACATCCGCATGGTCGGCAATGGTGCCTGAGGCGGATTTGCCCTGCTTGCGCTCCATCGCATAGGCCATCGCGTGCTGCCAGGCCGCCTCGGCCACGCCGACACCCTGCCCGCCCACGCCAAGGCGGGCGTTGTTCATCATGGTGAACATGGCCGCCATGCCGCCATGTTCCTCGCCCACCAGCCAGCCGGTGGCGCCGTCATACTGCATCACGCAGGTGGGAGAGCCGTGCAGGCCCATCTTGTGCTCCAGCGACACCACCTTGAGGCTGTTGGCCACGCCCGCATTGCCATTCTCATCCGGCAGGTTTCGCGGCACCAGGAACAGCGAGATGCCCTTGGTCCCCGGCACCCCATCGGGCAGCCGCGCCAGCACCAGGTGGCAGACATTGTCGCAGAAATCGTTGTCGCCCCAGCTGATGAAGATCTTCTGCCCGGTCACCGCATAGGTGCCGTCGCCATTGGGCTCGGCCTTGGAGCTCAGCGCGCCCACATCCGACCCGGCCTGCGGTTCGGTCAGGTTCATGGTGCCCGACCACTCGCCCGAGATCAGCTTGGGCAGGTACAGCGCCTTGATCGCGTCGCTGGCATGATGCTCCAGCGCCTCGATCTGGCCCTGGCTCATCAGCGGCGCCAACTGCAGCGACAGGCAGGCACCGCTCATCATGTCGTTCACTGCCGTGGTCACCGCCATCGGCAGCCCCATGCCGCCATGCTCCGGCGACCCGCTCATGCCGATCCAGCCGCCCTCGGCAATCGCCTTCCACCCCTCGGCAAAGCCGGGCGAACTGCGCAGCGCCCCGTTTTCCAGCCGCGCAGGGTTCAGATCGCCGCCGCGTTGCAAGGGCGCCATCACCTCGTCGCACATGCGCCCGGCCTCGGTCAGGATGGCACTCACCATATCGGCGCCCGCCTCGGCATATTTCTCGGTCCCGGACACCCGGTCATATCCCACCACATGGCTCAGCAGGAACGTATAATCGGTCACGGGCGAACGGTATGGCATAGGGTCCCCTCGGTGGTGGTCTTGGCGGCTTGGCAAGCCGCCGGCGCGGCGGTATGTATCAAGGCTTGTTCGATTACCTATCCAGAGCCATCCGGCAAGCAACCAAAACGCCGCGTCACCAGCCCGCCATGCCAGTCCAACCCACCCTTCGCCTTGCCGCCGATCCCGACGGCATCGCCCGCGCGGCAGAGCTGCTGCGGGACGGCCGGCTTGTAGCCTTCCCGACCGAGACGGTCTATGGGCTGGGTGGCGATGCCACCAACGGGCAGGCGGTGGCCGGCATCTATGCCGCCAAGGGACGCCCCAGCTTCAACCCGCTGATTGCCCATGTCGCCAGCGCCGAGGCGGCCCGGCGCCATGTACACTGGTCCGAAACCGCCGAGCGGCTCGCAACCGCCTTCTGGCCCGGCCCACTGACGCTGGTTCTGCCGTTGCGCGCCAACCATGGGATATCGGAACTGGTCACCGCCGGGCTCGACACGCTGGCGGTGCGGGTGCCGGCCCACCCCACCGCGCGCACGCTGCTTGCCACGCTCGACCGGCCGGTCGCCGCCCCTTCGGCCAACCCCTCGGGCCGGATCAGCCCGACCACGGCGGATCATGTGCTGGCAGGCCTCGATGGCCGGATCGCGGCGGTGCTCGACGCAGGCCCCTGCGGCGTGGGCGTGGAATCGACCATCGTCGGCCTGTCCGGCACACCCATCCTGCTGCGCCCCGGCGGCCTGCCCACCGAAGAGATCGAGGCGTTGCTGGGCCAGCCTCTGGCGCGGCACCAACAGGGCGACAACATCAGCGCGCCGGGTCAGCTCCTATCGCATTACGCGCCCCAGAGCACAGTCCGCCTCAACGCCCGCGCCCCGTCGGATGGCGAAGTCTTCCTCGGCTTCGGCCCGATGGATTGCGACGAAAACCTCTCCCCTTCGGGCAACCTGACCGAGGCGGCGGCCAATCTCTTTGCCGCGCTGCACCGACTCGACACGACTGGCAAACCCATCGCGATCGCCCCGATCCCAGAGCGCGGGCTTGGCCTAGCCATCAACGATCGCCTGCGCCGCGCTGCCGCGCCGCGCGATCCCTGAGCGGCCCCGTCATTTCGCCCCAAATACGCCCGCCGGAGGCATCACCGCCCCCTCACAATCCGAACCCCAAGACGGCATATCACGCTGCCACAGGCGCCGAGGAGGAGGAACGACGACGAGACATCGAGCGCGCCGCAGGCGCTCAATTGGGTCAGGCGTGGCCGGCGCTGGCCGACAGCAGCAGAGCGTCGATACCCAGCAGTTTCAGCGCCGCTTCCCATTTTCCGTCATCGCGGCTGCCAAACACGATATCGGGATCGGCATCGGCGGTCAGCCAGCCATTATCGCCGATCTCCGCCTCCAGCTGCCCCGGTCCCCAGCCGGAATAGCCCAGCATAAGCGCCGCGCGTGCCGGACCATTGTCACGGGCAATATCCTCAAGGATATCCAGCGTCGCCGTCATGACAAAGCCATCCGACACCTTGAGCGATTGCAGCTTGCCCGCGTAATCGGGCGAATGCAGCACAAAGCCGCGCGCCATCTCGACCGGCCCGCCCAGCCGCACCGGTGCCCGGGCAGCCGCCGCCGAGCTCGAGGGAATCTCCAACTGCTCAAGCAGGGTGGACACATTCAGATCGGCGGGCTTGTTCACGATCAGCCCCATGGCACCATCCTCGCCATGGCTGCACAGAAAGATCACCGAGCGCTCGAAGCGCGGATCGCCCATGCCCGGCATCGCGATCAGCAGTTTTCCGGTCAGATCCATCATCGGCAAAGGCTCTCCTTTGCCCCACAATGGGCATCCGCGCGCGCAGGCGCAAGGGACAGCCGCCGGGGCGCGCGGAAATCCCGCGCCTGACCGGATCGTGACTTGGCAAACCGCCGCTGAAAGCGCATGTATTGGGCATGTCGACCCGCTTTCCCATGCTGGCGCTTGCCGCCTTGCTGAGCCTACCGCTTGCCGCCCCGGCCCCCGCCGCGGGGCTGGACGATCTGGTGCAGATTGAAATCCTCGATGGCGGTCTGACCCCCAGCGGCACCTATCTGGGCGCCATCCGCATGACCCTGTCCGAGGGGTGGAAGACCTATTGGCGCGCGCCGGGCGAGGCAGGCATTCCGCCCAGTTTCGACTGGCGTGGCTCGCGCAACCTGGGCGAGCTGAGCATCACCTGGCCCGCACCCGAAGTGTTCGAGCAGAGCGGCCTGCGCTCGATCGGCTATACCGATCAGATGGTGTTGCCGATCGAAATCACCCCCAAGGATGCCAACCGCCCGGTTCGGCTGCGTGGAGAGATGGAATTCGGCGTCTGCAAGGATATCTGCGTGCCCGGCAATCTGGACTTCGATCACACGCTGGACGCCAGCGCGCCGCGCAACCCGGCCATCGTCGCGGCCCTGGCCCGGCGGCCCTATTCGGCAGCCGAGGCCGGCGTGACCTCGGCCACCTGCCGGATCAGCCCCAGTCAGGGCGGCATGCGGATCGAGGCGCGGATCGCGATGCCCTCAGCCGGTGGATCGGAACTTGCCGTGTTCGAACCGGGTGATCCGGCGCTCTGGGCCGGCGAGGCGCAGACCCGGCGTCAGGGCAATACCCTGATCGCCAGCTCGGAAATCCTCAACGATGGCGGCACCGCCTTTGCGCTCGACCGCTCGCGCATCCGCATCACCGTGCTGGGCGCCAAGCGGGCAGTGGATATCCGTGGCTGTCTGCCAGGCTGAACGGTGACGGCGCAGCCCAGGATCGGAGCATTGGCCGTGGTGATCCACGAAGGCCAAGTCTTGCTGGCACAGCGCGGCAAGGATCCCGGGCGCGGGCTTTGGGGCTTTCCCGGCGGCCATGTGGAATGGGGCGAGACGGTGCGTGACGCCGCCCTGCGGGAACTGCACGAGGAAACCGCGATCGAGGCCCGCGCGCAACGTTATCTGACCCATTTCGACCTGATCCACCGCGATGACGCCGGACAGGCGGTGGTGCATTACCTGCTGGTCGGCGTGCTCTGCCGCTATCAGGCGGGCGCCCCGCAGGCCGGCGACGATGCCATGGACGCGCGCTGGTTTCCCATCGACCATGTGCGCGAAGGCACCGTGCCGCTGATCGACCGGGTCAGCGAGCTGATGGAGATCGCCCTGAGCGCGAGTTAAGGCCCGTTCAGGCCGCGTTGCGCCCGCCGGCCCGCATCATGATCATGGCCGAGACCGCCATCGCCAGCAGACAGACCAGCAGCGCGCCCAGGATGAACAGCGCCAGCGCGGCGGGCATCGGAGACAGCCCCTCTAGCGGGGGCAACAGCCCTAGAAGCCGTGCAGGCAGCGCCCCGGTCGCCGCCACCCAGGCCACCGTGACACCCAGCCAGGCCAGGGTCAGTACCGCACTTGCCGTCACGGCCGCGCGCGCCAGCGGCGCCCCGCCGCGCAGCGCCCGGCGCAGCGCCGACATCGGGCGCGCCACATCGTTCTGCACCGCCAGCAGCGCCGGAACCACCAGCAGCACCAGAAGCACGCCGAAGCCCAGCCCATAGACCAGCGTGATCACCGTGGGTTTCAGGAACTGCGCCTGTTGCGAGCTTTCATAGAGCAGCGGCGCCAGACCCAGCACCGTGGTCAGCGAGGTCAGCAGCACCGGTCGCAACCGGTCGGCGGTGCCCTCGATGATCGAGGGCAGCAGCCCCCGACTCTCGGCATATTCGTCGATGGTGGTCACCAGCACGATGGAGTCGTTGATGATGATGCCGGTCATGCCCAGCAGACCCACCACCGTGAACATGCTCAGCGGCACCTCCCAGATGTAATGGCCCCAGATGGTGCCGACCAAACCGAAAGGAATGATCGCCATCACCACCAATGGCCGGGTCCAGCTGGCAAAAACCCAGGCCAGCACAAGGTAGATACCGGTCAGGCACAGGGTCAGACCGGTTGCCGCCTCGGACAGGAAGGTATCCTCCTGCTCGCTCAGCCCGGCCATGCGCCATTCGACCTGCCGTTCGCTGGCGATACGCGGCAGGATCTGCGTTTCCAGCGCGGCCGAGATTTCGGTGGCCCGGGCCGGCTCATCCTCGGATATGTCGCCGGTGACCGAGATGCGGCGAATGCCGTTTTCGCGCCGGACGGTAGAAAAGCCGGTGCGCTGGCTGACCGAGACGATATCGGCCAGCGGCACATAGATCCCTGCGGGTGCCCGCATCAGCGTGCGTTCCAGGAAATCGGCGGTCAGCTCTCCCTCGGGCAGTTCCACCCGGATCTCGGCGCTGCGGGGGCCGTCTGGATAGGTGGCCGCCTCGATCCCGTTGAGCCGCGCCCTGAGCGCCCGGCCCAGCGCATCGACAGTAAAGCCCAGCGCCTGACCCTGCGCAGTCAGGTCCAGCACCACCTCCTCCTTGTCATAGGCCAGATCGTCCTCGACCGCCGAGACCTCGGGGTAGCGCAGCAGCGCCGCCTGAAGATCGTTCGACGCCGCCTTGAGCACCTGTGCCGAGGCGCCATAGAATTGCACATCCAGCGCATCGCCGCCCGGCCCCGAGCGCCAACCGCGGAAGCTGAGCGTTTCGACCTTGGGGTGACGGGTGACGAAATCCTGCAACTCGCCGACAAAGGCAAAGCTGGAATACGGGCGCAGATCGGCGTCGATCAACTCGATCGAGATACCGCCCAACAGATCGGCATCCTTGGTCTCGGCCCCCGCCAGACCGCGCCCGGCATTGCCGCCGATCTCGGCCAGGACATAGTCGATCGGGTTGCGACCGTGACGCTCTTCGTAGATGCGGCCCAGCTCCTCGGTGGCGCGCTGCAATTCGCGCATCATCTCCAGCGTGTCGGCCCGCGTGGCGCCTTCGGCCATGATGAAATTGCCGGTGACCGAGCCGCGCTCGGGCGCGTTGAAGAAGCGCCATTGCACATCGCCGGTGATGAACAGCGCCGCCTGACTGGCCAGCACCGCGACGGTCGCCGCCAGCACCACATAGCGGGCATGAACCACCCAGCCGACAAAGGGCCGGAACAGGTGATCGCGCAGCCAGCGAAAGCCGCGGTTCACCACCCGGTTTGGCCAGTCATACCAATGCTCCTTGGCCGAATGGGCGATGGCATGGGACATGTGGTTGGGCAGGATCAGGAAACATTCGACCAGCGAGGCAGCGAGTACCGCGATCACCGTAAAGGGGATGTCGCGGATCAGCTCTCCGAACCGGCCACCGATGGCGGTCAGGCCGAAAAAGGCGATGATTGTGGTCAGCGTCGCGGCAAAGACCGGCATCGCCATGCGGCGCGCGGCGGTCTCGGCGGCGACCACAGGGTGTTCGCCCAGGCGCCGGGCGCGAAAATCGGCGTGCTCGCCGACGACAATGGCATCGTCCACCACGATGCCCAGCGTGATGATCAGGCCAAAGAGGGACACCATGTTGATGGTCAGCCCGCCCACATACATGAGCGCGATGGCCGCAAACATCGAGGCCGGGATCCCTGCCGCCACCCAGAAGGCGGTGCGCGCGTTCAGGAACAGGAACAGCAGCATCACCACCAGCGCCAGCCCCATCAGCCCGTTGTCGACCAGGATGTTGAGACGGTCGCTGATCGCCTCGGCCCGAGTGCGGATCAACTGCACGGTGACGCCCTGGGGCAGGCTGGCCTGCATCCGCTCGACCACCTCGGCAACCTGGTGCTGCACCCGGATCGCGTCGCCCCGGTCCGAACGGTCGACCCGGATCGACATGGCCGGCTGATCCCCGACCCAATAGGCGCGATCACGGGTGACGCCTTCAACCCGGATCTGGGCCACATCCGCGATCCGCAGCTTGGACCCGTCCGGGTTCGAGCGCAGGACAATGCCGGCGATATCCTCGGGGCTGCGCTTTTCCACCCCCGTCCGGATGCGCGCATTGGCACCCGAGACATCGCCCGCCGGATCACCGGTGACCTCGGCCGCAATGGCCGTGGCGATCTCGTTCATCGAGATATCATTGGCAATCAGCTTGGCCGAGGATACTTCGACCACCGTGCGCGGCGCAGCGATGCCACGAATGGTGGTGCGGGTAACGCCGATCTCGAACAGGCGCACGACCAGTTCGTCGGTAAAAAGCGCCAGCTGTTGCGGGCCGACCGGCCCGGTGATCACCACATCTGTGACCCGGTCACGCCAGGCGCCCCGGCGGACCGAGGGGTCCTCGGCATCCTCGGGCAGGGTGGTGACCGCGTCGACCGCGGCCTGCACATCGTCGGCGGCCTGGGACATGTCCCAGCCGGGCTCGAATTCCAGTTCGATATCGGCGCGCCCTTCGCGGGAACTGGCGGTGGTGCTTTCCACCCCGTCGACCGCCAGAAGCGCTGGTTCCAGCACCTGCACGATGGCACTGTCCACATCCTCTGGGCCCGCGCCCTCCCATTCGACATTGACCGAAACGCTTTGCACGATCACATCGGGAAAGAACTGCGCCCGCATGTTGGGGATCGCCGCCGCACCCAGCACCAGCAGCACCATCAAGAGCAGGTTCGCCACCGTCCGGTGCCGGGTGAAATAGCTGAGCAAGCCGCCCGCCGCGCTGGGGATGCCGCGCACCATCGCGGATCAGCCCCCGGCCCGGTCTTCCAGCCGGGCCACCAGCCTGGCGGGAACGCGGGTTTCGGCGAGCTGGCCCAGCACCTTGGCCTTGACTTCGGAGGGCATCCGCTCATTGGCCTCGACCAACGCCACCAGCCGGGCGCGGCGTTCGTCACTCAGCTCCAGCATCGACAGATCGGGACTGCCCGCCTGCGCCTCGTCCCGCAGGGGGCGGACCCGGATGCCGGGGCCCAAGAGCGGCGTGCGGCCCAGCACCACCTCGCGCCCGGCCAGCCCCTCGCCCCGGATCAGGACCGCGTCACCCTGCCGCCGGATCAGGGTGACCGGCAATTGCTCCAGCCGGTCCTCACTGTCCAGAACCAGTACCGTGCCGGCTGCGTCCAGCGCCGATGCCGGCAGGCGGACCACATCGGCCAGCGGCGGTTCCTCGACCCGGACGGTCACGAAATCACCGGGCTTGAATCCCGGAGCCGCATCGAGGCGGGCATAGATGACCCGGCCCGACTGCCCCTCGCCCGCCGCCGCGCTGTCGCGGCTGATGGTGCCGGTGGCGGTCAGATCGGCCCCGGCCACATCCAGTTCGATTTCGACCGGCGCGCCGATCAGCCGGCCCGCCGCATCCAACAGCCGCGTATGCTGGGCGGTCGAGACGCGGAACACCACCTCAAGCGCGCGGGCATCGACCAGTTCCGCCAGTTTCTCGTTCACCGCCACCAGCCGCCCCTCGACCAGGGTGACACCGCTGAGCGTGCCGTCGAACCGGGCGGTCACCTCGGTCTCAGTCAGATCGCGTTCGGCCTGTTCCAGCGCCAGTTGAGCACGGGCCAGACGGGTCGCGGCCTGATCCACGCGCGCTTCGGCCTGGGCCACCGCGATGCGCCGCGCCAGCACCGCCTGACGGGCCTGGGCATCGGCCAGTTCGGCGGTCTCGGCGGCGGCGGCGCTGCCGACACCGCGTTCGACAAGGTTCTGCTGCCGCTTCATCGCCTGGGCTCGCAAGGCCGACTGATCCGCGGCGGCCTGCAACTCGTCACCGGCCAGGATCAGCGCCCTTGCGGCATCGCGTTCCTCGGCCTCGGCATCCATCAGGTCGGATCGCGCGCGGTCCAGTTCGGTCTGCGGCTTGGCCGGGTCGATGCGCACCAGCACCTCGCCCATCGCGACCGTGCCGCCCTCGACGAAATTGTCCGACAGGTCGATCACGCGCCCGCCCATCGCGGCGCGCAGTTCCAGCGTGCGCCGACTTTGGATCTGACCGAAGGCTTCGAGAACCGGGGTGACGGTACCGTATTCGGCGCGTTGAACATTGACGGCAAAGACCCGTTCACGCGCGGCCGGCGGCTTGCGGTCACCGGCCATCCTGGCCTGTACCGCCTCTATCACCAGCTGACCGGCCCAGATCAGCAGGGCAAGCGCCACCGAGGCCAGAAAGACGCCCAAAAGGCTCTGCCGCAGAAATCGCATCGGTTTTCGCACCCCGCTCGCTCAGGATCGCACTGTAACAGAACTAGCAGGACGTGGAAAATCGCCAAGCCCCAAGTGCTTGAACGGGGTCCAAAGCTATTTCCGTCGCAGATGTTCGTCCAATCTGGGCATTATTTCCACGAAATTGCAGGGCCGGTGCCGATAATCGAGCTGTTTTTCCAGGATTCCATCCCAGGCATCCTTGCAGGCGCCGGGGCTGCCGGGCAGTGCAAACAGATAGGTGCCCCCCGCCACACCCCCCGTCGCGCGCGACTGCACCGCCGAGGTGCCGATCTTTTCCATCGAGATCAGGGTAAAGACGGTGGCAAAGGCCTCGATCTCTTTTTCATAAACATCGCGATGGGCCTCGACCGTCACATCGCGCCCGGTCAGGCCGGTGCCGCCGGTCGAGATGATCACGTCGATCTCTGGATCTGCAACCCAGGCCCGCAGCTGATCGGCGATCTGGGCGCGCTCGTCGCGAACGATGCGGCGGTCGGCCAGCAGATGACCCGCCCGCGCGATCCGGTCGACCAGCGTCTGGCCCGAACGGTCCTCCTCGATCGAGCGGGTATCGGATACGGTGAGCACCGCGATGCGGACCGGAATGAAATCGAGGCTTTCGTCGATGCGGGACAAGGGGTCAGGTCCTCTCTAACAGGGCAAGCCGCAGCGCCAGCGCAGCGAAGATTCCGGCGGTAAGACGGCTCAGCACGCGGCCAAGCCGCGGATCGCCGGTCAGGCGACGGCCCAAGCCCCCGGCGAACTGCCCCACCATGCCGTTGACGATGAACCCGCCAATCGCGATCACCACGCCAAAGACCAGGAACTGGGCCAGGATCGGCCCGGCAGCCGGGTCGATGAACTGCGGGATAAAGGCAAGCACGAACAGGATCACCTTGGGATTGGTGAGGTTGACCAGCATCCCGTCGCGAAAGGCGCGGCGCGCGGGCCGGATCGGCGCCTCGGAGGTACCGAACTCCTGCCGCAGCGCGCCCCAGGCCAGCCACAGCAGATAGGCGACCCCGACCCAGCGGATCACGTCGAACAGCCAGGGCATCGCCTGCACCGCCGCGCCCAGACCCAGTCCCGCGATCGAGACATGTACCATGCCGCCCGCCGAGATACCGGCGCTGGCGGCCCAGCCCGCGCGCGGACCCGCGCGCAGCCCCTGCCCGAGGCAGAACATCATGTCGGCCCCCGGTGTCAGGTTCAGCGCAAGTGCCGCGGGAACAAACGTCAAAAGGGTGACAGGGTCGATCATGCCGGCACCTCGAACCAGTTTACGGTGGGACCAAGATTGACGACCCGGCTGCGCCCGATCATGCCCTCGGCGCCCCAACTGTCATGAATGTGACCGCACAGCGCCAGCCTGGGCTGCACCCGTTCGATGGCGTCGCGGATTTCGGTTGATCCGACCGAAAGCCCGGTCGAGGTCACATCGCCGATCCCCTTGGGCGGCGAATGGGTGATCAGGATATCGGCACCTGTGCAGCGGTCGAGCAATTCGGCCGCCGCCCCCTCGGTCAGGTCACAGGACCAGTCGCCAAAGGGGGTGGGCGGCACGCCATATCCCAGACCGAACAGGCGCAACCCGTCGATGCGCACGCCAGAGCCATGCAGCACATGGGCGCCGTCGGGGGCGGCGGCGCGCAGTTCATCAGCACTTTCGGCATTGCCGGGTACCAGCACCAGCGGCACCATGATCCCGGCCAGCATCGCCATCGCCTGATCCAGCCCCTGACGCCCGTTGCAATAATCACCCGCCCCGATGACCAGATCGGCCTCAAGACTGGCGGCGACCAGATCGGCGGCCCGGGCGCGCGCCATGTGCAGATCGGAAAAGGCCAGAATGCGCATCACGACTCTCTCAGTTTTGCCTGAAGTTCCAGCAGATCGGCCCAGGCCTGCCGCTTCATCTGCGGCTGACGCAGCAGATAGGCCGGGTGAAACATCGGCAGCACCGGCAGGCCCATGGCTTGGGTCCATTGCCCGCGCAACCGGGTGATGCCGCGCCGGCCCAGCACCGTCTCGCAGCTGATATTGCCCATCAGCACCAGCACCTCGGGCTTGGCCAATGCCACATGCCGTTCCAGAAACGGTTTCATCATGCCGATTTCCACCGGCAGCGGGTCGCGGTTCTGCGGGGGCCGCCAGGGCAGGACGTTGGTGATATAGACGCTTTCCGACCGGCTGAGGCCGATCGCCGCCAGCATCCGGTCCAGCAACTGTCCGGCCCGCCCGACAAAGGGCCGCCCCTCGCGGTCCTCGTCGCGGCCCGGCGCCTCGCCGATGATCATCACCCGCGCGCCGGGCACGCCATCGGCAAAGACCAGGTTACGGGCGCCGCGCTTCAGCTCGCAATGTTCAAACTCGGCCAATGCCGTGCGCAGCGCGTCAAGCGAGCCCACCGCGCGCGCGGCGCGGACAGCCTCTTGCGCCGGATCGACTTCGGGTGCCTTTGGGGGCGGGGCGGGCATAGCCGGGCGGCGCGGATCGGCAGCGGCCTGCGCGGGCGGGCGCGGCGCGGTTTCCGGCAGCGCATAGCGATCCAGCGGCGCATCCAGGATCGTCTCGGTCACGCCCAGTTCGACCTGCCATTGCAGCAGGGCCAGCGCGGTATGAGGGTCAAGTGCCGATTCCATGCCCCCAATCTAACCTTCCCTGCGGCAAGGGAAAGCGGATTGGGCTGGACAGCCCGCGCGACGGGGTCGAGCATGGGGTCATGTCCCGCGTCCACCTCTTGCTGTTGTCCGTTCTGCTCTGGCTCTGCGCCGCGGTTTCCGCGAGCGCCGCGACCGGCGATTGCCCGCCCGGAACCTTGCGGTGTGGCGCGACAAGCTGTTGTTCGGGGGCGCAGACCTGCTCCTGGGACGGCTACTGCATCCCGCTGGGCGCGACCTATTGCGGCGGTGGTCGCTCGTGCGGCCCGTTCGAGCAATGTGTGGCGGGTGGTACCCAATGCGCGCCCAGGGACACAGGCAGGTGCCAGACCGGCCTGACCTGCGGCCCCGGCATGACCTGCACCGCCAGCGGCAGATGCGTTCCCGCCACCACGCGCGATCTGGACCTCCCCATAAACACACCCTGCAAGGATGGGCGGGTCTGCCCGGCAGGCACCCAATGCCTGCCCGGCGGCGGGTGCAGCCGTGTCGGCTGGTATCTGTGCGAAGAGACCGGATCGCAATGCCGCCCCGGCTTCAAATGCTCGGCCGAACGGGGCTGTGTCCCACTCAAGGCTGTCGATTGCGGGCAGGGAAAATGGTGCAAACCGGGCGAGATCTGCCTGCCCGAGGGCGGCTGCGCCCCGGTCGAATGAGGCGAAGGGCCGTATTGCCCCCGGCCCGCACGCTTTCTATAAGCGGCGCAATCGCCTGACCGGAGCCGCCCATGTCATTTGCCCACCGACACCTGCTTGGCATCGAACAGCTGTCTCCCGCCGATATCACCGCCATCCTGGACCTGGCCGAGACCTATGTGGCCCTGAACCGGCAATCGGCCAAGCATTCCGACGTGCTGTCGGGGCTGACCCAGATCAACATGTTCTTTGAAAACTCCACCCGGACGCAGGCCAGTTTCGAACTGGCGGGCAAGCGGCTGGGCGCGGATGTGATGAACATGTCGATGCAGGCCAGCTCGATCAAGAAGGGCGAGACCCTGATCGACACCGCGATGACGCTGAACGCCATGCATCCCGACCTGCTGGTGGTGCGGCATCCGCATTCGGGCGCTGTGGACCTGCTGGCGCAGAAGGTCAATTGCGCGGTGCTGAACGCGGGCGACGGGCGGCACGAACATCCGACACAGGCGCTCTTGGATGCGCTGACGATCCGCCGGGCCAAGGGGCGGCTGCACCGGCTGAACATCGCCATCTGTGGTGACATCGCGCACAGCCGCGTGGCCCGCTCGAACCTGATCCTGCTGGGCAAGATGGAAAACCGCATCCGCCTGATCGGCCCGCCGACGCTGGTTCCCGCCCAGTTCGCCGAGTTCGGCGCCGAGGTCTATGACGACATGCGCGAGGGGTTGAAGGACGTCGATGTAGTGATGATGCTGCGCCTTCAGCGCGAGCGGATGGATGGCGGTTTCATCCCGTCCGAACGCGAGTATTACCACCGTTACGGGCTGGATCGCGAGAAGCTGGGGCTGGCCAAGCCAGATGCCATTGTGATGCATCCCGGCCCGATGAACCGGGGGGTCGAGATCGACGGAACACTGGCCGACGATATCAACCGCTCGGTGATCCAGGAACAGGTGGAAATGGGTGTCGCCGTGCGCATGGCCGCGATGGAGCTGCTGGCCCGCAACCTGCGAGAGGCCACATGACCCGGCTTGACGTTTCCGCAACCGAACACGGCGTGATCCGGCTCTATTCCCTCGACATGCGGCCCGAGGAGGCGCGGTTCCTGCAAGAGCCGGGCGCGGTGGCGCAGTTCCTTGGGGTCGAGACGCTCGACATGGATCATGTCGAGGTCTTTCCGGTTGCTGATCTCGAAGAACTTGGCCTTGACGGGTATCTGGCCGAGGGGTTGGGCGTGCCCGAGGACCAGTTCGACCGTGCCGCGCTGCGGGCGCGCACCGGCTGGGTGCTGATGCTGCGCAGCCGGGCCTTTGGCGGGCGGGCGCTGGACCTGCCGCTGCCCGCGGTGATGACGCTGATCGGCACCTATCGCGAGGCCGGGACCGATTGGTCCGGCACCCTGATAAAGACCGCCAGCGCCCTGCCCCATTCCGCGCCCCGCCTTTCTCCGCGCGAGGCACGGCGCAAGGCACGCAATATCGGCTTCACCATGTTTGCCATCATCATGTCACTGATCATCGCGGGGCTCGCATGGCTGATCCTGTGATCCGCTTTGTTGCAGACCGGCAGGCCTATCTGCGCAACCACACGTGGATGGCGGCAATCGCCATGGGCGGCGCCATGGCGGTGCTCTGGGCATTGGGCAATCCCTATATCTGGACCGGCGCCCCTGCGGGTCTGGCCGCGATTGCCCTGCGCGGCTGGTATCTGGCGTCCGAGGAACTGGCGGTGGTCTGGGAGATCTCCGAGGACACGCTCAGCGGGCCCGGCCCCCGCGTGCCGCTCAGCCAGATCGAGATTGTGCGCACCATGGGCAGCTATGTGCAGGTGATTACCAAGGGCGGTGACAAGCACCTGATCAAGTACCAGGCGGATCCGGCCGCCACCAAGGCCGCCATCGAAAGGGCGATGACATGAGCAACATCCTTTTCACCAATGCCCGGCTGATCGATCCCGAGGCCGGCACCGACCGGATCGGCTGGTTGCGTGTCACTGGGGGCCGGATCGTGGCAACCGGCGAGGACAGCCCGCAAGGGCTGGAGGAGCCGCCTGCCGAAACCCTCGATTGCGGCGGCAAATGCCTGGCCCCCGGTATCGTCGATATCGGGGTCAAGGTTGGCGAGCCGGGCGAGCGCCACAAGGAGAGCTACAAGTCGGCAGGACAGGCGGCGGCGGCGGGCGGTGTCACCACCATCATCACCCGGCCCGACACCAATCCGGCCATCGACACGCCCGAGGCGCTGGAATTCGTCACCCGCCGGGCACAGGCCGATACGCCGGTCAACGTGCTGCCGATGGCGGCGCTGACCAAGGGACGGCAGGGCCGCGAGATGACCGAGATCGGGTTCCTGCTGGATGCAGGCGCGGTGGCCTTCACCGATTGCGACCATGTGGTCACCAATACCAAGGTGTTTTCCCGCGCTCTGACCTATGCCAAATCCTGCGGCGCGCTGGTCATCGCCCATCCGCAGGACCCGGGGCTGAGCGAGGGGGCGGCGGCCACCAGCGGCAAGTTCGCGGCGCTTTATGGCCTGCCCGCCGTCTCGCCGATGGCGGAACGGATGGGACTGGATCGCGATATCGCCCTTCTGGAGATGACGGGCGCGAAATACCACGCCGACCAGATCACCACCGCACGCGCCCTGCCCGCGCTGGAACGCGCCAAGAAGAATGGGCTGGACATCACCGCCGGAACCTCGATCCACCATCTGACCCTGAACGAGCTGGATGTGTCGGGCTATCGCACCTTTTTCAAGGTCAAACCGCCCCTGCGCAGCGAGGATGACCGGCAGGCGGTGATCGAGGCGGTGCGCACCGGCCTGATCGACACGATCAGTTCCATGCACACACCGCAGGACGAGGAAAGCAAGCGGCTGCCCTTCGAAGAGGCCGCAAGCGGCGCGGTGGCGCTGGAAACGCTGCTGCCCGCGGCACTCAGGCTCTATCATGCCGGGCAGCTGGATCTGCCCACCCTGTTCCGCGCCATGGCGCTGAACCCGGCGCGGCGGCTGGGGCTGGCGTCGGGGCGGCTGGGCGCGGGCGCGCCCGCCGATCTGGTGCTGTTCGACCCGGATGTGCCCTTTGTGCTGGACCGGTTCACGCTGAAATCGAAATCGCAGAACACCCCGTTTGACGGCCAGCGAATGCAAGGTAGGGTGCTGGCGACCTATGTGGCCGGACAGGCCGTTTACCGGAGAGACTGATGCCCGCTTTCGACACACCGGCGATGATGCTGATCCTCTGGGCCGTGATCGGTTATGGCCTGGGGTCCATCCCTTTTGGCCTGATCCTGACCCGCGCGATGGGGATGGGGGATCTGCGCCAGATCGGCTCGGGCAATATCGGCACCACCAATGTACTGCGCACCGGCAACAAGGGGGCGGCGGCGCTGACCTTGCTGCTAGATGGCGGCAAGGGCGCCGTCGCGGTGCTGCTGGCGCGCGCCTTTGCCGGAGAGGACGCAGCGCAGGTGGCGGCGCTGGCGGCGTTTGTCGGCCATTGCTATCCCATCTGGCTGGGGTTCAAGGGCGGCAAGGGGGTTGCGACCTTTCTGGGCCTCTGGCTGGCACTGGCCTGGCCCGTCGGGGTCGCCTGTTGCCTGAGCTGGCTGGCGGGGGCGGCGGTGACGCGGATCTCGTCCATGGGGGCACTGGTGGCGGCGGCCAGCTCGACGTTCTGGCTGGTACTTCTTGATCAGGGCGCGGGCTTTGTGCTAGGCATCGTTCTGACGCTGATGGTGTTCTGGCGCCACCGGGCCAATATCGCGCGGCTAAAGGCCCGCACCGAACCCAAGATCGGTCAGAAATCGGCTTGAACCTTCAGGAACTTGCGCTCGCCCGATTGCGGGACTGGCCGCTAGGCACCACAATCGGCCTGTCCGGTGGGCGGCGTTATGCCGTGTCCAAATCCGCATACGCGAGCGGCAGATCCATCAAGCTTGTCGCGACCGAGCTGGGTGGCACCGATTACATCAGCCTCAACCTCTACGAGCTGGCCCAAGCCCCGCGCCTGGCCCCCTGCGAAATGCCACTGGCCAAGGTGCTGGCCTTTCTGAGCGAGTTGCGCCCCGAGGGGAAACAGGCCTGATCACGGGCCGACCCGTGACCGCTCACCAGATCAACACGACCGGTCAAAAAGAGTTGCTTTGAACGTGAACGACCCACCACCCAAATCGGGGTCACCACGGTGCAATTACGCCGTGCGGGATCAAAGGGACCCTATCGCGCATCAATCGCCAAGGGCCCAACAACGCGAAAGGCACTTAGAATGAACACTCTCAAATCCTTCATCGGCGGCGTCGCCCTGTCGCTGAC
>Ga0157387_17049_pt1 | contig 39924 bp, 37 predicted proteins | sample T8_LowC_AmetaT_FD_116788 | JGI IMG/M metagenome (GOLD analysis project Ga0157387, IMG submission 116788) | Metatranscriptome of Roseovarius nubinhibens ISM and Alexandrium tamarense co-culture from University of Georgia, USA - T8_LowC_A metaT... ... | reverse complement strand
GTTGGTTGGCCAATGCAAATCGATGACTTCGCGAGCAACCTGCGGCTTCTGTGTTCTACCGAATCTTCGGTCTCGGCGGTCTGTCGCCAAATCGGTGTTAACCGGCAGCAGTTCAGCAAGTACCTGAGCGGCGCAGCCCGGCCTTCGCCCTCCAACATGCGCAAGATCGCGGTTCATTTCGGCGTGCGCCCGGCAGAATTCATGCTGCCTGCTGACGAGTTCGAAAGTCACCCCTCGGTGGCAGGCAAGCTGGTCGGCCCGAGCGTTACCCATTCGGACCGCGACGGGTTCGAGTCCGCGTTTCGCGGTCAGACCATCCCGCTGCGCCGCTATCTGGGCTACTATCTCAGCTATTTCCTGACCCAGAGCTGGGAAAACTCGATCATCTGCGCAATTGTCCGTCTGGATGAAGTGAACGGCCTGATCCGCTGCCGGTCACTGGAACGGTCCATCGATCCCGACGATGGCAGTCTCTACCTGTCGAAATACGACGGTCGCGTCGCAATGCTGGGCAACCGCATCTTTGTGATGGAATACCAGACGCTGGCCCGGGACGCGCTGGTCGAAACGGTGCTTTACCCCGTCGGGCGGGGGCAGTTGCAATATCTGCGCGGAACGACATTCGGCATCACCAGCCGCCAGCGCACCCCCTTCACCTCGCCGGTTGTGTGGCGCTATCTGGACGATTTTCCCACCCTTCGCGATGTCATGCGCAAGGTGGGACGCTACGACATCAACTCGGCAAAGCTGGACCCGACGGCTCGCTCCATCCTCTTGGGCGGGCACAACAAGGGCACAGACTAGGTCGTGGTAGAGACGCCGGACAACCGGGTAATGATGTCCCAGCGCGAGGTCTATCGCGGGCCATCCTTCCTTCGAAGTCGTGCTCTGCTTTTGCGCCGCCGCCGCGATATGGTAGGGGTTTGCATTGAAATGGGCCGAGAGGACAGTTCTGGATGAGCAAACCGGGCCGGGCAGCCGTCATCTGACGCTCCGGTTTCGTGGAGGCGGAACTGCTGCCTGACGGCGGCTCTACAGCTCAGGGGACGATGGGCGAAGAACTAGCCCGTTTTCTGTAAAACAGGCCCGGTTCCGCGTGCCGCCCAGTCGCGCACCGCGTCGCCACAGGCGGCGAACAGCGGCCGCGAGACCGGATCGCTCGCCGCGTCCCATTCGGGATGCCATTGCACCGACAGGGTAAAGCCCGGCGCGTCGCGCACATAGATCGCCTCGGGGGTGCCGTCCGGGGCAAGGCCGTCAATCTCGATCCGGGCGCCGGCGGTCTTGATCCCCTGCCCGTGCAGCGTGTTGGTCATCACCTCGCGGGCACCGAAGACGCGGTGGAACACGCCGCCTTCGGTCACGCTGACGATATGGCGCAGGGCGAATTTCTCTTCCAGCGTGCCGTCGGGCGGCATCCGGTGGTTCATCCGCCCCGGCAGATCGCGGATCTCGGGGTAGAGCGTACCGCCCATCGCCACGTTCACCTCCTGAAAGCCGCGGCAGATGCCCAGGAACGGCTGGCCCCGCTCGACGCAGGCCCTGACAAGCGGCAGGGTGATCGCGTCGCGGGCACGGTCGAAATCGCCGTGCGCAGCGGTCTCGCATTCGCCATATTCCTCGGGATGGACGTTGGGCCGCCCGCCGGTCAGCAGAAACCCGTCGCAGACCTCAAGCAGTTCGGCCACCGACACATAGCGCGGATCGGCCGGGATCAGCAGCGGCAGACAGCCCGAGACATTGGCCACCGCGTCCGAATTCATCGTTCCGCCCGCATGGGTCGGATACTGATCGTTCAGCAGATACGAGTTGCCGATGATCCCTACAACGGGCCGCGCCATGTTTTCCCTCTTGTCACATGTCTGAAACAGAGGTTATCCCGCAGCCCCGCGCCCCGCAACAGCAACGGCGAACCCATTGGGGCGCAAGCCCCTGTTCAAATGCGCACAATTGCCGCGCCGCCTCAGATTTCACCGGCAAGCCCGGCGGCGTCGATCCCGGACATTGCCGCAATCGCATCGTTGTCCGAGGTGTCGCCCGTCACGCCCACCGCCCCGATCACCGCGCCCTTCTTGTCCCGCACCAGCACGCCGCCCGGCACCGGGATCACCTTGCCGCCATAGACACCGTTGACCGCCGCCATGAAATAGGCCTGCGCCTCGGCCCGCGCCATTTGCGCGGTCCCCGCCATGCCCAGCATGACCGATCCATAAGCCTTGCCCTGCGCGATACCGAAGCGACCCGGCGCCGCCCCATCCTCGCGCTCGAACGCGATTACATGCCCCCCCGCATCCAGCACCACCACCGACAGCGGCTTGAGCTGCATCTCGCGCCCCTTCTCCAGAGCCTTGCGGATGATCATCCGCGCACGCCGCAAACTGATTGCCATCTTTCCGCTCCCTGTTTCTTTCTGGTCGAAAATACTCTCGGGGGAGCGCGAGGGGGCAGACGGCCCCCTCGCTCCGCCCTCTCAATCACGCACCAAGGCTGGCTTTCAGCTCCAGCCGGCGGGCATGCAGCACCGGCTCAGTATAGCCCGAAGGCTGCACCCGCCCCTTGAACACCAGATCGCAGGCCGCCTGAAAGGCAATCCCGTCAAACCCGGGCGCCATCGGATGATAGGCCGGATCGCCCGCGTTCTGCTCATCGACCACCGCCGCCATCTTGCGCATCGCGGCCATCACCTCCTGGGCATCCACCACATCGTGATGTAGCCAGTTGGCGATATGCTGGGCCGAGATCCGGCAGGTGGCGCGGTCTTCCATCAGGCCCACATCGTTGATATCGGGCACTTTCGAGCAGCCCACCCCCTGATCGACCCAGCGCACCACATAGCCCAGGATGCCCTGCGCGTTGTTTTCCACCTCACGCCGGATCTGCTCGGATGACCATTTGCGGAAGCTGGCCAGCGGAATCTCCAGAATCCCGTCCACATGCGCCCGCCGCCCGCCGGACTTGAGCGCCCCTTGCACCGCAAAGACATCGACCTTGTGATAATGCAGCGCATGCAGGGTGGCCGCCGTCGGGCTGGGCACCCAGGCGCAATTGGCGCCCGCCTTGGGATGTTCGATCTTGGTCTCGATCATCGCGGCCATCCGGTCGGGCATCGCCCACATGCCCTTGCCGATCTGGGCCTTGCCCGACAGCCCGCAGTCCAGGCCGATATCGACATTCAGGTTCTCATAAGCGGTGATCCAGGATTTGCGTTTGATGAAATCCTTGCGGCTGAACGGCCCCGCCTCCATCGAGGTATGGATCTCGTCGCCGGTCCGGTCGAGGAACCCGGTGTTGATGAAACAGACCCGCGATTTCGCGGCGCGGATACATTCCTTGAGATTGACGCTGGTGCGCCGCTCCTCGTCCATGATGCCGATCTTGACCGTATTGCGCGGCAGGCCGAGGATATCCTCGACCATGTCAAAGGTCTCGACGGCAAAGGCGACCTCTTCGGGGCCGTGCATCTTGGGCTTGACCACATAGACCGAACCGGTGAGCGAATTGCCGCCCGCGCGTTTCAGGTCATGCATCGCGATGGCAACGGTGACCAGCGCGTCCATCAGCCCCTCGTAGATCTCGGCCCCATCAGCATCCAGCACCGCCGGGTTGGTCATCAGGTGGCCGACATTGCGCACCAGCATCAGCGCCCGGCCCTTGACGCTCATCGCGCTGCCGTCGGGAGCCAGATAATCCAGATCGCCGGCCAGCGCGCGGGTAAAGGTGGCACCGCCCTTGGTCACCTCCTCGCTCAGATCGCCGCGCATCAGGCCCAACCAGTTGGAATAGGCCTGCACCTTGTCCTCGGCATCGACACAGGCGACCGAATCCTCGCAATCCATGATCGCCGATATCGCGCTTTCCAGCCTCACGTCGGCCAGCCCGGCCTGATCGTGGCAGCCCACCGGATGGGTGCGGTCGAACACCAGCTCCACATGCAACCCGTTGTTGCGCAGCAGCACCGCGTCGGGGGCCTTGGGATGGCCGCGATAGCCCGCGAATTTCGACGGGTCGATCAGCGGCTGACCATCGACCAGCAGCGCGCCGTCGCGGATGTGATAGCGGCGGGCATCGGCATGGCTGACGCCCTGCACCGGGAACGCCTCGTCCAGGAACACCCGGGCCCGCGCCACCACCCGGGCGCCCCGGCCCCGGTCATATCCGCCCGCTGGCACCGGCCCCGCCATGGCATCGGTGCCATAGAGCGCGTCATACAGGCTGCCCCAGCGGGCATTGGCGGCGTTCAGCGCATAACGGGCATTGGTGATCGGCACCACCAGCTGCGGCCCCGGCACCGAGGCGATTTCGGGGTCGGTATTTGCCGTTTCGATCTCGAAGGCCGCACCTTCGGGCAGCAGATAGCCGATCTCGGCCAGGAAGGTCTTGTAGGCCTCGTGATCATGCGGCTTGTCGCGATGGGCGACATGCCAGGCGTCGATCTGCGCCTGAAGCGCCGCGCGCCGATCCAGCAGCGCGCGGTTCTTCGGCCCCAGTTCGGCCACCATCCGCGCCATCCCGGCCCAGAACGCGTCCGGTTCTACCCCGGTGCCGGGCAAAGCACGCGTTTCCACAAACGCCGCCAGTTCCCCAGCGATTTCCAGCCCGTTCCGTTCCACTCTGCCGCTCATGATCGCGTCTCCACCTTATCGCCTGTGTACAATTGCATACCCCGGTTATCGCGAATGCGCGCGCACAGGGCAACACGGCCCGGTCCGGCGATCCCGCTCTGTCAGAAGAAAGTTCTTCCCACATTTCAAGAAAATCACATCGAGGGCGCCGCGACTGAAACCGGAATTGAGTAAATTTGCAGGAAACCGGAACGCCACAGTTAAGAGCCTGGCAAGCAAGCCGTGCAGAATGGTCATGAAATCGATCGCAGGGCTGCATTGACGTGAGAATCAACACCCGCCGCAAGAAATGGGCCGCAGTGGCCGTTGTCACCCTGGTTTCGGTGATCGCATCGGTGATCGTCACAGTGATCGTGGTCGGTACACTCGATCCCCAGTCGCTGCGCCCCGCGATCATCGTGCCTTTGCTGGTGGCGCCGCTGGCCACGCATTGGGGCGCCGAAAGATTGCTCGAGATCGACAAGCTCAACCAGCAGCTGGCCCACCTCAACCGCATCGACCAGATGACCCAACTCTACAACCGCGCCTGTCTGCTCGAGAAACTGGAACAGGAGCCGGAAGAAGCCGGCATGATCCTGATCGCCGATATCGACCACTTCAAGCAGATCAACGATACCTACGGTCACGACGTCGGCGATCTCGTCATCATCGAGGTCGCCCGTGTCCTGCAAAGGTCCAGCTTGCCCGAAGGTATCGCCGCCCGCTTTGGCGGCGAGGAATTCGTGATCTACGTGCCCCGCCTCGACCTCGAAGCGGCCGAATTCCGGGCCGAGGCGATTCGCCAGGCGGTCGAAGCACAGTCCGTGATGATCGACGGGCGCAAGCTGTCCTGCACGATTTCGATCGGTATCGAAATACGGCAGATGCAAGAGAACGTGGGCGATGTTCTGAAACGGGCCGATGAGGCGCTCTATCGCGCCAAGGCCCAAGGCCGCAATCAGGTGGTCGCCGCCAGACGGCTTGCACGTGCGGGAAAGTCCCGGGAAACGGCCCAGGCGCGGCGCGCGCCCTGACGCCCCCCGGGCGCGCGAGGACGCCCGCAGGGCGGAGGAGCGCCGCTTGCGCCCCCGGCGCGTTCTACCTAACGTCTCGCCAAAGCGACAGCAGCCGAGGTTCCCATGCGCGACGCCGCCCCCACCACCATCCACCTCAAGGATTACACCCCGTTCGGATATCTGGTGGACGAGGTGCACCTGACCTTTGACCTGGCGCCCGATGCCACGCGCGTCACCTCGCGCATCGCCTTTCGCCCCAATCCCGAAGCCCCGGGTCACCGCTTCTTTCTGCATGGCGAAGAGCTGCGCCTGATCCGCGCCGCCATCGACGGCGCCGAGGTCACGCCCGAGATCACCGATGCCGGCCTGACCTGCGCCGCGCCCGATACCCCCTTTGTCTGGGAGGCCGAGGTCGAGATCGCGCCAGCCGCCAATACCGCGCTCGAAGGGCTCTATCTCTCCAACGGCATGTATTGCACCCAATGCGAGGCCGAAGGGTTCCGCAAGATCACCTATTACCCCGACCGCCCCGATGTGATGAGCACCTTCACCGTGCGCATCAACGGCACGCATCCGGTGCTCCTGTCCAATGGCAACCCGGTCGACAGCGGCGAGGGCTTTGCAGAATGGCACGACCCTTGGCCCAAACCGGCCTATCTCTTTGCGCTGGTGGCCGGAGATCTGGTGGCCCATTCCGACAGGTTCACCACCGTCTCGGGCCGCGAAGTCGATCTGAACCTCTGGGTCCGCCCCGGCGACGAGGACAAATGCGCCTTCGGCATGGAGGCGCTGAAAAAGTCGATGCGCTGGGATGAAGAGGTCTATGGCCGCGAATACGATCTGGACGTGTTCAACATCGTCGCGGTCGACGATTTCAACATGGGGGCGATGGAGAACAAGGGGCTTAACATCTTCAACTCGGCCGCCGTGCTGGCCAGCCCAGAAACCTCGACCGACGACAATTTCGAACGGATCGAGGCGATCATCGCGCATGAGTATTTCCACAACTGGACCGGCAACCGCATCACCTGCCGCGACTGGTTCCAGCTCTGCCTCAAGGAAGGGCTGACCGTGTTCCGCGACGCGCAGTTCACCTCGGACCTGCGCAGCGCGCCCGTCAAACGCATCCGCGACGTGATCGACCTGCGCGGGCGCCAGTTCCCCGAGGATCAGGGCCCGCTCAGCCATCCGGTGCGGCCCGAGAGCTTTCAGGAGATCAACAACTTCTACACCGCCACCGTCTATGAAAAGGGCGCCGAGGTGATCGGCATGCTCAAACGGCTGGTGGGCGATGCCGCCTATGCCGAGGCGCTGGACCTCTATTTCGCGCGCCATGACGGGCAGGCCTGCACGATCGAGGACTGGCTCAAGGTGTTCGAGGATGTTACCGGGCGCGACCTGGCGCAGTTCAAGCACTGGTACAGCCAGGCCGGCACCCCGCGCCTGACGGTCGAGGAGGCCTGGCAGGACGGCACCTTTACCCTGACCCTGTCGCAGGACACGCCCGCCACCCCCGGCCAGCCCGACAAGCTGCCTCAGGTGATCCCGGTTGCCGTGGGCCTGCTGAACCCCAATGGCGACGAGGTGCATGCAACCGAGGTGCTGGAGCTGACGCAGGCGCGGCAGAGCTTCTCCTTCGAGGGGCTGGCGGCGCGGCCCGTTGCCTCGGTGCTGCGCGATTTCTCGGCGCCGGTGGTGCTGGACCATGACCTCTCGCCCGAGCAGCGCGCCTTTCTGCTGGCCCATGACACCGATCCCTTCAACCGGTGGGAGGCTGGCCGGTCGCTGGCCGGGCAATGCCTGCTCGACATGATCATCGAGGGCACCGCCCCAGATACCGCCTATCTGGACGGGTTGGTGGCGGTGTTGCGCGACGATGGGCTGGACCCGGCCTATCGCGCGCTGATGCTGGGCCTGCCCAGCCAGTCGGAACTGGCCGCCAGCCTGCAGCAGCGCGGCCTGACCCCCGATCCGCAGGCGATCTGGGATGCAACCGAGACCCTGCGCCAGGCCACCGCCCAGCATATGCAGGATCTGCTGCCCCGGCTCAGGGCCGAGGCCCAGGTCGACGCGCCCTTCCGCCCCGATGCGGACCAGGCGGGCAGGCGCGCGCTGGGCAGCGCGACGCTGGCACTGCTGTCGCGGCTCGATGGCGGCGCGCAGGCGGCGGCGGATTTTACCCGCGCCGACAATATGTCGCTGCAACTCTCGTCGCTGTCCTGCCTGCTCAAGGCCGGCAAGGGCGAGGTCGAACTGGCGGCCTTCTACGATCAATGGCGCGGCGACCGGCTGGTGATCGACAAATGGTTCGGCCTTCAGGTGGCGATGGCCGCGCCCGGGCAGACGGCCGAGACCGCCCGACGTCTCAGCGCGCATGCCGAGTTCAACTGGCGCAATCCGAACCGCTTCCGCGCTGTGTTCGGCGCGCTGGCCATGCATCACGCGGGGTTCCACCATGCCTCGGGCGCGGCTTATCAGCTGCTGGCCGACTGGCTGATCCGCCTTGATCCCGTCAATCCGCAGACCACGGCACGCATGTGCGCGGCCTTCCAGACATGGCGGCGCTATGACGAGGGGCGGCAGGCGTTGATCGGCGCCCAGCTGGACCGCATTCTGGCGCAACCAAACCTCAGCCGCGACACCACCGAGATGCTGACCCGCATCCGGGGCAGCTGAGCGATGCGCCCGACCCTCCTCATCACCGGGGCCAGCGCCGGGATCGGCGCCGCAACCGCCCGCCTTGCCGCGACGCGCGGCTATGACCTCGCGCTCAACTACCGGCAGGACCGGGCCGGGGCCGAGGCGGTGGCCGAGGCCGCCCGCGACGCGGGCGCCCAGGTGATCCTGTGTCCCGGCGACGTGGCCGATCCCGAAGACATCCGGCGCATTTATGCCCGGGTGGATGAGGGCTTTGGCCGGCTCGACGGGCTGGTCAACAATGCCGGCATCGTCGATCACGCCGCCCGGGTCACCGATCTGACCCATGCGCGGCTGAGACGCATGTTCGATGTCAACGTGATCGGCGCCATTCTGGTCGCCAAAGAGGCGGTGCTGCGGATGCAGGCCCATGGCCAGGGCGGCGCCATCGTCAATCTCTCTTCCGCCGCCGCCCGGCTGGGCTCGGCCAATCAATATGTCGACTATGCCGCCAGCAAGGCCGCCATCGACATCTTTACCAAGGGCCTCGCCGACGAGGTCGCCGCAGAGGGTATTCGCGTGAACGCCCTGCGCCCCGGCCTGATCGAGACCGCCATCCACGCCAAGGGCGGCGAGCCGGACCGGGCACAACGACTGGCTCCGGGCGTGCCGATGCGGCGCACCGGCACCGCGACCGAGGCGGCCGAGGCGGTGCTTTTCCTGCTGTCGGATGCGGCGTCTTATGTCACTGGCACCACGCTGGATGTCAGCGGCGGAAGGTGACCCAGCGATGACCGAACCGCTCCGTTATGTCCGCCACGCCCGCAGCCCGCGCAATCTGGCCCTGCTGGCGGCGATCTGGGCGGGGCTGGTTGCGGCGGTGGTGCTGTTTGATGCCGCCTGGTGGCTGATCGCGCTTTTCGCCCTGCCGACACTGCCGCTCCTGTTCGAGATCCTGAGCGACCGCCGCGCGGGGCTCGATCTGGACGCCACCCGGCTCAGCTGGTTTTCCGGCCGGCTCGACGGCGCCGTCGCGCTGGACGAGATCGCCCAGGTCCGGCTCGACACCCGCTGGGATTTCACCGTCCGCGCCACATTGTACCTGCATTCGGGCAAACAGGTGCGCCTGCCCCAGGAATGCCTGCCGCCGCATCGCCGGTTCGAGGAAATCCTGACCGCGCGCGGACTGGTCGTTGTTCGGCATCATTTCGCCGGTCGTTAGCGGATTGATGCCGGTGCAGGCCCAATCGCCCAGGCTTGCCGCAAAACCTGTCCCGAAACACCCTGCCGCGGCCTTCTTTGTGCCGCAAATCAGCGTCAGCTTGAGACCAATTCGACACCAAACAGGCCAAGCGTTAACCAGTATGCTGAAACACTCCCGCACCTTGCTGAGTTCCTTGCCTGACCTGACCGCGCGGCTTTTCGGTCGCGCGGTCGATTTGTCAGCACAGAAACAGCCGCGCAGCCCCGTCCGGCTTGAAGATTTCCTCTCCATTCCGGTGGCCGAACATGGCCGCGACGAAGCCGATTGCGCCCGGCTGCGGGCACATGGCCAGTTTCTGGCCCGCCAGGAACGCTGGCAGGATCTCTCGGATGCGATCCGGGCCGCCGATGCCACCCGCGAGACCACCGAGGGCGGCACGCCGGTCGCCGATCTGCTGGCCTTTGGCGCGCGCTCGGATGTGGTGCTGGCGGTAGAGGAGGCCCTGCAAGACAGCCACCGCACCGACCAGGCGCCGCTGATCGACGGCATCCGGGCGCTGGAGTTCGTGCGTCAGGACCATCCCGACGACCCCTATATCGCACTGATCGTCGCGCTGACCCATATCGACCTGGCCTGGGCCTGGCGCGGCACCGGCTGGGATACCATCGTGCCCCGGCTGAACCGCGAGAAATGCGCCGCCCATTTCGACCGTGCCATCGAGATCCTGTCGCCCTGGTGCGGCGTCAAGATGGACAGCCCGATACTGCAGGCGGCCTGTTGCGCGCTGCTCGCCGGGCGCCGGACGTCGCAGCGCAGGGTCGCCGATTGTTACGAGGCGCTGATCGACCTCGATCGGCATAACTCCCGCCACATGCGCGCGCTGGGCAACCACCTGCTGCCGCGCTGGTTCGGTTCCTACGCGGAACTGGAGCTGGAGGCCCGCCGCACCGCCGCGCGAACGCAGGATATCTGGGGGGCCGGAGGCTATACCTGGGTCTACCTGGACGCCATCGCCCAGGACGAAGAGGCCTGTGCCCGTGTCGATGTCGACTTCTTCATCGACGGGCTGCGCGACATCGCCCGCGCCCGCCCCGAACAGGAAACGATCAACCTGCTGGCGGCCTATTGCACGGTGACGCTGCGCGGCAATATCGGCCTGCATGAAGAGGCCGACCTGAACCGCATGCAGATCTGCGATGCCGCCGACTGGCTGATCCGCGACCATCTGACCGAAGTGCATCCGATGATCTGGGCGCATGCCTCGGAAGGGTTCGACAACAATATGCGCGTCAGCTCTCCCAGCCGCTTTGCCGCGCGCGGGCGGGCGGATGCCTTGCAGATCATCGCCAGCCTGTTTCGCGACGAGATCCGCAACGGCAACCGGGTCGTGTTCACCCCCGAGGGCCCGCAACTGCACGGCGCCTGACCTCACAGGCTGTGGGTGACATCGTCAAAGCGCGGGCACCAGCCCAGCGCGCGCAGCCGGGGCGCGGCCAGCCTTTGATCCAGCATTGGCCCAACCGCGCTATCACCGTAGCGCGCCAAGGCCTCGGCCCGGTCGAGCACCCGGATCGGCACGTCCGGGCCCGCCACGGAGCGTGCGATCTCGCCCACCGGGCGGCCCGGTTCGGCGGTGGCCAGGAAATGGCCGCCCTGCCCCTGCATCCCCGCCAGCAGCAGATAGGCCTGTGCCAGATCATCGGCATGCACCAGCGGCCAGCGGATCGCCGGGTCTCCCAGGATCTCGACCTCGGGCACACGGAACCGTTCCAGCATGCCACCCCCGTCGCTGTCATAGACCGCGCCGGGGTGCAGCACCGCCAGATCGGTGGCATCGCTGGCCTCTAGCATCGCAACGGTGCCGAGCATCCAAGCCCAGGGGGTGGCGGGATCAAAGGGCGCGCTCTCATCCCTGATCTGCCCGCAAGTATCGCCGTAAAGCCATATGCCGCCAGTATAAATCAGACGTGGACGGCGCCCGGCCCGGCGCGCTGCCCTCACCAATGCCTCCATCGCGGCGCGATCGACGTCGCCCATATCCGGGCCGAACGTGGCCGCGGCATGGATCACCGCATCCGCCGCAACCGCCTCTGCCACCCAACCCCCGGGCAACCGCAGGTCGCCGCGACAGACCTGCCCGCCGTCGCCGCTGACCTGCTCCGCCGCACGGTCGGACCGGGCCAGTCCCGCGACCTGATGCCCCGCCGCCACGCCAGCGCGCAGCACCGCGCCCCCGACCAGCCCGCTGGCCCCTGTTACAAACAGCTTCATTCTCATGCCTCCTATCCGGATTCGGTCCAACCTGCCGCCTCAACCATGATTGAGATCAAGCCCCTTTCCCCTTGCCCCCTTGCCCAACGCCGCGCGCGGGCCTAGAAGGCGGTTTGAACCAAGCGGACAAGAGGCACACCCATGCTGGACCTGACCTTCGAGACCCCCAAACCCAAGACCATCGCCGGTGCCAAGCACGACTGGGAACTGGTGATCGGCATGGAGGTGCACGCTCAGGTCGCGTCACAGGCGAAACTGTTCTCGGGCGCCTCGACCGCCTTTGGCGCCGAGCCCAATTCCAACGTCTCTTTTGTGGATGCGGCGATGCCGGGCATGCTGCCTGTCATCAACGAGTTCTGCGTCGAACAGGCGGTGCGCACCGGGCTGGGGCTGAAGGCCGAGATCAACCTGAAATCGGCCTTTGACCGCAAGAACTATTTCTATCCCGACCTGCCGCAGGGATACCAGATTTCCCAGCTTTATCATCCCATTGTCGGCGAAGGCGAAGTGCTGGTCGAAATGGGTGACGGCACCGCGCGCCGGGTCCGGATCGAACGGATCCACATGGAGCAGGACGCGGGCAAGTCGATCCATGACATGGATCCGAACATGTCCTTTGTCGACCTCAACCGCACCGGCGTCTGCCTGATGGAGATCGTCAGCCGCCCCGATATCCGCGGCCCCGAAGAGGCCGCCGCCTATATCGCCAAGCTGCGCCAGATCCTGCGCTATCTGGGCACCTGTGACGGCAACATGCAGAACGGCAACCTGCGGGCCGATGTGAACGTGTCGATCTGCCGTCCGGGCGCCTATGAGAAGTATCAGGAAACACAGGACTTTTCGCATCTGGGCACGCGCTGCGAGATCAAGAACATGAACTCGATGCGGTTCATCCAGGCGGCCATCGAATACGAGGCGCGCCGCCAGATCGCCATTGTCGAAGCGGGCGGCGAGGTGGATCAGGAAACCCGGCTGTACGACCCGGACAAGAACGAGACCCGCTCGATGCGGTCCAAGGAAGAGGCGCATGATTACCGCTACTTCCCCGACCCCGACCTGCTGCCGCTCGAGATCGAGCAGGCCTGGGTCGATGACATTGCGGCCAGCCTGCCGGAACTGCCGGACGACAAGAAAGCGCGCTTTATCAAAGAGTTCGGCCTGACAGACTATGACGCTTCGGTACTGACCGCCGAGGTGGAATCGGCGCGTTACTTCGAAGAGGTGGCACAGGGGCGCAACGGCAAGCTGGCGGCCAACTGGGTCATCAACGAGCTGTTCGGACGGCTGAAGAAGGAAGACCACGACATCACCGACAGCCCGGTCAGCCCAAGCCAGCTGGGCGGCATCATCGACCTGATCGCGTCGGATGCAATCTCGGGCAAGATCGCCAAGGACCTGTTCGAGATCGTCTATACCGAAGGCGGCGATCCTGCTGAAATCGTCGAGGCGCGCGGCATGAAGCAGGTGACCGACACGGGCGCCATCGAGGCCGCACTGGACGAAATCATCGCCGCCAACCCGGCGCAGGTGGAAAAGGCCAAGGTGAACCCGAAACTGGCAGGCTGGTTCGTGGGTCAGGTGATGAAGGCCACCGGCGGCAAGGCCAATCCGGGCGTCGTCAACCAGATGGTTTCAAAGAAACTGAATGGCTGACACACCCCGCGCGGTAGCATGATCCAGAGGATCGTGCGAGAGCGCGCCAAGGCGGTCAACGATCTGGTCAGCAGGAAACTGTCTGACTGTATCATCAGACCGTCGAAGCGCACGAGGCGCGGAGCGAACCGCGTTCCGGCACCAATTGCAATGGAACGCGAACACTCGGAAACACGGGCCAGAGCGCGTTGAACGCCGCCTTTGAGCCGTCTCGGGTAGGGGCCGGCGAGACATCGCTCTGCCCGTCCGCCGCCTCTGGCCTTTTTGCATCCGCCTGGAGTAGTCTGCGCCCGATCCAAAGAGGCTCTGAGCATGATCCGCTACGAATACAAGGTTGTCCCCGCCCCCGAAAAGGGCATCAAGGCCAAGGGCGTCAAGACCGCGCCGGCGCGGTTCGCGCTGTCGGTGGAGCAGGCGCTGAACCAGCTGGCCGCCGAGGGCTGGGAATATCAGCGGGCCGAACTGCTGCCCAGCGAGGAACGCTCGGGCCTGACCGGGTCGACCACCAACTGGCGCAACCTGCTGGTGTTCCGCCGTCCGCTGCCCGCCGGCCCCGAAGTGCTGCCCGAAACAGAGGCAAAGGCAGAGGTGGAGGCGCCGGCCCCCGCGAGTGACAGCGCCGATACCCCGCCGCTGGCCCGCCCGGTCCCCGGCCCGGCCGAGGCCGATCGCCGCGCCCCAGCACCCATCGCGGCCCCGGTCAACGACCCGCCGATGCATGGCGCCAAACCCGCAGACACGCCCAGCGCCGAGCCTGAACCCGATCGTGAGGCCAAACTCGACAGGGACTAGGTGCCGATATCGAGCGCCAGCGCATGGATGCGCGGCACGATATCGCCCAGCGCCGCATGTACCGCGCGGTGCCGCGCCACCCGGCTTTGCCCGGCAAAGGCGGCGGCGCGGATGCGGATGTTGAAATGGCTCTGCCCGCCCTCGCGAAACCCGGCATGGCCGCGGTGGCTTTCGCTGTCGTCGACCACCTCCAATTCGGTCGGCGCAAATGCCGCCTGCAACCTTGCGCGCATTTCCTCTGCGATCGTCATGCCTGTCTGCCCTCTCGTTGCCGCGCAATCTGCGCTCTTTTCCGCGCGGAGGCGATTTTCTTGCCGCCGCCCTCTTCTATCTGGCGTGACTTAGACTAAACTCCTGCCTCCGAGTCGAGAAGCCGCAACCGAAAGGGCCCGTCATGAGCAAATCAGATCCGTTCGGATTCGATATGTCCGTCTCTTCCGCCAAGAAGAAGAACCCGCGCGGGCGCCGGGGCATGTCGGGCGCCTCTGAAACATCGGTCCGGGTCTGCGAACACGAGGGCTGCACCGAGGCGGGCAAGTTCCGCGCGCCCAAGGCGCCCGATGTGCTGGACGACTATTTCTGGTTCTGCCAGCAGCATGTGCGCGAATATAACCAGAAATGGAACTTCTTCGACGGCACCACCGAGGCCGAGATGAACGCCCAGATGTCCAAGGACAAGGTGTGGGAGCGCAAGACACGTCCCATGACCGACCCCGAGGCACGCGCATGGGCACGGCTGGGCATCGAGGATCCGCATCAGGTGCTTGGCGCCAACGCCACCCAGAATCCGGGCCGCGCCAATACCGGCCGCCGCCTGCCGCCCACCGAGCGCCGCGCCATCGAGATTCTCGAGGCAAAGGACAGCTGGACCAAGGCCGAGGTGCGCGCCGCTTACAAGAAACTGATCAAGGTGCTGCATCCCGACATGAATGGCGGCGACCGCAGCCAGGAAGAACAGCTGCAAGAGGTGGTCTGGGCCTGGGACCAGATCAAGGACAGCCGCAACTTCAAGTAATCGCAGATTGCGGCGCGCGGGGCTGGCCCCGCCGCCCAGGCCCCGAGCGCGCACCTGCAAGGCGCGCTTCGCTGCCCGTCAGGCAGCGCAGGCGGGTTCGCGAGGCATCCCGTCCGGTTCTGCTGCGCAATTCGGGGAACAGCACCAGCAATTCCTCGACATCGCTGCGCCGCAACGCAAGGAAGGCAATGTCACCGAGAAAAATGCTCTCGGACAGCAGCCCATGGGCGCGCAGCAGCAAATGGCGCTCGAAGGCCAGATGATAATAGGTCACCGCCCGGTTGGGACGGCATTGGCGAATGGTGTCGTCATTGGTCAGGTGGATGGCGGCGGCAAAGACCTGCGCCTCGCCGAAAAACAGCTCGGCCCGCCAACCCTGCAAGACGATCCGGTGTTGCGGCGACACCCAGAGAGTCCGGTGTGGACAGCTCGGCCCCAGCGCGTCGCGCCGGATGCGGACGGGCCTCAGATGGGGATTGGCCCCAAGGTCCGCGATGCTCAGGGTACGTTTCCCGATCCAGAGGATCGGCTGCGGTGGTCCATCCTCGACCGGCACCAGATCACCCACCGCCAGCGTCTCGACCGGGCGTGGCCCCTCTACCGTATCGATCAGACTGCCCGCGACGAAACAGGGCACCACGCCCGCAGGAAGGTTGACGGTGACGTTGAGCGACCCGTTGTTGCCGGCGCCCGGGCCACTGCTGGCCGAGATGGTCAGCGACAGCGCGGTGCCCGGCGGCACGATCACACCCGGCATCAGGGTGACGGTCAGCAGGCCGCTGCCCGAGATCGTCACCGAATAGTCCGCCGGTGTCAGCGCCCCATCCCCGGTCACCACAACCGACCAGGCCGCCGGTTTCGACGCCGTATACAACTGGGTGATGGTCTCGGTCGCGGGCGGGACGTTGATTACCGGCGGGCCGAAAATGTTCAGCGCCATCTGGCCTTCCTCGCGGGGCACGAAAGTTACCCATACCTTAACGCCAATCCGCGTCAGACAGAAACTTATAATGAACAGGCACCGCCCTGCCATCCGATTGCGGCGGAAAACCGCTGTGCCGGGCCGCTCTGGCGCGCCAGACAAACTGTTACAATCGCGCGATATTCTTGCCGAGATGATACGCGGGCGCCCCGCCCGCAGACAAACAACAGCCAAGACCGCCTTTCAATGGATATTCTGCCTCTCCTCGCCCCGTTTGCCCTGGCCCTTTCCCTGTTCTCGGCGCTTCTGCTGGGCGGATACCTGGCCCTCAATCTCTGGCGTCCTGCGCTCGCTCTCTGGCCCAGCGCCAGCGGCTGGCGGCACCATCTGGCCTTTGGCCTGTTCCGGCTGTTCTGCGGCGCCACCATCGTGTTTGCCCTGAGCGAGGCGGCCGTCAACGGCTGGGGCCACTGGCTGCGCTTTGCCCTCGGAGTGCCGGTGATGCTGGCCGCCTTCGCCATCACGCTGTGGGGATACCGGTTTCTTGGTCTCGACAACACCTATTGCAACAGCGGCGGGCTGGTCACCGGCGGCATCTATGCCTGGTCGCGCAACCCGCAATACGTGACCTCGGTCATGGCCACGCTGGGCCTGGCGATCGCGGCGGGCTCGGTTCTGACCGCTCTGTTGGCGGGCTTGCTCTTCCTGCTCTATTTCCTGTTCATCCTGAACGAGGAACGCTGGCTGCTCGCCGGTTACGGCGCCGCCTTTCGCGACTATATGCGCGCGACACCCCGTTTCGTCGACACCCGCAGCCTGATGCGGATGCGCGCGGCGCTGCTCGGCTGACGGACCCCCCGCTTTCGTGACGGCAAAAAGCGCCCACGCGGCGCTTTTCGCCTTTTCCTTGCGGCTGGGGGCGATATGGTGCACCCCGACAAGATTGGCCCGCCCCGATCGGCGCGGGAAGGCGATAAGGACGATTGGTATGGCTGACGGAACGATCCCGATGAACGCAAAACCCACCGAGGAGATTTCCGTCCGCGAAGTCTTTGGCATCGACACGCCCATGCTGGTCAAGGGCTTTGCCGAGCGCAGCGACCGGGTGCCCGAAATCGACCAGACCTACAAGTTCGATCCCGACACCACGCTGGCGATTCTGGCCGGGTTCAGCCACAACCGCCGTGTCATGGTGCAGGGCTATCACGGCACCGGAAAATCGACCCATATCGAACAGGTCGCCGCGCGGTTGAACTGGCCCTGCGTGCGCGTCAACCTGGACAGCCATATCAGCCGGATCGACCTGATCGGCAAGGACGCCATCAAGCTGCGCGACGGCAAACAGGTGACCGAGTTCCACGAGGGCATCCTGCCCTGGGCGCTGCGCAACCCCGTTGCCATCGTGTTCGACGAATACGATGCGGGCCGCGCCGACGTGATGTTCGTGATCCAGCGGGTGCTGGAACATGACGGCAAGCTGACCCTGCTGGACCAGAACGAGATCATCACGCCGAACCCCTGTTTCCGCCTGTTCGCCACCGCCAACACGGTGGGTCTGGGCGACACCACTGGCCTCTATCACGGCACCCAGCAGATCAACCAGGCCCAGATGGACCGCTGGTCGCTGGTGGCGACGCTGAACTATCTCAGCCATGACGCCGAGACGATGATCGTGCTGTCCAAGGCGCCCCATTACAACACCGAGAAGGGCCGCAAGCAGGTCAGCCAGATGGTGACCGTGGCCGACCTGACCCGGACTGCGTTCATGAACGGGGATCTTTCGACCGTGATGTCGCCCCGGACCGTGATCAACTGGGCGCAGAATGCCGAGATCTTCCGTGATGTGGGCTATGCCTTCCGGCTGACCTTCCTCAACAAATGCGACGAGCTGGAGCGCCAGACGGTGGCCGAGTTCTATCAGCGCTGCTTCGACGAGGAACTGCCCGAAAGCGCGGCCAGCACGAGCCTGGGGTGATCCGGGCGGCACTGGTCGCGGCGGTGGTCCTGGGCGGCTGCACGCCCTTGCCACCAACGGCGGTGGCCTACGTACCAACCCGGGCAAACGCGGTCTGCGCGATCACCGAGGTTGTTGATGGCGACACGCTGCGCCTGTCCTGTACCGAAGGGCGCGGCGGCACCGTCCGGCTGGTGGGCTTTGACACGCCCGAAACCTACCGCCCCGGCTGCGCCGCCGAAAAGGCGCGCGGCGAGATGGCCAAACGGTTTCTGGAGGCGCACTTGCGGCAAGCCCGGGTGATCCGGCCGGATTACCAGGGCAAGGACAAGTACAAGCGGCTGTTGGTGCGGTTTGAGGTGGATGGCACTAATCTGGCCAAGACCATGGTCGATGCCAGACTGGCCGTACCCTATGCGGGCGGCAAACGGATTGACTGGTGCAGGAAACTGGCCGCCTGAGGCCCCTCCTCCAGCCCTGCCGGGCTGTCCTCGGGAGGGAGAGGACAGACAGCAATGCCTCTGGCCATCCATTTGGGTTGGCCCTAGGCTGACAGAGACGAAGAAGGCGAACCGAGAGCCATGAGCAAACCGACCGACAACCCCGCCGATCCGTTCAAGAAGGCGCTGGCCGAGGCGACCAAGGTGATGGCCGACGACCCGGACCTGTCGGTCAGCTATACGGTCGATCCCTCGGGCGTCAGCGGCGATGCGATGCGCCTGCCCCAGGTCAGCCGCCGGATGACCCGCGACGAGGTGTTGCTGGCGCGGGGCACGGCGGATGCGCTGGCGCTCTATCGGCGCTATCACGACGACGCGACCCACAGCCGCTATGCCCCGCCGGGCGACATGGCGCGCGACCTCTACGAGGCGATGGAGACCGCCCGATGCGAGGCGATGGGCGCCCGCGACATGCCCGGCACCGCATCGAACATCGACGTCAAGATCACGCATGAGGCGCTGCGGCGCGGCTATGACCAGTGCAAGCAGCCTTCGGAGGCACCGCTGCCGGTGGCTGCGGGCTATCTGGTGCGCCACCTGGCCACCGGGCGCGACCTGCCCGCGGCGGCCGCCAATGTGATGAACCTGTGGCGCGGCTTCATTGAGGAACAGGCCGGCGGCACGCTCGAGAACCTGAGCGATATCCTGTCCAATCAGGCCGAATTCGCCAAATTTGCCCGCCAGGTGATCAAGGACCTCGGCTATGGCGACCAACTGGGCGACGACCCGGACGAGATGGACGAGGATCAGGAGGATCAGGCCGAGGACGACGCCGACGAGCAGCCCGATCCCGACAGCACCGGCCAGGATGATCAGGACGATCAGGACGCCGACGCCGATCCCGAGCAGAGCCAGGAACAGCAGCAGGACGAAAGCCAGGCCCAGGTCTCGATGGACGAACTGGCCGACGAGGAGCTGGCCGAAGAGACAGAGATGCCCGATGGCGAGGCGCCGCTGGAACCGCCGCCGCCGCCGCCCGCCTCCGAGGCCGATCCGAACTACAAGGTCTATCTGGATACCCATGACGAGGAGATCGCCGCCGAGGAGCTGGCCGAACCCGCCGAGCTGGAACGGCTGCGCGCCTATCTCGATCAGCAGCTCGAGCCGCTGAAAGGCGCGGTGAGCCGCCTTGCCAACAAGCTGCAACGCCGCCTTCAGGCGCAGCAGAACCGCAGCTGGGAATTCGACCGCGAAGAAGGCATTCTGGACGCCGGACGGCTGGCGCGGGTTGTCGCCAACCCGACCACGCCGCTGTCGTTCAAGGTGGAGAAGGATACCGAATTCCGCGACACGGTGGTGACGCTGCTGCTCGACAACTCGGGCTCGATGCGGGGCCGCCCGATCTCGATCGCGGCGATCTGCGCCGATGTGCTGGCGCGCACCCTGGAGCGCTGCAACGTCAAGGTCGAGATTCTGGGCTTTACCACCCGCGCCTGGAAGGGCGGGCTGGCGCGCGAGGCCTGGTTGAACGAGGGTCGCCCGCAGCAGCCCGGCCGCCTGAACGACCTGCGCCACATCATCTACAAGGCCGCCGACGCGCCGATGCGGCGCACACGGCAGAACCTGGGCCTGATGATGAAAGAGGGGCTCTTGAAGGAAAACATCGACGGCGAGGCGCTGGAATGGGCGCATCGCCGGATGCTGGGGCGCCGCGAGCAGCGCAAGATCCTGATGGTGATCTCGGACGGGGCGCCGGTGGACGATTCCACGCTCAGTGTGAACCCCGCCAATTATCTGGAAAAACACCTGCGTGACGTGATCGCCATGGTCGAACGGCGCAAGCAGGTGGAACTGCTGGCCATCGGCATCGGCCATGACGTGACCCGCTATTACCAGCGCGCGGTTACGATTACCGATGTCGAGCAGCTGGCGGGCGCCATGACCGAACAACTGGCCGCCCTGTTCGACAGCGACCCGCGCGCGCGGGCACGGGTGATGGGGATGAAACGCGCCAGCTGACCCCCGGCGGTGGCGTGTGCCGCTATTGCGGGCGCCTCCGGCGGGAGTATTTGTGACCAGAAAGAAGCAGGGGGATTAGCCCCTTCATTCCGCGAGAATACCCCAGAGGCGCCTGACGACTGGCGCTGCCGGTGGGCTTGCGTGCGCTGGGTCCAACTGTGGACAATCCGGTCACTCTTCCAGCATCTCCTTGAAGGGTTTGTATTCGGCACCGTAGCAATGAGACAAAAGACCGGTCACGTTGCGCGTTCGCAGCACGGTCTTGCCATCACTGCTGAGCGTGACCTCCCAATAGTCGCGGCCGATATAGGTGCCTCGGGCATTGCGGGCATCCGATGTGGCGCAGAGCCTGATGGTTTCACCATCCTTGATCAGCCGCGAGACCCGCGCCTGTCCGGGATTTGCCGGGTTCGCCAGTTTCTCGCTGATCGCATCGGCAGCGTTGCGGCGGGCGGTTTCGGGTGTCGGCGGTTCCTCTTCCTGCGCGGCCAGCGGCAGGGCGAGGCACATAGAGACGAAAAGGGCGGCAAGACGGATCATGGCCGCATGATAGGCCAAGTCGCGTGCTTCTCAAGAGCGTCGCGCAGGTGCTGGACATTTCCGGCCCCACGCCGCACCTTTCGCGCCGAAACATGAAGGAGGCCGCAGCATGTATCAGTCGTTCGAGGTGACCGCCCGCCCGGAACAGGGGCCGCCGCGGCTGGAGCAGCTGCGCGCGCAGATGCGGGCCGAGGGGTTGAGCGGCTTTCTGGTGCCGCGCGCGGACGCCCATCAGGGCGAATATGTCGCCGCCCATGACGAGCGGCTGGCCTGGCTGACCGGTTTCACCGGCTCGGCCGGGTTCTGCGCGGTGCTCATGGATGTGGCGGGCGTGTTCATCGACGGTCGCTATCGCACCCAGGTCAAGGCGCAGGTTGCCGATGTCTATACGCCCGTCCCCTGGCCCGATGTGACCCTGACCGCCTGGCTAAAGGAGCAATTGCCACAGGGCGGGCGCGTTGGGTTCGATCCCTGGCTGCATGCGGCCGGGCAGATCCGCACTGCCACGGGTGAGTTGAAGGGCAGCGGGATCGAGCTGGTGCCTTGCGACAATCTGGTGGACCGGATCTGGCAGGACCAGCCACCGCCGCCGATGGAAGCCGTCAAGGCGCATCCAATGGAGTTCGCAGGTGAAAGCGCCCCTGACAAGGCCGCCCGGCTGGCCGAGGACCTGCGCAAGGCGGGGCAACAGGCTGCGGTGATCACTCTGCCCGATTCCATCATGTGGCTCTTGAACATTCGCGGCGCGGATATTCCGCGCAACCCGGTGGCGCATGGCTTTGCCATTCTGCACGCTGACGGGCGGGTCGATCTGTTCATGGCAGCGCAGAAGCTGACCGGGCTGGGCGACCATCTGGACGCAAGCGTGACGCAGCACGAACCCGATGGGTTCCTCGACGCGGTGGCGGCCTTGACTGGGCCGGTTCGGGTGGACCTGAACACGCTGCCCCAGATCGTTGCCGACCGGCTGGGCGACCGGATGAGCGACGGGGGCGATCCCTGCGCCCTGCCGAAAGCCCGCAAGAACGCCGCCGAGATCGCGGGCGCCGCCGAGGCGCATCTGCGCGACGGGGCGGCGATGGTGGAACTCTTGGCCTGGCTCGACGCGCAGGCGCCGGGCAGCCTGACCGAAACCCAGGTGGTCACCCGGCTGGAACAGTGCCGCCGTCGTGACAACGGCCTGCAGGAGATCAGCTTCGAGACCATCTCGGGCACCGGCCCAAATGGCGCGATCATGCATTACCGCGTCACCGAAGAGACCGACAGCCGTCTGGAGAACGGGCATCTCTTGGTGCTGGACAGCGGCGGTCAGTATCTGGACGGCACCACCGACGTCACCCGCACCATCGCCATTGGCGCGGTGGGGGACGAGGAAAAGGCCTGTTTCACCCGGGTGCTGAAGGGCATGATCGCCATGTCGATGCTGCGCTGGCCGGTGGGGTTGGCGGGGCGCGACATCGAATGCGTTGCGCGCCTGCCGCTGTGGCTGGCCGGGCAGGATTTCAACCATGGTGTCGGCCATGGAGTCGGCGCCTATCTCAGCGTTCACGAGGGGCCGCAGCGGCTGGCCCGCACCAGCCATGTGCCGCTGGAACCGGGCATGATCCTGTCCAACGAACCGGGATACTATCGCGAAGGCGCATTCGGCATCCGGATCGAAAACCTGGTGGTGGTGCAAGAGGCCGCCCCCCTGCCCGGCGGCGACGGCGAACGCGCGATGCTGGATTGGCGCACGCTGACCTATGTGCCGATCGACCGGCGGCTGATCGTCGCGGATATGCTGACGGCAGAGGAACGGCGCTGGCTGAACGCCTATCATGCCGACGTTGCGGCAAAGATCGGCCCACGACTGGGCGCCGAGACGCGGATGTGGTTGGATGCCGCAACCGCGCCTCTTTGACACGCGGCTGTTACACCGGCGGGGAACACTTGCCGCCGGAACGAAGAATTCGACATACGAGACATGGGGAAGGAACGGAAAACATGAGCGATCACATCACCATCCGCAAGGCGCCGGGCAAATGGAGCGTCCGCTCGGGCGGCGCCATCCTGGGCGAAAGCAGCGACGCGCTGGAGCTGAGCGAGGGCGATCTGCCGCCGGTGATCTATTTCCCGCGCGCCGATATCGCCATGGCCTTCCTGGACCGCAGCGACAAGACCACCCATTGCCCGCACAAGGGTGACGCCAGCTATTATTCAATCGTCAACCGCTCGTCGGTGACCAAGGATGCGGTCTGGAGCTATGAGGACCCGCTGCCCGCGATGGAGCGGATCAAGGGCTATCTGGCCTTTGTACTGAGCGACAGCGTCAAGGTGGAACAGATCTGAACGAATGGAAACGCCGTGCAGGAACATTCTCCTGCACGGCGTCATGCGTTTTTGAGGTGTAGTCCCCTTAGCCCGCCTGGCGTTCGAGCCCCTGCGGAACCACCTCATAGCCTGGCTCTTCGGGCTCGTCGTCCACCATCTCGGGCGGGAAGCCCGGCGCGGTGATGTCAAGCCCGGTCGCCTCTTCCAGACGGCGGATGATGTCGTCGGACTGGGCCCGCATGCCATAGCGGGCGATCCCGTCCTCGAAAATGCTGATCATGAGCGGCGAGATTTCCAGCGGCACTCCGGTGCGCTCGGCAATCGACTGGAACAGGCCGATATCCTTTTTCACCAGGTCCATGGTAAAGTTGATGTCGCGGCTGCCGTTCAGAATCACCTGGCTTTCGGTCTCGTGCACGAAAGAGGTGCCCGAGCTGATCTTGATTGCCTCGTAAGTGGTGTTCAGATCCATGCCAGCGGCCTTCATCGTCACCAGCGCCTCGCAGCAGGTCAGCAGGTTGGCGGTGGCCAGATAGTTGGTCATCACCTTCAGCACCGAGGCGCTGCCCAGCGGGCCGGTATGCAGGATCCGCCGCCCCATCACGGTCAGGAAGGGCAGGATGCGCTCGAACGTGGCCCGGTCGCAGCCCGCGAAGATCGAGATATTGCCGGTATCGGCCCGGTGACAGCCGCCCGAGACCGGACAGTCGACAGCGGCACCGCCGCGCGCAATCACCTGTTCGCCCAGCCGCTTGACCTCGGCTTCGTCGGTGGTGGACATTTCCATCCAGATCTTGCCGGGTCCGACCTCGGGCAGCATCTCCGCCATCACCGCGGCACTGGCCGCCGGCGAGGGCAGACAGGTGATCACCGCGTCGCAATCGCGCATCATCTGCGCAGGCCCTTCGGCCGCCTTGGCGCCGCGCGAGACGAAACCCGCCACCAGATCGGGGTTGAGATCATGCACCGTCAGATCGATGCCATTGCGCAGAAGCGAGCCCGAGAGCTTGCCGCCCACATTGCCCAATCCGATAAAGCCTACTTTCATTCCATCCTCCCTTGCCGGACCTGCCGGAACCTGTGTTCGCGCGCAGTATGAAAGCTGGATTTAACCAAGAGAAACGAATAAAAACTATCAAGATGCCATGGATTTTTTGGTGATATATGTCAAACCAGCGCAACCGACAAAATTTCCCCGGAAATTTTGCCCCAGAAAATTTGAATTTTCTGGCCCCCGCCCAGGTCAACGGCCCGGAGCCTTGCTGAGATGGCCCGCCTGCCCAACCCGGTCTGGCTGCGGACGTTCGAAGCCGCCGCGCGCCATCTGAACTTCACCGAGGCCGCGCGCGAGCTGGGGCTGACCCAGACCGCCGTATCGCTGCATATCCGCTCGCTCGAGGCGGAACTGGGCGAGCCGCTGTTCACCCGTGCCGCGCGGCGGCTGGGCCTGACCGAGCTGGGGCGGAGCTATGCGCTCTCCGTGCGCCAGGCGCTGGCGGATGTGGCGCTGTCGACCTCCAGCCTGTTCGGCCCGGCCCGGCGCGGCATCCTGCGGCTGCGCGCGCCAATCTCCTCGGCCGCCTACTGGCTTGCCGCCACCCTGCCGGATTTTGCCGCCGACCATCCCGGCATTCCGGTGCGGCTGGTCTCGAACATCTGGGATGATGGCCCGGCAGCGGGCGGCGTGGATGTGGATATCCGGCTGGGGCGCGGCGACTGGGCGGGGTTGGTGACCGAAAAGCTCTGCGACGAGACCATTGTGCCGGTGATCCGGGCCGGGGCGCCGGAGCAGCCCCTCCCGGCGCTGCAGGCGCATCAGCTGATCCACATCCTCGGATACGAGGACAACTGGCCGCGCTGGTTCGCGGCGCAGGGCCTGCCCGCCCCGACCGGTGGCAGCCTCTATTCGGTCGATACCACCGTCGCGGCGCTGCAGCTGGTGATGGCGGGCGCCGGGCTGGCGATCGTGCTGACGCGCTTTGCCCAGGGCGCCATCGCCCAGGGCGCACCCCTGCGGCTCGCGGGTCCCCCGATTCCCTTTTCCCAGGCCCATTACCTGGTCCGCCCCGAACGTGCCGCCCCGCCCGGTGCTCCGGCGCAGCTCTATCTCGACTGGCTGCGCGCGCGGCTGGCAGCGGATGCCGCTGGGTGAACGTCAGAGGTCGCTTTTCCCCTCCCCCTCGGGGTGCACCGCCAAGCGCGCTTGACAAGGCCCCCGCCCATGCCGCATGTCCGCCCTGTTGGTGTCCGGGCAACCGGATGAAAAGGGAATGCGCCAGCGGTTCCGGGACATGATCCCGGGCAGCCGTCAAGCGCAGCCGCCCCCGCGACCGTGACCGGAGAGGGTGCCCAAGCCACTGGCCAAATGGCCGGGAAGGCGGGACATCCGCCAGAGCAGCGCTCTGACATCCGCAAGCCGGGAGACCTGCCAGCACCCGAACTGCAACCGGACGGGGTGTTTCCGGTGACGGGTCACGGTCCATAGGGGCCGGCCCGCGCATACCCCGTCCCCCATGATTGGACCCTGGGGGGATGAGAGAGATGAGCGAACACGCTCCGGTCGAGCTGTTGGTCTGCACCACCTGCCGCCGCGGATTGCCGGTCGAGGACGATGCCCAGCGCCCGGGCGCCCTGCTGCACCGCGCGCTGAGCGCGGCGGAGCTGCCCGAAGGGGTCATCCTGAAACCGGTCGAATGCCTGTCCAATTGCGATCAGGGCTGTTCCATTGTGTTGCGTGGTGGCCCGGCGCGCTGGACCTTCGTTTACGAAAACCTCAACGAAGCCGATGACGTGGCCACCATCGTCGAAGGCGTCACCAAGTATCACGCTACCGCTGACGGGCTGGTCCCCTGGCGCGAGCGTCCCGTCCATTTCCGCAAGAACTGCGCCGCGCGCATCCCCCCGATCGGAGCCTGAGCCATGAGCACCCTTGAAAAACTTCCCGTTACCGTGATCACCGGCTTTCTCGGCGCGGGCAAGACCACGCTGATCCGCCACCTGATGCAGAACCCGCAGGGCAAGCGGCTGGCCGTCGTGGTCAACGAATTCGGCGATGTGGGCGTCGATGGCGAGATCCTGAAAAGCTGCGCCATCCCGGAATGCCCGGCGGAAAACATCATGGAACTGGCCAATGGCTGCATCTGCTGCACCGTGGCCGATGATTTCATCCCTACCATCGAGGCGCTGATGGCGCTGGAGCCGCGCCCCGATCACATCCTGATCGAGACCTCGGGTCTTGCGTTGCCGAAACCGCTGCTCAAGGCGTTCGACTGGCCCGATATCCGCTCGAAGATCACTGTGGATGGTGTGATCGCGCTGGCCGATGCCGAGGCGGTGGCGGCGGGCCGCTTCGCGCCCAATGTGGCCGCGGTGGATGCTCAGCGTCTGGCGGATGACTCGATTGACCATGAAACGCCCCTGTCCGAGGTGTTCGAGGATCAGATCAGCTGCGCCGATATCATCCTGCTGACCAAGCCCGATCTGGCCGGCCCCGAGGGCGTGGCCCGCGCGCGCGAGGTGATCGCGGCCGAGGCGCCCCGCCCGCTGCCGGTGGTCGAAGTGGCCGAGGGCGCGGTGGATGTGCGTGTCATCCTGGGCCTTGGCGCCGCTGCGGAGGACGACATGGACGCGCGCCCCAGCCATCACGACGGCCATGACGACCACGAGCATGACGATTTCGAAAGCATCGTGGTGGAACTGCCCGAACAGTCCGACCCGGCCGAACTGGTCGCGCGGATCGAGCGGCTGGCCAACGAGCTGAACATCCTGCGGGTCAAGGGCTATGCCGCTGTTGCGGGCAAGCCCATGCGCCTGCTGGTGCAGGCGGTGGGCGCGCGGGTGCGTCACCAGTATGACCGCCCGTGGCAGCCGGGCGAGGAGCGCCGCTCGCGCATGGTGGTGATCGCCGAGCATCACGATATCGACCCGGCCGCGATCAATGCCATCCTGACCGGCGTTTCCGAGCCTGCGGAGTAAGCGCGCGCCATGCATGTCGTTTTCCGCGAAAGCCACGGGCTGGAAGAGACCGAGACCCCGACCGACCTGGGCCAGAGCCCGGCGGATCTGGTGGTGTTGTCGTTCTCGGACAGTGACCTGGGTGCTTTTGCGGCGGGCTGGCATCGCGGTGGCGGGGCGGTGGGCAAACTGCCCACCCTACGCCTGGCCAATCTGACGGCGCTGAAGCATCCGCTGTCGGTCGATACCTATGTCGACAATACCCTGTCGGGGGCCAAGGGCATCCTGATCCGGCTGATCGGCGGCGTGCCCTATTGGGCCTATGGGCTGCAACAGGTGCTGGCGCTGGCGCAACAAAAGGGGTTGGCGCTGGCGGTTCTGCCGGCGGATGGGCGCGAGGATACGCGGCTTGACGCCTATTCAACCCTGCCCGTCTCGACCCTTCGGCGGCTGCAACATCTCTGCGACACCGGCGGCGAGGTGGCGGCGCAGGCCGCGCTGGCGCAGATGGCGCTGGCGACCGGGCTTTATGCCGGGCCGGTGATCGGGTCCAAGATACTGCCCGAATGCGGCTTCTGGTGCCCCGAGCGCGGCGTGATCGCGCCCGAGACCGTGTTCGAGGGCAACGCCCCGCGCATTCTGGTGACCTTCTACCGCGCCTATCTGACTTCGGCCGACACGGCCTCGGTCGCGGCGCTGATCCGGGCCTTTCGCGCGCGCGGATTTCAGGCGATGGGCATGTTCGCGCCCTCGCTGAAGGCGCCCGCCGCTGCCGACTGGATCGCCGGGCAGATGCCGGGGCTGGCCCCGGCGGCCATCGTCAATGCCACCTCGTTTTCCGGCAAGGGCGCCAATGGCGCCTCGCCGCTCGACGCCGCTGGCGTGCCAGTGTTCCAGGTGGCGCTGGCCACCTCGCGCCGCAAGGCCTGGGCCGAGGCCGAACGCGGGCTATCGCCCGCCGATCTGGCCATGCATGTGGTGCTGCCCGAGGTCGACGGGCGCATCGACGCCGGGCTGATCTCGTTCAAGGAGCCGGGCAAGCGCGACCCGGCGCTGGAGTATTCCCGTTTCGCGCACCGGCCTGAACCCGACCGGATCGAGGCGGTGGTGAACCGGGTGTCGGGCTGGCTGCGGCTGGCGGCCAAACCCGTCGCTGAACGGGTGCTGGCGCTGGTTCTGTCCACCTATCCCGGCAAGGACTGGCAGATGGCCCATGCGGTTGGTCTGGACGCGCTTGCCTCGGCCGAGGCGATCCTGTGCGATTTGCAGGATGAGGGGTATGACATCGCATCCGGGCAGCCGATTACGGAAGAGCTGCAAACTGTGTCGATTTCGTGGCCAATCACGGAATACCGCAAAGCTTTGGCCAGCATTTCGCCACAATTGCACCAGGATTTGCAAAGCGCTTGGGGTGACCCCGAGAGTGATCCGGCATTTTCGCAAGGCAATTTGCAGTTTCGCGCGATCCGGCGCGGCAAGGCGCTAGTCGCCCTGCAACCGGAGCGGGGCACGCCCGAGGCGCGCGATGATGACTATCACGATCTCTCCCGCACCCCGCGCCACGGCTATGTCGCCTTCTACCTCTGGCTGCGGCAGGCGCTGGGGGCCGATGCGCTGATCCATATCGGCGCCCATGGCACGCTGGAATGGCTGCCGGGCAAGGCCGTGGCGCTGTCGGGGCAATGCTGGCCCGAGGTTCTGATTGGCGATCTGCCGGTAATCTACCCCTTTATCGTCAACGATCCGGGCGAGGCCGCGCAGGCCAAGCGCCGCATCGGCGCGGTGACGCTGGGCCATATCCCACCGGCCCTGCGCGTCAGCGGCACGCCGGACCGGATGGTGCAGCTCGAGGCGCTGCTTGACGAGTTTTCCAATGCCGACGGGCTGGACCCCAAGCGCCGCGACCGCTTGCAGGGCGATATCCGAGCCGAGGCGCAGGCGCTGGGACTGGAGGATGATCTGGGCCTTGATCGCGCCACCTCGACCGCCGAAGCGATCACCCGCATCGACCGCTTTGTCTGTGACGTGAAAGAAAGCCAGTATGGCGACGGGCTGCATGTCTATGGGCGTGTGCCCGAGGTGACCGGCCCGTTCGATCCCACCCCTTCGGCGCAGGGCGAGGCGCGCGCGCTGCTGGACGCGCTGGCGGGCAAGCGGATTGCGGCGGGGCCATCCGGCTCGCCCTATCGGGGGCGCAGCGATGTGCTGCCCACGGGGCGCAACCTTTATACCACCGATCCGCGTTCCGTGCCGACCCGCGCGGCCTATGCGCAGGGCGTGAAACTGGCCGAAGAACTGGTGCGCCGGCATTTGCAGGAAGAGGGCGATTACCCCAAGGGGCTGATTGTCGATCTCTGGGGCTCGGCCACCATGCGCACGGCGGGCGAGGAATTCGCTATGGCGCTGCATCTGTTGGGCGTGAAACCGGTGTGGGATCAGGGCTCGGAACGGGTTTCGGGGATCGAGGTGCTGCCGATCACCGATCTGGACCGGCCACGCCTCGATGTGACCTTGCGTGTTTCGGGCCTGTTCCGCGATGTGTTCCCGACGCTTTCGGCGCTGTTCGGTCAGGCGGTGCGCGCGCTCAGCGCGCGTGACGAGGCGCCCGACTGGAACCCCTATGCCGGGCACGCGCCCGCCGCGCGGGTCTATGGCCCGGCGCCGGGCAGCTACGGGCTGGGCATGGGGCACCTGCCCGAGACCTATACCGACGAGGCCCGCCAGCAGGCGGGCGAGGCCTGGCTGGCCGCCAGTTCCTTTGCGCTGGAAGGCGAGAACATCGCCCGCGACGCCGAAGGCATCCGCGCCCGGGTCGCCAATGCTGACGGGTTTGTGCATTTGCAGGATCTGGCCGAGACCGATCTGCTGCTGGCGGCTGACTATGCCACGCATGAGGCAGGCTTTGCCGCCGCCAAGCGGGTGACTGGGGGCGAGGCGCAGCTCTATCACCTCGACAACACCAATCCCGATACCCCGCGCGCCCGAACCCTGCCCGAGGAAATTGCCCGCGTGGTACGCGCCCGCGCCGCCCATCCCGGTTGGATCGCGGGGATGATGCGGCACGGGTTCCGGGGCGCGGCCGAGATCGCGGCAACGCTCGACCACATGGCCTCGTTCGCGCATCTGGCCGACAGCGTGGCGCCGCATCTGTTTGACCTCTACCACGATGCCACTTTGGGCGACGCGAAGGTTGCGGCCTTTCTGCAAGAGGCCAACCCGCAAGCCTATCAGGCCATGCTGGACCGGTTCCGCGCTCTGTACGAGGCGGGTCTGTGGCAGACCCGGCGCAACTCGATCCGGGCCGATCTGGAGGGGTTGTCATGAACACGCCCATCGTCCAGGGCTGGTGCCCCGGCGCACATCGCCCGATGATGTCGGGCGACGGGCTGGTGGTGCGGGTGCGCCCGCGTCTGGCCCGGTTGAGCGCGACGCAGGCGCTGGGTCTTTGCGCCCTGGCGGAGCGATTCGGCAATGGCACCATCGACCTGACCAACCGAGCCAACCTGCAACTGCGCGGGGTGGCAGAGGCGGATCATCAGCCGCTCTTGGCGGAACTGGCGGCGCTCGATCTCTTGGACGGTGAACCGGGGATCGAGGTGCGGCGCAATATCCTATTCTCGCCGCTCTATCGTGACGGTGACATGGCCGACCGGCTGGGATGCGAATTGACTGCGCGGCTGGGCGAATTGCCCGCGCTGCCCGCAAAGTTCGGCTTTGCCATCGACACCGGGGCGGGTCGTCTGCTGAACGCGGATTCGGCGGATATCCGGCTGGAACGGAGCCCGGACGGCCTGATCCTGCGCGCCGATGGCATGGCCACAGGGCGCGAAGTGACCGAGGGCGAGGCAATCGACCGCCTGATCGAACTGGCGCGCTGGTTTGCCGACCGATTTGACCCAGACACCCGCCGCATGGCGCGGCTGGTGCAGGCCGTGCCCTTGCCCGCGATTTGGCAGGGTGCGGAACCGGTGCCGGTTGGTGAACCCTTGACCCCCGGTGAGACAGCCCTTGGCCCGCTTTATGGCGCGGCTTTTGGTCAACTGCCCGAACCGGCGCTGGCTGCGCTGCTGCGCGACAGCGGCGCAGTCGCTTTGCGGGTTACCCCCTGGCGGTTGATCCTGCTGGAAGGCGCGCAGGCCATCCCTGCCCCCGATTTCGTCACCCGAGCGGGCGATCCGCTGTTGACCACCGATGCCTGCCCCGGCGCGCCCTTTTGCCCGCAGGCCCAGGCCGAAACCCGCGACTTGGCGCGCACCCTGGCCGGGCGCGTGAGCGGCAGCCTGCACGTCTCTGGCTGTGCCAAGGGCTGCGCTCGTATGCGTCCCGCCGATATCACGCTTGTCGGGAATGGTGGGCGATTTGACCTTGTAAAACAGGGCCGCGCGGGGGATGAGCCCTGCCAGCGCGGACTGACACCCGAAACACTGAAGACGATGGACCTGACCTGATGCCCTATGAATACGAAACCGATGGCGCGGCGATCTACAAACAGTCCTTTGCCACCATCCGGGCCGAGGCCGATCTGGCCCGTTTCGACGCGGACGAGGAGCAGGTCGCGGTCCGCATGATCCATGCCGCCGGCATGGTCGGGCTGGAAGAGTTCGTTCATTTCTCGCCCGGCTTCGTCACCGCCGCGCGGGATGCTCTGGAGGCGGGCGCGCCGATCCTGTGCGATGCGCGCATGGTGAGCGAGGGCGTGACCCGGTTCCGCCTGCCCGCCGATAACACGGTGATCTGTACCCTGCATGACGAGCGCGTGCGCCCGCTGGCCGCCGAGATGGGCAACACCCGCTCGGCCGCCGCGCTGGAACTGTGGCGCCCGCATCTGGCAGGCGCCGTGGTGGCGATCGGTAATGCGCCCACCGCCCTGTTCCACCTGCTGAACATGCTGGAAGACCCCGATTGCCCGCGCCCCGCCGCGATCATCGGCTGCCCGGTGGGCTTTGTCGGCGCGGTCGAGTCGAAAGACGCCCTGTGGGAGGCACAGCCGGTGCCCTGCTGCATCGTCAAGGGCCGCCTGGGCGGCAGCGCCATCACCGTTGCGGCGATCAACGCCATCGCGAGCCGCGCCGAATGAGCGCGGGCACAATATACGGGCTGGGCCTTGGCCCCGGCGACCCCGACCTGATGAGCGTCAAGGCCGACCGGCTGTTGCGCGGCGCCCGCCATGTGGCCTATTTCCGCAAACCCGGCCGCAGTGGCCAGGCCCGCAAGATCGTCAATGGCATGCTCTCCGAGGGCGCGGTCGAGTTTCCGATGGAATACCCGGTCACCACCGAGATCCCGGTCACCGATCCGCGTTACAACCAGCTGCTGTCCGAGTTCTACGAGGCTGCCGCCGCCCATCTGCGCACGCTGGCCGACGCCGGCGAGGATGTGGTGGTTCTGTGCGAGGGCGACCCGTTCTTCTACGGCTCGTTCATGCATCTTTATACCCGCCTGCGCGATCTGGTCCCGGTCGAGGTGATCCCCGCCATCACCGGCATGTCCGGCGCCTGGACCGCCACCGGCACCCCGATCACCTGGGGCGACGATGTGCTGACCGTGCTGCCCGGCACCCTGCCCGAGGATGTGCTGGCCGCCCGCATGGCCGAAACCGACGCGCTGGTGGTGATGAAGCTCGGTCGCAACCTCGACAAGGTGGTGCGCGCGCTCAAGACCGCCGGCCTGTTCGAACGCGCCTGGATCGTCGAATACGCGCAGATGGCCAATCAGCAGGTCTCACGCCTGTCCGAGAAATGCAGCGGCGTGACCCCCTATTTCTCGATCATCATCGTACATGGTCAGGGGCGGCGGCCATGAGCGGCTGGCTGCGGATCGTCGGCCTTGGCCCGGGCTCGGAGGCGCTGGTCACCCCCGAGGTGACGGCCGTGCTGGAAGAGGCCACCGATGTGGTGGGCTATATCCCCTACGTCGCGCGGGTGGCCGAGCGGCCCGGCCTGACGCTGCATGCCAGCGACAACCGGGTCGAGATCGACCGCTCGCGCCACGCGCTGGAGCTGGCCGCCGACGGGCACCGGGTGGTCGTGGTCTCGTCGGGCGATCCCGGCGTGTTCGCCATGGCCTCGGCAGTATTTGAAGCGGTGGAAGCTGGGCCGCGCGCATGGCGCGATCTGGACATTCAGGTGCTGCCGGGGATCACCGCCATGCTGGCTGCCGCTGCACGGGCGGGCGCGCCGCTGGGCCATGATTTCTGCTGCATCAATCTGAGCGACAACCTGAAGCCCTGGCCGCTGATCGAACGCCGGTTGCGGCTGGCCGCACAGGCGGATTTCGCGATGGCGTTCTATAATCCACGCTCGAAATCTCGGCCCGAAGGGTTTGAAAAGACACTGCAAATCCTGCGCGAGGAATGTGAACCCGAGCGGTTGATCCTGTTTGCCCGCGCGGTCTCGCGCCCTGACGAGGCCTTGCGCATCGCGCAGCTGGCAGAGGCGACACCCGAGATGGCCGATATGCAGACCGTGGTCCTGGTCGGTTCCTCCCGCACCCGTGTCATCGAAAGAGACGGTACCCCAATCGTTTACACGCCGAGGTTCACGCCGGAATGACGCAGCCAGCGCAGCACATCGGTGGGGGTGGCAAGCTCGGTCCGGGGCGGCAGAACGGGACGGTCGATCATCAGCACCGGCAGGCCCAGGTCGCGCGCCGCGTCCAGCTTGGCCCGCGCCCCGGTGCCGCCGGCGTTCTTGCTGACCACAAGCTGCGTTTTATGCTTTTGCATCAGGGCCTTGTCCCCCTCTTTTGTGAACGGACCCCGCGACACCACGACCTGCGCCTTGGGCAAGGGCAGCGGATCGCTGGGCGCATCCACAAGGCGCAAGAGATAGTCGTGCTGCGGCTGGGCGGCGAACGCCTCCAGATGCATTCGGCCCACCGCGAGAAACACGCGCTGCGGAACGCCCTCCAGCGCGGCAACAGCGGCGGCGATATCGCGGACTCGGCGCCAATTGTCCCCGGCACCGGGCTGCCAGGCGGGCCGCGTCAGCGCGGCCAGCGGCGTGCCGGTCTGTGTGCAGGCCGCACAGGCATTGACGCTCATCTGCGCGGCGAAAGGGTGCGTTGCATCAACAAGATGCGTGACATTGTTCGTGTGGATAAATTCCGCCAGACCCGCCGCACCGCCAAAGCCGCCGACACGCACCGGGATCGGCTGGTCACGCGGCGCCTCGACCCGACCCGCATAGGAATAGGTGGCGCGCAGCCCGGTTTCGGCCACGGCGCGCGCCAATGCGTTAGCTTCGGTGGTACCGCCCAGGATCAGGAGGTGGGACATGTCTGATGCTCCGTGGCTGAGCGTGATCGGCATGGGCGAGGATGGACTGGATGGCCTGCCGCCCGCAAGCCGTCAAGCCCTGGACGCGGCCGAGGTGATCATGGCGCCGCCCCGGCACCTGTCGCTGCTGCCCGAGGGGCCGCAGGAGCGCATCGCATGGCCGGTCCCGTATTCCGACGGCTTGGAGATTCTCTCCGGGCTGCGCGGGCGCCACGTGGCAGTGCTCGCCTCGGGCGATCCGTTCTGGTTTGGCGCGGGTTCGGTCATTGCCCGCCATTTTGATGCGGGCGAATGGCGCGCGTTGCCCGGAGTCTCGACCTTTTCGCTGGCAGCGGCGCGGCTGGGCTGGCCGCTGGAGAAGACCCTCACCCTGGGTCTGCATGCCGCACCGCTGACCCGGCTGCGGCCCTATCTGGCATCCGGCCTGCGCGCGCTGATCTTGCTGCGCGACGGTGCGGCGGTATCCGAACTGTCGCGCTACTTGGATCAGACCGGCTTTGCCGCCACCCGCCTGCATGTGATGGAGGCGCTGGGGGGCCCGCGCGAGCGCCTGCAAACCCTGTCGCTGGCCGAGGCGCAAGCGGGCGATTTCGCCCACCCCGTCTGTGTCGGGGTCGAAGTGGCGGGCGAAGGTCGGGCGATTCCCAAGGCAAGCGGCAGGCCCGACGCGATCTTCGAGACCGACGGGCAGATCACCAAGCGCCCGGTGCGGGCGCTGACGCTTTCGGCGCTGGCGCCGCAGCGGGGCGAGCACCTGTGGGACATCGGCGGCGGCACCGGCTCGATCGGGATCGAATGGTTGATGAGCGATTCGACGCTGCGCGCCACCACCGTCGAACCCCGCGCCGACCGCGCCGCGCGCATCCGCGCCAATGCCGACGCCCTGGGGCAAGACCACCTGCGCGTGGTCGAGGGCAGCGCGCCCGAGGTTCTGGGCAGTCTTGCGCGGCCCGATGCGGTGTTCATCGGCGGCGGTCTCAGCACGGCGCTGCTGGAATGGCTTTTTGCCGAACTGCCCGCCGGCACCCGGCTTGTCGCCAATGCGGTGACGCTGGAAAGCGAGGCGTTGCTGGCCCTCTGGCAGGCCGACAAGGGCGGCGAGCTGCTGCGGATCGAACTGGCGCAATCTGCCCCGCTGGGGCCGCGCCGGGGCTGGAAATCGGCCTATCCGGTGGTGCAGTGGAGCGTGACGCTATGATCGTCGCGGGACTGGGCTTTACCACCACGGCAGAGGCGACCAGCCTGCGCGCGGCCTATGACAAGGCCGCCGCCGGGCAGGCGGTGGCCGCGCTCGCCACCGTCGCCGACAAAGCCGGGCACCCGGCGCTGGAGGCGCTGGCCGCCGATTTGGCGCTGCCGTTACACCTGATCCCGGCCGCCGAACTTGCCGGGCAACGCACCCTCACCTGCTCACCGCAAAGCCGCGCCAGCTATGGCACCGGCAGCGTGGCCGAGGCCGCGGCGCTGGTCGCCGCCGGACCGGGCGCGCGGCTGATCACCCCCAGACAGATATCGGACGACCGGCGCGCCACCTGCGCCCTCGCCATCGGAGACAAGACATGACCGTTCATTTCATCGGCGCCGGACCCGGCGCTGCCGACCTGCTCACCCTGCGTGGCCGCGACATCATCGCCTCCTGCCCGGTCTGCCTTTATGCCGGGTCGCTGGTGCCCGAGGAGATCCTGAGCCATTGCCCCGAGGGGGCTAAGATCGTCAACACCGCGCCGATGGACCTGGATCAGATCATGGCCGAGATCGAGGCCGCGCATGAGGCAGGGCAAGATGTGGCGCGGCTGCATTCGGGCGACCTGTCGGTCTGGTCGGCCATGGGCGAGCAGATCCGGCGGCTGAAACAGATGGGGATCCCGGTCAGCGTGACGCCCGGCGTGCCGTCGTTTGCCGCCGCCGCCGCCGCGCTGGGCACCGAGCTGACCCTGCCCGGACTGGGGCAATCGGTGGTGCTGACCCGCACGCCGGGGCGGGCCTCGTCCATGCCCGAGGGCGAGAGCCTAGAGAATTTTGCCCGCACTGGTGCCACGCTGGCCATTCACCTGTCGATCGGCAATCTGGACAAGGTGATCGCCGATCTGGTGCCGCATTACGGCGCCGACTGCCCCGTCGCGGTGGTCTATCGCGCCAGCTGGCCGGACGAGCGCATCATCCGCGCCACGCTGGAAACTTTGAAAGACGCGCTGGACGAGGATATCTCTCGCACCGCGCTGATCCTGGTCGGTCCGGTGCTGAAAGGCGAGGGTTTCGACGAAAGCTGCCTTTATTCCCGGGAATACGACCGCCGTTACCGGCCGCAAAGCGCCGACAGCCCGTGGTCGAGCTGGAGCCATGGCGATGACTAACCCCCCCGGCCTGATGATCTCGGCCCCGGCCTCGGGAACCGGCAAGACCACGGTCATGCTGGGGCTGTTGCGCGCGCTGGCGGAGGACGGGCTGACCGTGCAGCCCTTCAAGAGCGGGCCCGACTATATCGACCCGGCCTTTCATTTGGCGGCGGCGGGGCGGGCCTCGTTCAACCTCGACAGCTGGGCGATGGGCGAGCGGCTGCTGGGTGCCGTTGCCGCGCAGGCAGCGGGCGCCGATATCGTGGTGGCCGAAGGGTCGATGGGCCTGTTCGACGGCGTCGCCAAGCCGGGTGAAACCGGCCACGGGTCAAGCGCCGAGACCGCGCTGCGCATGGGCTGGCCGGTGGTGCTGGTGCTGGATGTGGGCGGACAGGCGCAATCGGCGGCGGCGACCGCGCTGGGGTTCCGGATGTACAATCCCGACCTGCCCTTTGCCGGGGTGATCCTGAACCGTTGCGCCAGCCCCCGGCACGAACGGTTGACCCGGCTGGGGATGGAGCGCGCGGGCCTGCCGGTGCTGGGCGTACTGCCCCGGCGTGGCGACCTGACCCTGCCCGAGCGGCATCTGGGCCTCATTCAGGCAGTGGAGCATCCCGATCTGGAGGCGGCCATCGCGGGCTATGCCGCATTCCTGCGCGAGCATGTGGATCTGGGCGCGATCCGCGCTGCCGCCTCTTCAAGCCCTGTCGGGCTTTCCTCGGCACCGCTGCCGCCGCCCCCCGCCCAGCGCATCGCGCTGGCGCGGGATGCGGCGTTTTCCTTCACCTATCCGCATCTGCTGGAAGGCTGGCGCGCGGGCGGTGCCGAGATCCTGCCGTTTTCGCCGCTGGCCGACGAGGCGCCCGCGCCGGATGCCGATCTGGTCTGGCTGCCCGGCGGCTATCCCGAACTGCATGCCGGGCGCCTTGCGGCGGCAGAGACCTTTCTGAGCGGGTTGCGCAAACATGCCCAGACCCGGCCGGTGCATGGCGAATGCGGCGGCTACATGGCGCTTGGCGAAGCGCTGGTCGACAAGGACGGCAGCCGCCACCGGATGGCGGGGCTTCTGGGCCTCGTCACCTCGTATGAAAAGCGTAAGTTTAACCTGGGCTATCGCCGGGCCGAACTGCTGGCGCCCCTGCCCGGTTACGGCACCGGCGCCACCCTGCGCGGGCACGAGTTCCACTATTCCTCGATCCTGGAACAGCCCGACGCGCCGCTGGCGCGCGTGTTCGATGCCGAGGGCGTCGAGGGGCCGCAGACCGGATCGCGGCGCGGAAATGTCACCGGCACCTTCTTTCACCTGATCGCAGAGGCGGGATCATGAGCGGCTTTGTCTCTTTTGTCGGCTCGGGGCCGGGCGACCCGGAGCTGTTGACGCTGAAGGCGGTGGACCGGCTGGGCAAGGCCGATGCGGTGCTGTTCGACGATCTGTCGAGCGGTCCGATCCTGGCCCATGCCCGCCCCGACGCCGATCTGGTGGGGGTGGGCAAACGGGCGGGCCGCCCCTCGCCCAAACAGGACCATGTAAGCCGCCTGCTGGTGGACTATGCCCAGACCGGCGCGCATGTCGTGCGGCTGAAATCCGGCGATGGCGGCCTGTTCGGCCGGCTGGAGGAGGAACTGGTCGCCCTGCGCGCGGCCGGGATCGGCTACGAGATCATTCCCGGCATCCCCTCGGCTGTGGCTGCGGCGGCGGCAGCGGGTATCCCGCTGACCCGCAGGCTGACCGCGCGGCGGGTGCAATTTGTCACCGGACATGACATCAGCGGCAAACTGCCCCCCGACCTGAACCTGCCCGCGCTGGCCGATCCGCAGGCCACAACGGTCGTGTTCATGGGCAAGCGCACCTTTCCGCTGCTGCTGGATGCGCTCGAGGCGCATGGCCTGCCGCGCTCGACACCCGCGCTGATGGCCGAAAGTGTCTCGACCCCCGAACAGCGCCTGACCCGCGCCACCATGGGCGAACTGGCCGAGCGGCTGGCAGAGGAGGTCGGCACCGCGCCCGCCCTGATCCTGTATGGCCCGCTGGCGGAGTTTAGCGATGACTGAGCTGCTCTTGATCGGGATCGGCACCGGCAATCCCGACCACATCACCCGCGAAGGCATCGCCGCCATTCGCGCCGCCGATCTGATCCTGATCCCGCGCAAGGGGGCGGGCAAATCCGATCTGGCCGGGCTGCGCGAGCGCATCATCGCCGAGGCCACCGACACGCCGCCACAGATCGCCTATTTCGACATCCCCGCGCGCCGGGCCGAGGATGGGTATCTGAAGGGCGTCGACGACTGGCACGATGCCATCGCCCTGCGCTGGCAGGCGGCGATCGAGGAATACCCCGCCGCGGCGCGGGTGGCGCTGCTGATCTGGGGCGACCCGTCGCTCTATGACAGTTCGCTGCGAATCGCGGCGCGGCTCGACCCGCAGCCAAAGGTGCGGGTGATTCCCGGCATCACGGCGCTGCAGGCGCTGACGGCGGCGCATGGCATTCCGGTCAACGAGTTGGGTGCTCCGTTTCTGGTCACCACCGGGCGGCGCCTGCGCGACGAGGGCTGGCCCCCTGCCACCGACACCGCCTCCGTGATGCTGGACGGCGAATGCTCGTTCCAGGCGCTGGAGATGGCCGATTATCACATCTGGTGGGGCGCCTATGTGGGCATGGAGGAACAGATTCTGGTGGCCGGGCCGCTTGACAGGGTCGCAAGCCGGATCATCGAAACCCGCGCCCGCGCCCGCGCCGATCACGGCTGGATCATGGATATCTATCTTCTGAAAAAGCGCGGAAACTGACCGGAAAGGTCGCAAATGGCGATTGCACCGGGCGGGCGTTCGCGGCTAAATGAAGGGGTCTGGTCCTGCCGGAGCAATCCGGATGCTAAGAGGGAATTTGGTGCGACCGCCCGTCGGTTCAGGCCAAAGCCGCCCCCGCGACTGTAAGCGGTGAGCCTCTGTTCAACCAGCCACTCCCGGGTTCGCCCCCGGGGGG
>Ga0157387_15324_pt1 | contig 40889 bp, 39 predicted proteins | sample T8_LowC_AmetaT_FD_116788 | JGI IMG/M metagenome (GOLD analysis project Ga0157387, IMG submission 116788) | Metatranscriptome of Roseovarius nubinhibens ISM and Alexandrium tamarense co-culture from University of Georgia, USA - T8_LowC_A metaT... ... | reverse complement strand
GTGCCCGAGGGGCCTGCCAAAGAGGCCGGGCTGAAGGCCGGCGATGTCATCGTCAGCTTTGACGGGGCCGAGGTGCGCGACACCCGCGATCTGGTGCGCCGCGTCGGCGAGAGCGAGGTCGGCAAATCGGTGCGCGTGCTGGTGTTCCGCGATGGCGGCACCCAGACCATTCTGGTGACGCTGGGCCGGCGCGAGGATGCCGAACGCGCCGGTTCCGGCTCTGAGGAAGAGGGCGAAGGCGGCCAGACCACCCCAGAGGCCAGCAAGAAAGAGTTCCTGGGCCTGACGGTCAGCGTGCTGACGGCCGAGATGCGGGCCGAACTGGGCCTGGCCGAGGATGCGACCGGTCTGGCGATTGTCGCGGTCGATGAGGCTTCGGAAGCCTTTGAAAAGGGGCTGCGCACCGGCGATGTCATCACCGAGGCGGGGCAGCAGAAAGTGGCCACGCTGGCCGATCTGGAGACCCGCATCGACGAGGCGCGCGAGGCGGGGCGCAAATCGCTGCTGCTGCTGGTGCGCCGGGGCGGTGAACCCCGCTTCGTGGCGCTGAGCCTCGGCCAGTGACACCAACAAGGATCGACAGCAAGGCGGCCGGGTTTCCCGGCCGCCTTTCGTTTGTACGGAAGGTTATGATGACGGATTTGCTTGAAACCCTGCTCGACTGCGAAACCCGGGTCTGGCAGGCGCTGGTCGATGGTGATGCCGCTGCGGATGAGGCAGCGCTCGATCCCGGTTTTCTGGGGGTCTATTCCGACGGGTTCTCGGGGCGCGCTGAGCATGCGGGACAATTGGCCGATGGCCCCACGATGACCCGGTTCGCCTTGTCGCAGGCGCGGGTACTGGACCTGGCGCCGGGCTGCGCGCTGCTCAGCTATGCGGCCCGGTTCCGCCGGGTCGGACGGGAGACCGACGAAGAGATGTATGTCAGCTCGATCTGGCGGCAGCAGCCGGATGGCACCTGGTGCAACCTGTTCAGCCAGGACACACCGTCGCTGGCCTGAGCGGGGCAAGAAAAAGAGCCATGTGCGGGGGCACATGGCTCAAGTGAGGTAACAGAGGTCGGTATGGGACGGAACACTGGGGATGCTCCCCAACCTCAGGACGGTAACCACGGACAGGTTTGCCGCGGGTGACGATTCGGGTCTGTGACCCACATCACAACGGGTGAAGAACCTGCGCCGAACGGGGTCGTTTCAGACCGGGCGCGCATCAGATCTGATCGGGGTCGGCCAGCGCACGCAGCGCCTGCGGATCGCGGATTGCCAGCGTGCCGCGCGCGACCTCGATCACGCCCATGCGCTTCCAATGGGCCAGCGTCTTGGACACCGCCTCGCGGGTCGCGCCGACATATTCGGCCAGCTCGGCCTGCGACAGCCGCACCGTGGCACCGCCCGCGTCGTGATGGGGGGCCAGGTGCAGCAGCTTGCGCGCCAGCCGGGTCGGGACCGGCAGAAACACCTGTTCGTTCAGCTGCCCGCCCATCCAGCGCATGCGTTGTCCGGCCAGCCGCACCATGTCGATTGCCAGTTCGGGATGCCGGCGCAGCTCGGCCATCACATCGGCGCTGAGCACGCGCAGCACCCGCGCCGGTTCCGCCGCGCTTACCGTGGCAGTGCGCGGGCCGGGGTCGAACAGCGCGATCTCTCCGAACACCGCGCCGGGGCCGACCAGATCGAGCGACAGCTTGCGCCCGTCCAGCGACAGGATCGAGATCTCCAACGCGCCCGACAGCACCGCATATAGCGCGTCACCCGGATCGCCCTGCTTGAACAGGGTGTCGCCGCGCGCCAGCCCGATCTCGGCGGCCTGGGCGGCCAGCATCTGCTTCAGCCGGGGCGAGGCCTCGGCCAGAAAGCCGGTTTCGGGCAGGCAAATCATATGGGTTTGGGCCTCTCACTGGTTACAGATGACGACCCTAAGCCGGGAGAGTGCGACACTCAAGCGGCGCGGTGGATCAGCCCTGTTCCTGGTCGGGGTCGATCATATGGGCCTGCAGCAGGCCGAATTGCAGCATGATGAAGCCCATCAAGAGGATCGGAAAGCCGAAGGTCTCGATCTTGACCCAGAGATCGGTGGACATGTTGCGCCAGACCAGCTCGTTTGCCACCGCCAGCCCGGTGAAGGCGCCGCACAGCCGCCGGGTCAGGATCATCCAGCCTTCGTCGCGCATCGGCAGCACATCGCCCAGCACATAGGCCAGGTAAGAGCGCCCCCGCATCAGCCCGATGCCCAGCAGGATCGCGAAGACACCATAGACCAGCGTCGTCTTCATCTTGAAGAACCGCTCGTCATTGAACCAGGCGGTGAGCCCACCAAAGAAGATCACCATGAAGGCGGTGAAGATCTGCATCCGGCTGAGCTTGCCCGTCAGTGCCCAGAGCACCCCCATCGCCGCCAGCAGGATCGGGATGAAGACCAGCGTTGCCACGATGAACCCGGAATAATCGGTGCCCGCGATCTGAAAGGTCTTTTCCTTGAGCCTCAGGTAGATCAGGAAAAAGGCCACGGTGGGGCCCAGTTCCAGCACCTGCTTGAGGATGGGGTTGATGTCTTTGTCCGCTGCCATGGGCCTCTGCCTGTCTTTTATCCACCCATCTCAACTATCACCGCACCCGCTGCGATCAACCCCATCAGGGCGATCCGGCGCGGTCCGACCGTCTCTTTCAGCACCAGCCAGCCGATCAGCGCAGCAAACACGGTCGAGGTCTCGCGCAGCACGGCGGCCTCGCCCACCTTGTCCAGCCTTGTGGCCAGCATGATCGCACCAAAGGAGAGAAAGGCGGTGATGCCCCCGGCAAAGCCGCGCAGGATCAGCGGGCCCGGTGCGGGGCGGTGGATCATCGCGCGCCAGCGCAGCCCGGCGATGACCGGAAACACCGGCCCGTCGATGAAGAAGAACCAGGCCAGAAAGGTGAACGGATCGGCGGTGGCCCGGATGCCATAGGCGTCATAGGTGGTGTAGAGCGCCACGAAGAGGCCGGTGATCACGGCCAGCCCCAGCGCGGGCATCAATGTTTCGCGCGCGGTGTCGAGAAAGATCATGTTATAGACCGCGAGGCCGAAGATCCCCGCCAGCAGGACACCGACGCCCAGCCATTGCAGGGCGGTAAAGGTCTCGCCAAACAGCAGATAGGCGCCAATCACGGTAAACAGCGGCCCGGTGCCGCGCACCACCGGATAGACCACCGTATAGGCGCCCCTGGTATAGGCCATGGCCTGAAACAGCTTGTAAAAGACATGGATCAGCCAGGCGGTGGCGAAGATGAGCCACATATGCGGCTCGGGCCAGGGCACCACGAACAGGGCAAAGGGCGCGGCCATCAGCGCATAGGCGCCGTCGATGGCGCCCCGGCTGAGCCAGGGATCGTGGCGGCCCTTTTGCAGCGCGCCAAAGACCGCGTGCAGGAAGGCGGCCATGATGGCCAGCGCCAGCGCCAGATCGTGCCCTGCCGGGGTGCCTTCGAGGGAGATCAGCCAATCGCTCATTCGTGGCCCGGCACAAGGGCCCGAAAGGGTGGGATCATGGGAACATTCCCTGCGCTTCCAGAATGGCGCGCGCCTCTCCGGCATCTATGTGGAAAGTGCCATAGCCCTCGGGCGCGGGGTTGGTCAGCGGGTCATCGTTCGGGATCAGCCGGAACACCCAGGTGTATTCCGCACCGCCGGTGTCGCGGAACACGGTGGGGCAATCAAAGATGACCTCGCGCGCGCCGCGCCAGCCGAATTCCCGCCGGGCCGCGGCCGAAGAGATACACTCGAACGACACCACCTCGCCCAGCCGCAAGCCCGCCGCAAGCCGACCAAAATGACCGTCGCCGTGAAAGACACGGGTACGCCGCTCGAACGCCTGCGTGGTGTAGAAGGCGCCGTCCCGGGGCACGGGGGCCTGCCAGCGTTTCAGATGACCCGGCAGCAGAAGGGCAAGCGTAACCAGCGCAAAGGCCGCCACCGAAATCCGCGTCAGCAGTCTGTGCCCAGGGCTGGTGTCGGACATGGCGCTACCGTGCCCCTATGCAGGCCGACCGGCTCATCCGCGCTCGAACCCGGTCAGGGCGGCGGCGAAGTCTTCGGGGTCGAAGGGGGCCAGATCGTCGATCTGTTCGCCCACCCCGATGGCATGAATCGGCAGGCCGAAGCGGTCGGCCAGCGAGACAAGGATGCCGCCCTTGGCGGTGCCGTCGAGCTTCGTCATCACCAGGCCCGAGACATCGGCCAGTTTCTGAAAGGTCTCGACCTGGCTGATGGCGTTCTGGCCGGTGGTGGCGTCGAGCACCAGAAGCGTGTTGTGGGGGGCGGTGTCGTCCTTCTTGCGGATGACGCGGACGATCTTGGCCAGTTCCTCCATCAGGTCGGCGCGGTTCTGCAACCGGCCCGCCGTGTCGATCAGCAACAGGTCGGCGCCGTCTTCCTGCGCGCGGGTCATGGCGTCAAAGGCAAGCGAGGCGGGATCGGAGCCTTCGGGCGCGGTCAGCACCGGCACGCCGGCGCGGTCGCCCCAGACCTGGAGCTGTTCGACGGCGGCGGCGCGGAAGGTGTCGCCGGCGGCGATCACCACCTTTTTGCCCGCCGCCTTGAACTGGCTGGCGAGCTTGCCGATGGTGGTGGTCTTGCCCGAACCGTTGACGCCCACGACCAGCACCACCTGCGGGCGCTTGGGGTAGAGCGGCATCGGGCGGGCGACCGGTTCCATGATACGGGTGATTTCCTGCGCCAGCAGTGCCTTGATCTCTTGTGTCGAGAGTTTGCGCCCGATCCGCCCCTCGGCCATGTTGGCGGTGACGCGCAGGGCGGTGTCGACGCCCATGTCGGCGGCGATCAGCAGCTCTTCGAGCTGTTCCAGCATGTCGTCATCCAGCGTGCGGCGCACCACGGTCGCGCCGCCGGGGCGGGCGAAAAGGCGGCCCAGCAGGCCACGGCCCGTTCCGGCTTCAGCGGGCGGGGCCGGGTCGATCGGCTGCGGTGCCTCGGGCGGCATCGGCGCCGGGGTCGGGTCGACCGGTTGGGGTTCCGGCATCTCGGGCGTGTCGGGCAGTTCCGGCACCGGTTGCGGTTCCGGGTCGGGCTGGGGGATTACCGGATCTGGCTGGGTCGCGGTGACCGCTTCCTCGACCCCGCCATCCTCGACAATGGCGTCGAGCCCCTGTTCGATCTTCGAGGACGATTTGAACAGACGGTCCTTGAGTTTCGAGAAAAACGCCATGTCCGGGCCTCCGCTTGCGGTTTAGTCTCACCTAATGCGGATTGGCGCCGGTTGCAAAGGGTCAGGTGAGCGCAAGGGCAAAGCCCATCTGCGCCCCCCAGTAGAGCGGCCAGACCAGATAAGGCGTCAGGCGCAGGGCCGGGTGACCGGGCGGCAGCAGGAATTTCTCGGTTGCAAGGATCATGTCCGAGGCGATGAAGGCGGCGGCAGCGGGCAGGACCCAGGCCAGCACGCCGGCCTGCGGCAGGGTCAGCGCGGCCAGACCCATGCCGAGGATGATCGGGACATAGGCCAGTACCGGCCCTTTGAGATCGCCTGCGCGGGGGGCGAGCAGGCTGGCCATGACCAGCCCGAGAGCCGCGAGGCCCGCCACCAGCGGCCATTGTGCGGCAAGCTGCCCGGTATCGCTGGCGGGATGGGTCAGGAACAGGGCGACATAGGCCAGATGACCGGCGGCAAAGGCGCCGACACCTGCCATGAAGGTCGCCTCGGTCTCGCGCGAGAGGAGCCAGTCGCCAAGCGCGCAGAGGGCCAGCGCCAGCACCAGCAGCACGGGGCCGCCCGAGACCAGCACCATCAGCGCAAGCAGTGCGACCGAGGCGGTCTTGACTGCGCTGCGCATCAGGCTGGCGGGGCGGGCGGTCATCGCCAGATAGGCCAGCGCGCAGGCGGCGGCGATCCAGAACAGGGTTTGGCTCACGGGGTCCTCCGGTCTTTGCGCCCAGTTGACGTGGGCGGCACCGGGCGAGCAAGGGGATTTTCGCGCGGGTGACGCGATGTTAAGCAGAAGCACCGATACCGAGGGAGCCCGCATGTATCGCTATATCCTTGCCAGCCTGTCGCCCTATGCGGTGCTGGGTGCGGCCTGTCTGCTGGGGGGCGGCTGGGCCTGGGGCGCGCTGATCTGGATGACCGTCTATGTGGCGGTGATGGACAAGCTGCCGGTGCGGCCGCTGGCGGCGGCCGACTGGGCGGGCGCGCAGGTCTTGCCGCTGGTGCTGGCGGGGGCGCATTTCGCGCTGCTGGCGCTGGCGATCCCGGCGCTGGTCCAGGGGGCATTGACCGGAGCGCAGGCGGTGGCATTGGGCGCGGCGGTGGCGCTCTGCTTCGGGCAGGTGTCGAATTCGAACGCGCATGAGCTGATCCATCGGGCCGACCGCTGGCAGCACTGGCTGGGGGCGGCGATCTATGTCAGCTTGCTGTTCGGTCATCACACCTCGGCCCATATGCGGGTGCATCACCTTTGGGTGGCCACCCCGCGCGATCCGAATTCGGCCCGCTTGGGGCAGGGGTTCTGGGCCTTTCTGCCGCGCGCCTGGGTCGGTTCGTTCCGAGCCGGGCTGACGGCCGAGCGGGCGCTGAGGAAGGGCCGGGGCGCGACCCCTTATCGGGCCTATCTGGCAGGGGCGGGGGCGATGCTGGCAGCGGCCTGGCTGCTGGCGGGCGGGCGCGGGATTCTGGCGCTGGTGCTACTGGCGGGCTATGCGCAGATACAGCTGCTGCTGGCCGATTACATCCAGCACTACGGGCTTGAACGCAAAGCCTTGGCCAATGGCAGATACGAACCGGCGCGCGCGCACCATTCCTGGAATGCGCCGCATTGGTACAGCTCGGCGATGATGCTGAACGCGCCGCGCCATTCCGACCATCACCAGAATCCGGGCCGCGATTTCGCGGCGCTGCGGCTGGACCCCGAGATGCCGCAATGGCCCTATGCGATGCCGATCATGGCGGTTCTGGCCACCGTGCCGCCGCTGTGGCGGCGGGTGATGGATCCGCGCGTTCACGCTGTTTGCGGAGCACGTGAGTAGCCGCACGCGCCCGCATCTGCCACACTGGGCCTCATGATGCGCTTGGCCCTGATTCTGACCCTGATGGCCCCGGCGGCGGTGGCCCAGCCGGTGATGTCGGCGGAGGAGTTCGACCGCTACACGCTGGGCAAGACGCTGTTCTACGGCTTTGACGGCACCGCCTATGGGGTGGAACGCTATCTGTCCGGGCGGCGGGTGATCTGGTCGTTCCTGGATGGCGAGTGCAAGGAAGGCATCTGGTACGAGGCGGCGGGGCAGATCTGTTTCGTCTACGAGGACCGGCCCGATCCGCAATGCTGGGTGTTCCGCGATACCGGCGGCGGGCTGGTGGCGCAGTTCGAGGGCGATCCCACCCAGACAGAGCTGTACGAGGCCGAGGAGATCGGCGAAGAGATGCTTTGTTACGGGCCGGACGTCGGGGTCTGAGGCCGATCAAAGGGGGCGCTGCCCCCATCGCCTGCGGCGATTCCCCCGGAGTATTTTCGGCGAAATGATGCGGCTCAGGTAACCCGGAGTTCGTCGTAAGGGACCATCACGTGCTGGCGGAAGGCCGGGCGCGCGCTGAGGCGCTGATAGTAGAGATGCAGATGCGGCAGCGGCGCGCGGGTGATGCCGATATCGTAATAGCGATAGAGGATATGGCCGAGCTGGATATCGGCGAGGGTGAAGGCATCTCCGGCAATATGCGCATGGCGCGACAGCTGGGCTTCGGCAAGGGCGAGCTTGGCCTCCAGCTCGGCAAGGGCGCGAGCGATGGCGGCGGGGTCGCGATCCTGCGGTGCGGTACGCACCACGCGCCAGAAGACCGGCGCGGTAAAGGCCTGGGCCACGTTCAGCTTGGCCCATTCGGCCCATTGATCCACCCGCGCGCGGCGGACCGGATCGCTCGGCCAGAAGCTGTCCTTGCCATAGCGGGTGGCAAGATAGCGCAGGATGGCACCGGTTTCCCAGATCGGCGGGTTGGTCCCGTCCTTGAGCACGGGGATGGTGCGGTTGGGATTGAGGCGCCCAAATTCGGGCGTGTCGAGCCCGCCATAGCGGTGCCCGGCGTCATGGCGAATGTGGGCCAGGTTGAGTTCACCCACACACCACATCAGCGCCTGCACATTCGACGATGTCCGGCGGCCCCAGATCGTCAGCATCAGAACAGCGAGCCCTGTTCGGGCGGTTTCTGTTTCGGCTTGCTGGCGGGTTTTGCGGGGGCGCCGCCGGTGTCGAGCGTGCCATCGGCGAATTCGATCTGCAGCGCGGCCGCCTTGGCGGCCTGCGCCCGGGTGGTCAGCAGCGCGCCCTGATCGTCGCGCACCACTGCATAACCGCGCGCCAGCGTTGCCTTGTAGCCCAGCGTCTCGCGCAGCCGGTCGGCGGATTCCAGCCTTTGGCGCAGGCGCTCGATGCGGGTGGTCTGGGCGCTGTTCAGACGGTCGGACAGCCGGGTCAGACGCTCACCCTGCGCGGCGATCTCGCGTTCCAGCGCGCGCGGCGACAGGCGCGAGCCGAGATGGGCAAGGTGGTCGCGGCGGGCACTGACCAGCGCGCGCAGGCTGGCGGGGCGCAGCGGGGCCGAGAGTTCGGCCAGCCGCAGCCGACGCCGCTGCACCCCCTGGGTGAGGGCGGCGGGCAGACGTTCGGCGGCGCGGTCGAGCCGCTGGCGCGGCGTGTCCAGCAGGCTGTCGGGCCGGGGCAGCGCGCGCGACAGGTCGCGCAGGCGCTGGGCGCGCCGCTGCACCGCATCCGAGGCCGCGCGCGACAGCCGAGCCCCCTGTTCGCCGGTCCAGGCCAGCAGTTCGAGGCGGACGGGAACGGCCATCTCGGCGGCGGCTGTGGGGGTCGGTGCGCGCCGGTCCGAAACGAAGTCGATCAGCGTGGTGTCGGTTTCGTGCCCCACCGCCGAGATCAGCGGGATCTGGCTGGCCGCCGCCGCGCGGGCGACGATTTCCTCGTTGAAGCCCCAGAGATCCTCTATCGAGCCGCCGCCGCGCGCCACGATCAGCAGATCGGGCCGGGGCAGCGCGCCACCGGGGCTGAACATGTTGAACCCCTCGATGGCGCGGGCCACCTCGGGGGCGCAATTGGCGCCCTGCACCGCGACCGGCCAGATCAGCACCTTGCGCGGAAAGCGGTCGCGCAACCGGTGCAGGATATCGCGGATCACCGCCCCTTGCGGCGAGGTGATCACCCCGATGATCTGTGGCAGATAGGGCAGGGGGCGCTTGCGTTCGGGTGCAAACAACCCCTCGGCCTCGAGCTGTTTCTTGCGCTTTTCAAGCAGCGCCATCAGCGCGCCCTGACCGGCAACCGCCACCTCGTCGACGTTCAGGTTGTATTTCGACTGGGCGCCAAAGGCGGTCAGCCTCCCGGTCACGACGACCTCCAACCCCTCTTCGGGCACCACCGACAGGCTGGCGACCTGACCCTTCCAGGTGGTGCAGGCCAGCACGTTACGGTCGTCCTTGATGTCGTAATAGAGATGGCCCGAGCGGGCCTGGAACACGCGCCCCACCTCGCCGCGCACCCGGATGCGGCCAAAGCTGCCCTCGAGCGTGCGTTTCACCTCGCCCGAGATCTCGGTGACGGTGAATTCGGGCATATTCTGTCCCGGCTGGGGATCATCAAGGAGGTCGGACAATTGGGCGCTCCGCTGGTGACTTGAGTAAGACGTCGGCGCAGCTTAGAACGCCCGACAACCAAGGCCAAGCAGATCGGAGCGCATTACATGAACATCCTCATTCTCGGCAGCGGTGGGCGCGAACACGCGCTGGCCTGGGCGGTGATGCAGAACCCCAAATGCGACAAGCTGATCGTGGCGCCGGGCAATGCGGGGATCGCGCAGATCGCCGAATGCGCCGAGCTGGACATCATGGATGGCGGGTTGGTGGCGACTTTCGCCGAGGAGAATGCCATCGACTTTGTCATCGTCGGCCCCGAGGCGCCCTTGGCCGCCGGCGTGGCCGACCGGCTGCGCGAGGCGGGGTTCCTGGTCTTTGGCCCCTCGGCGGCGGCGGCGCGGCTGGAGGCCTCGAAAAGCTTTACCAAGGAGATTTGCGATGCCGCAGGGGCCCCGACCGCGGGCTATGCGCGCTTTACCCAGGCCGGGCCTGCCAAGGATTACATCCGCGCGCAGGGTGCTCCCATCGTGATCAAGGCCGACGGTCTGGCCGCAGGTAAGGGCGTGATCGTGGCGATGGACGAGGCGACGGCGCTGGAGGCAATCGACGACATGCTGGGCGGCGCCTTTGGCGATGCGGGCGCCGAGGTGGTGATCGAGGAATTCATGGAAGGTGAAGAGGCCTCGCTTTTCGTGCTGGTGGATGGCGAGGAGGTGCTGTCGATCGGCACCGCACAGGACCACAAGCGGGTGGGCGAGGGCGATACCGGCCCCAATACCGGCGGCATGGGTGCCTATTCGCCCGCGCCGGTGCTGAGCGCCGAGGTCGAGGCGCGCGCGATGGAGGAGATCGTCAAGCCGACCATGGCCGAGATGGCGCGGCGCGGCGTGCCCTTCCAGGGCGTCCTCTATGTCGGGCTGATGATCAAGGACGGTGCGCCGCGTCTGGTGGAATACAATGTCCGCTTCGGGGACCCGGAATGCCAGGTACTGATGCTGCGGCTGGGTGCGCAGGCGATGGACCTGATGCATGCCACCGCCGAGGGCCGGCTTCGCGAGGCCCGGGTGAACTGGGCAGAGGATCACGCGATCACCGTGGTGATGGCCGCGAACGGCTATCCCGGATCCTATCAGAAAGGCAGCGAGATCAAGGGGCTGGATACCTTGCCCGAGGATAGCCGCAATATGGTTTTCCATGCGGGTACCGCCGCCCGCGAGGGCGCGATTGTTGCCACCGGCGGCCGGGTGCTGAACGTGACCGCGCGCGGCGACAGCCTCGCCGAGGCGCGTGACCGGGCCTATGCCATGGTCGAGGCGATCGACTGGCCGGGTGGGTTCTATCGCCGCGATATCGGCTGGCGTGCGCTCTGACCGGGCGGGGGCGCTGCCCCCGGCCTACAAAATTCGTCGAATTTTGTAGGCTCCCCCGGAGTATTTGACGCGAAATGAAGGGGGAGCGGTGCGGCCCGGAGAGAGGTTTTCATTCACCTTGGTCGCACGATATGATCGGGACAGGGAGGAACGGCATGCCGGGACCGGTCGACAAGGATCTGTTGGACAACGCCTATGCCACGCGCGAATTGCGCGGGCTGGCCTTTGACTGGGTGCCGGTCGGCATCGTGGTGACCGAGGCGCGGGTGATCCGCGAGGTCAATCACCGCTTCTGCTCCATGTTCGGCTATGAGCGCGAGGAGTTGCTGGACCGGCTGTTTGTGTTCCTCTACCCCTCGGACGAGGAGTTTCAGAACATCCTGCATCGCGGCGACAAGGATCTGGGCGAGGGCAATCTCTATTGGGACGAGCGGGTGATGCGGCGTCGCGATGGCGAGCTGTTCTGGTGTCGGGTGCGCGGCCAGACCTTTACCCCCGAGGAACCGCTGGCGCGCGCGGTCTGGACCTTTGCCGACCTTTCCGAGATCCGCCGTTATCAGCCGCTGAGCCGGCGCGAGCGCGAGGTCTATTCGCTGCTGGGCGAGGGAAAGACAAGCAAGGAGATCGCGCGCGAACTGGACCTCAGCTATCGCACGGTCGAGGTGCACCGGGCGCGGCTCTTGAAGAAGTTCGGGGTCAGCAATACCGCCGCCCTGTTCCAGTCGCTGGGCGATATCGGCGGCGAACATGTGGTGCCGTCCGCCGGGTGATCGGCCCTCATCGTGTCTTGCAGGACAGGGCGGCGGCAACGGCACCGGCCGAGAAGGCGCCAAGAGCGCGGCTTTGCCACTCGTCGTCATGGCGCAGCGCGACGACCTGACGCCAATCGGCGCTGGCCAGAATGATCTCGGGGCCGCTGCCGCAATCGCGCAGCCCGCCGGTTATGAATTCCTCGCCGATGCGATGGTTGGTCAGGCCGCGCAGGCTGGCGATCTGGGTCAGGCTGCCGTCACGGTAGCGCCAGATGCGAAGGGTCTTTGCCAGGTGCGGGCGGTCGACATAGGCGATTTCCATGAACCCGTCGCCGTCCAGATCGGCGGCGCCCAGAACCGCCAGCCAGCGGTTGCGGGTCCCGATCGGCGGAGTCGCGGCCAGAAGGCGGGCGCGACGGTCATAGATTTCAAGCCGGGCGCCGTCGTTTACCGTGCTGCGCACGGCGATCACCTCGGGCAGGCCGTCGCCGTCCAGATCGGCCAGATGCGGCGCGATATCCTCGAACACCGCGCCGGGGGGCAGGGTGGCCTCTGCCGGGCAGGTGATGCGGGGATCGCCGGGGCGCGAGACATGGATGGTCAGCGCCTTGGCATCCTTCAGCCCGCCCAGCACGCCATGGCCGTATTCGTCGGTCTCCACCGCATAGGCGGCATGGAACCGCAGATCCGCGTCGCGCGGGGCCCAGGCCTCGTGCCGGCCCGCAGCGGTGCGGTTGGAGAAGGAGGTCTCGGCCCCGCGCCCGGGCAGGCCGTGCTCGGCATAGCGCGCCTCGCAGGCCCAGGCGCCGACCGGGGCCAGCCACAGGCACCACGTCAAAGCCGCGCCGCGCAACAGCGTGTGCAAAGGGCGCAGCGGTCGACGCGGCGCCTTGTCTGAATTGCGCGCAATGCCGTCGGGAAACCCGGTCCCTGCGGGGGCCGGCATCGCGCCGGTCATCAGATCTGCTTTTCGGGCATCTGCACCACGAGACCGTCCAGTGCATCGGTGACCTTCAACTGGCAGGTCAGGCGCGAGCGGGCCGGGTCGGGCTCGTAGGCGAAATCGAGCATGTCTTCTTCCATGTCATCCTTGGCGGGCAGTTTCTCGACCCAGTCGGGATGGATATAGACATGGCAGGTGGAACAGGCGCAGGCGCCGCCGCAATCGGCCTCGATGCCCGGGATGTTATTGTCGCGGGCGCCTTCCATCACGGTCAGGCCGTTGGCGACCTCGACCGTGTGCTGGGTGCCGTTATGCTCGATATAGGTGATCTTTGCCATGGCTCGGATGTTCCTTTGTGACGTTGCGCTGACTCCAATAGCCAAGCCATTTAGGTCTGGCCAGCCCGTTTTGCCAGCCGGACCGGTCTCTTCCTGATTTGGCGTGCACGCGCCCCGGTCTTGCGGGGCTTTGCGCGGGCCCCCGAGATGGGGTAGAGTGAGCCAAAAGCCCAAGAGGCCCGAGCATGATGTCACGATCCGCCCTTTTCTGTGCGCTGGCCCTTGTCGGGCTGAGCGGTTGCGATACCGGCTTGCCGGATGTGGATGCTCTGCGCGAGCCGGAAGTGTCGCGTTTTACCGCCGAGGCGCCGCCGGGGGCGGCGCCGGGCACCTGCTGGGGCAAACAGGTGACTCCTGCGATCATCGAAACGGTGACCCATCAGGTGATGCTGCAACCGGCCGAGATACAGAGCGACGGCAGCGTGTTGCAGCCGGCGGTCTACAAGACCGAGACCCGCCAGGAGATCGTGCGCGAACGCAAGGAAACCTGGTTCGAGACGCTCTGCGCGCAGGAGTTGACGCCCGATTTCGTCGCCTCGGTGCAGCGGGCGCTGGCGGCGCGTGGCTTCTATCGCGGTGCGCCCAGCGGCGAGATGGATGCCCGCACCCGGGCAGCGGTGCGGCGCTATCAGGAACCGCAGGGGCTGGACAGTGGCATTCTCTCGCGCGCGGCGGCGCGCGATCTGGGGCTGGTGGCGGTCGATCGCGGCTGACGGCGCCGGTTTTCACATGAAAACCGGCCCGGAAAACGGCACGTTTTCCGGATCGGAATTCTTGCAGAATTCCGCCCCCGCCACGCGCGAGATTTCCTCATGACAGGATTGTGAGACGCTTTGCACAGGCTTGACGCAACGCGCGCGCGCGGCTAAAGCCCGTGTTCAGGAACCACGTGGCGATTTGTTACCGGATTGCGGGCCACGCTAAACATCACCGCTAAAAGGTCAGGATGAAAGACCCCCTTTCGCTTGACCCGCGATTGGGGTTTTTCTTTGCCCTTCTGGTTCCGGGGCCGAAAGGAACGGATATGAGCACGGATTGGAGCAAGCGCACGCAGGCAGTCCATGGCGGCACCCGCCGGAGCCAGTGGGGCGAGGTGAGCGAAGCGATCTTTCTGACGCAGGGCTTTGTTTACGAGACCGCCGAGCAGGCCGAGGCGCGGTTCATCGACTGTGGCCCGGACGAGTTCATCTATGCCCGATACGGCAACCCGACGGTTGCCATGTTCGAACAGCGCATCGCCGCGCTCGAAGGGGGCGAGGACGCCTTTGCCACCGCCTCGGGCATGGCTGCGGTCAACGGCGCGCTGGTGTCGATGCTGAAGGCGGGCGACCATGTGGTCTCGGCCAAGGCTCTGTTTGGGTCGTGCCTCTATATCCTTGAGAATATCCTGACCCGCTACGGGGTCGAGGTGACATTTGTCGACGGCACCGATCTGGAGCAATGGCGCGCGGCGGTCAGGCCCGAAACCAAGGCGGTGTTCGTTGAGAGCATGTCGAACCCGACGCTGGAGGTGATCGACATTACCGCCGTGGCCGAGATCGCCCATTCGGTGGGCGCCAAGGTGGTGGTGGACAACGTGTTCTCGACGCCCGTCTTCTCGCGTGCCATCCAGCAGGGTGCCGATGTGGTGGTCTATTCCGCGACCAAGCATATCGACGGGCAGGGCCGCGCGCTGGGCGGGGTGATCATCGGCAGCCGCGAGTTCATCCGGGGCACGGTGGAGCCCTATCTGAAACATACCGGCGGCGCGCTCAGCCCGTTCAGCGCCTGGATCATGCTCAAGGGGCTCGAGACCATGGCGCTGCGCGTGAATGCCCAGGCCGAAACCGCGCAGAAGCTGGCCGAGGCGCTGGAGGGGCACCCGGAGCTGGTGCGCACGCTCTATCCCGGGCTGAAGAGCCATGCCCAGAACGCGCTGATCCAGAGCCAGCTGGGCGGCAAGGGGGGCACCGTGCTGTCGCTCGACCTCAGGGGCGGCAAACCGGCGGCGTTCCGTTTTCTGAACGCGCTGACTATCCCGGTGATCTCGAACAATCTGGGTGATGCCAAATCCATCGCCACCCATCCCGCCACCACCACCCATCAACGGTTGAGCGAGGCGCAGCGGGCCGAGCTGGGCATCACGCCGGGCCTGATCCGTTTCTCGGTCGGGCTCGAGGATGCGGGCGACTTGCTGGCTGATCTTCGGGCTGCTCTCGACTCTTCCGCCGGCTAGCAGGGAATCGCCGGAGGTGCCGTCACCTCCGGCCTCCGCCCGGGCTGCCAAAATGCCGCACAAGCGTCGTTTTCCATCGGTTTTCTTGATCCACTCGGCAATATCCCGCGTAATCAGGTGGATTGGAACGCCGGGCCGGTCCATATTGATGGACGGACAAGACCGAGGATGTGTGCGATGAACCTACACCCCCGCGATATCGACGAGACACCCGACCGCGACGCAGCCGCCGCCGCGCTTGCGGTGTTGCGCCGCTGGGCCTCGGGTGCCACCAGCACCGAGATCAGCGAGCTTGACCCCTCGGTCGCACGGCTGCTGCCGGATGCGGCCCTGTCGAACTATCCCGATCTCAGCCGGCAGTACCCAGAGGATTTCACCGTCGATGCAACCTATCGCGCCGGGCTGCCTGACCTGCAGAACGGCCCGTCCAGCCTGATCCGCGGGGCAAAGCAGCAGATCCAGCATGTGGGCATCTCGAATTTCCGCCTGCCGATCCGCTTTCACCGCAAGGAGGGCGACGACCTGACGCTGGAAACCTCGGTGACCGGCACCGTCAGCCTGGAGGCGGGCAAGAAGGGCATCAACATGTCCCGCATCATGCGGTCCTTCTACAAACATGCCGAGCGCACGTTCAGCTTTGAGGTGATCGAGGCCGCGCTGGACGATTACATGACCGATCTGGACAGTTTCGACGCGCGTATCCAGATGCGGTTCTCCTATCCCGAGCGGATCGAAAGCCTGCGTTCGGGGCTGAGCGGCTATCAGTACTACGATATCGCGCTGGAACTGGTCGAACAGGGCGGCGAGCGGCTCAAGATCATGCATCTGGACTATGTCTATTCCTCGACCTGCCCCTGTTCGCTGGAACTCAGCGAACATGCGCGCTCCAGCCGGGGGCAGCTGGCCACGCCGCATTCGCAGCGCTCGGTCGCGCGGCTGTCGGTGGTGGTGGATGGCGATGCCAGCTGTCTGTGGTTCGAGGATCTGATCGCGCTGTGCCGCCGGGCGGTGCCGACCGAGACGCAGGTGATGGTCAAGCGCGAGGACGAGCAGGCATTCGCCGAGCTGAACGCCGCCAACCCGATCTTTGTCGAGGACGCGGCGCGGCTGTTCTGCGCCGAGCTGCTGGCCGACCACCGGATCGGCGATTTCCGGGTGGTCGCGAGCCACCAGGAAAGCCTGCACAGCCATGATGCGGTCTCGGTCCTGACCGAGGGGGCGACCTTTGCCACCGCCAGTCTCGATCCGCGCCTCTTCGCCACGCTGTTCCACGTCGGATAGCCGGTTTCTTGGGCAGGGGGCCGGGGATCGGCGGGTTTTTGCCGCGCTGCGGCATTTTTTGCTGCACAAGCATGGGTTGTATGCCGTAGACTGGCGCTGATGCAGATTCGCGCCTGTGGGGTGATCCCGCTTGCGGTTCGGGTGCTGCATCCGCCCCGACCTGTCTGATGGAGTAAGATGGCGATGCTACAGATGACCTCTCCGCTGCATGTCCAGGCCGCCGCGTTCCGGCTGGCCGGTTATGCGATCAGCAACCAGCTGCGCGTGATGCAGATCCTGTCTCGCGCGGCGCTGAATGCGCCGCTTGCGCAGGTGCAGGCGCTGCAGGCGGCCGCATCGGTTCCCGCGCCCAGAAAGGCGACCCCGGCCCGGGCACAGGCACCGGCAGCCAAACAGGCCGCAGCCAAGTCCGCCGCACCCGCCCCTGAACAGAGCCTCGCCCCTGAACCGACCCTGGCGCCCGAACAGGCCGCTGCCGTGGTCGCAAAGGCGCCCGAGGCAGAGCGCGCGGCAACACCCGCTCCCGCCGCTTTGGCCGCAGTCGAGACGGAGGACGCGGCCGCACCGGTAGCGGCCGAGCCGGCCACAGCAGCCCCCACAGCGCTGCAGGCGCCCGCGCCCGAGACGGCCAAGGCGTCGATTGCGGCGGCGCATCCGGCCCCGCGTCGGCGGCGCAAGCCCGCGACCCCGGCGCCCTTGCCGTCCAAGGGGCAGCCCGCGGGCAAGTGAGGGGCGCGCAGCCGCTTGACTCCGGCGGCGCGGGGCGCCAACCCTGCGCCTCATGTTGGACATGCGCCCCGTCGGATATGTGATCGGCCTGCTGGTTGCCATTCTTGGTGCCACCATGGTGTTTCCGCTTGCCGCCGACCTGATCGAGGGGCGCGGCGAGTGGCCGGTCTTTTTGCAAAGCGGTGTGATCACCGTGCTGACCGGGGCGATTCTGGCGCTGAGCTGCGCCAATGGCGTGCGCGAGGGTCTGACCATCCAGCAGACCTTTCTGCTGACCACGCTGGTCTGGGTGGCGCTGCCCCTGTTCGGCGCTTTGCCCTTCATGTTCGGCGCCACCGAGCTGCGCTTTGTCGATGCGTTCTTCGAGGCGATGTCGGGCCTGACCACCACCGGGTCGACGGTGATCTCGGGGCTGGACGGATTGCCGCGCGGATTGCTCTTGTGGCGCGGGGTGCTGCAATGGCTGGGGGGGATCGGCATCATCGTGGTGGCGATGGTGTTCCTGCCCGAACTGCGGGTGGGGGGCATGCAGATCTTCCGCTCGGAAGGGTTCGACACGATGGGCAAGATCCTGCCCCGTGCCCAGGAAATCGCCGGCCAGATCACCGTGATCTATGTGGCGCTGACATTTGCCTGCGCGCTGGTCTATGGCGCGTTGGGAATGAGCTTTTTCGATGCGCTGGTGCATTCGCTGACCACGATCTCGACCGGTGGATTCTCGAATTATGACGCCTCCTTCGGCACCTTTTCGGGCCTGCCGGAATACGCGGCCTCGGTCTTCATGATCCTCGCGGCGCTGCCCTTCGTGCGCTATGTGCAGATGGTGAACGGGCATTCGGCGCCGCTGTTCCAGGACAGCCAGGTGCATGTGTTCCTGATCGTGATCGCGCTGCTGGTCGGGGTGACCACCGTGGTGCTGACCACGGTGTTTCCCCATCACGTGGAACAGGCCTTTCGCGAGGCGCTGTTCAACATCACCTCGATCATCTCGGGCACAGGGTACGCCAGTGTCGATTACATGGGCTGGGGCGGGTTTCTGGTCACCATGTTCTTTGTCATCGGTCTGATCGGAGGCTGTGCCGGATCGACCGCCTGTTCGGTGAAGATCTTCCGCTATCAGCTGCTCTTTGCCTCGATCAAGGTACAGTTGCAGCGGATCCGTACGCCGCACGGGGTGTTTCTGCCCCGGTTTCAGGGCCGCCCGATCGGGCCGGATGTGCTGGGCTCGGTGATGAGCTTCTTTGTGTTCTTCATCGTGACCCTGGGTGTTCTGGCCTGGGGGCTGGCGCTGACCGGGCTCGATTTCATCACCGCGCTGTCGGGGGCCGCGACGGCGATTGCCAATGTGGGTCCGGGGCTGGGCGAGCAGATCGGGCCGGCGGGTAACTTCGCAGGGCTGAACGACGCCGCGAAATGGATGCTGAGCGTGGGCATGCTGATCGGGCGGCTCGAGGTGATGTCGGTCTATGTCCTGTTCACCGTGCAGTTCTGGCGGGCCTGAACGGGGCTAGCCGTTTTCCGTCACGGAAAACGGCCCGGAAAACAGGTGTTTTCCGGGCCGGAATTTTTGCAAAATTCCGGCTCTGCCGGACCGTCGGGGGTCAATCCCAGCAGCTGACCAGAACCGTCATGCCGCTGGCACGCCGGTTCAGCTCGTCCGGGGTGATCCGGCCTGCTGTCTCGGCCTGCTGCGCGCCCATTCCGGCCGCGCTCAGCACATCGCGCAGGGCCTGCGCCTTGGCGGCGAAGCTCACGCCACGGGGCAGTTGCTGGCCCGTCGCGGGTGCGGGCAGCAGCATGCCCACCACCGTACCCTGATCGTCGATCACCGGACCGCCGGCATCGCCGGTCTGCGCCATCAGGCCCAGTCGGGCCAGCTCGGTCTCGCCGCGCAGCCCCTTGACGTCGTCAAGCGTACCGAAGGTCAGTGTCGGGGCGCCCAGGATGCCTTCGTAGGAATAGCCAGCCACGGTAATGTCGGCCCCCAGACGCGGCATTTCCTGGCCCAGCCCGGCCACCACCATCGGGGCCAGCGCCTGTTCGGGCCGCAGCACCGCCACCCCCAGCCCGGCATCGCGATCGACCACCTGCGCGCCATAGCTGCCGTCAAGCGTCACCCGGGTACAGCCCTGCACCGCCTCGGCCACCGTCAGCACGGTGCCCTTGCCATCGACATAAAAGCCCGAGCGCGACAGGCGCGGTTTGCGGATTTCCAGCCCCGAAACCAGGTCGACGCTTTGCACCGCGTCGCCACCCGCCGCCGGATCGAGCACACCGTCGGTGCGGGCAAAGCTTGCCCGCATCGCGGCCAGCACCCGGGCACGGCGATCCTCGTCGCCGGTGGGCCAGATCAGGGTAAAGCCCTTGATCTCACCGCCGCTCAGCGCCGCCTCGGTATAGGAGACGATGCCATTGCCGCGCCCCTCAAGGGTGAAGCTGTCGCTGCCCCGCTCACGCGGGCCATCCAGCGGCACGATCTCCAGCGTCTGCATGATGTCATAAAGCCCATAGAGCGTTGCCTTGTCGCCCGGCTGGCTGATCAGCAGCACCTGTGCGCCCAGCTCGCCGGACGCATCGAAATGGGCAAAGGGCGCCTCGTAGCGGCTGAACCGGACCACGCCCAGGGGCAGGTCCATCTCGATCCCGGCTGCGGTGTCGCGGTGACGTGCCATACCGGTCGAGATCAGCGGCGCGTTATACTGATCCATCAGCACCTTGCGCTGGCGGGTGGTCAGAACGCCGGTTGCCTCGAACCCGTTGAACCCTTGCCAATCGGCCATCGAGCGGCGGGTGCCGGCGCCAAAGGCACCGTCGATCGCGGCATTGTAGAAACCGGCCGCCTGCAGCGCGATCTGCAGTGCCTGCCGCTCTTCCCGGCTCAGCGCCTGTTCGCTGCGGCGGGCCTGGGCGGGGGTTTCGTCCGCCGGTTCCGGCTGAACCTGCGGCGTTGCTTCGGCCACCGGTTCGGGCGCGGTCTGTTCGACCGGCGCCACCGCCGCACCCCGGTTCAGCAGATCCGAGCCGACGGGCCAGAACTGTTGCCCCAGCGCGCCCGACAGGGCGATGAAACTGTCACCGGGAATGCGCCGCTCGGCCCGATAGACCCGCAGCACCTGTTCGGCATCCTCGCGCAGATAGGGGCCCAGCACGATGCCGTACCAGCCCCCGCCCAGCGAGAATCCGGCCACATCCGAGAGGTCGGCGGCATAGGTCTGGGCACGCTCCTGTGCGGTGCGCAGATTGGGTTGCGCCTCGATCTGCACCCAGACCACCTCGTCGGCGGATTGCTGGGCCAGTGCGGCAGAGGAAATCAGATAAAAAAGCGAAAGAACGGCGATCAGCGGTCTTATCATTGTTGGGTCTCGTACCTTCAAATACGTATCGTCCCCGCAGGTTATGCAGGAAATCGCGGCAATTGCCATGGGGCAGGCGCGCGGTGCGGGGCGGTGTGGCGATATCAGCGCAGCCGCCAGCGCCGGGACCGGGCAGATGTGCCGTTGACGCTGGGGGGGCGGTTGCATAGGAAAGGCGCGATCCTATCGCCATCCAGCGCCCGAGGCCGCCATGACCCATCCGACCCCCACCGCTCCGCGCTCGTTCCAGGAGATCATCCTGCGGCTGCAGACCTATTGGGCGTCCAAGGGCTGCGCTATCCTGCAACCCTATGACATGGAGGTGGGCGCGGGCACGTTCCACCCGGCCACCACCCTGCGCGCGCTGGGCAGCAGCCCCTGGGCCGCCGCCTATGTGCAGCCCTCGCGCCGTCCCACCGACGGGCGCTATGGCGAGAACCCGAACCGGTTGCAGCATTATTACCAGTACCAGGTGCTGATCAAACCCAGCCCGCCCGATCTGCAAGAGCTGTACCTCGGCTCGCTGGAGGCGATCGGCGTCGACATGGCGCTGCATGACATCCGCTTTGTCGAGGACGACTGGGAAAGCCCGACGCTGGGCGCCTGGGGCCTGGGCTGGGAGGTCTGGTGCGACGGGATGGAGGTGAGCCAGTTCACCTATTTCCAGCAGGTCGGCGGCCATGACTGCGCGCCGGTCTCGGGCGAGCTGACCTATGGTCTGGAGCGTCTGGCGATGTATGTGCTGGGCATCGACCACGTGATGGACATGCCCTTCAACGATCCGCAATCGCCCATCCCGCTCAGCTATGGCGACGTGTTCAAGCAGACCGAAGAGGAATACGCGCGCTGGAACTTCGACGTGGCCAATACCGAGGTGCTGCTGAGGCATTTCGAAGAGGCCGAGGCCGAATGCGCCGCGATCCTGGCGCAAACCCATGACGATCCCAAGACTGGCAAGCGCATCGTGATGGCGCATCCGGCTTATGACCAGTGCATCAAGGCATCCCATATCTTCAACCTGCTCGATGCGCGCGGCGTGATCTCGGTGACCGAGCGGCAGGCCTATATCGGCCGGGTGCGGGCGCTGGCCAAGCAATGCGCGGATGCGTTTGTGCAGACGACCGCCGGGGGCTATGCTGCGGCCTGAGGATAACGGGGCAGGGGCAACCGCCATGGATCAGGCAACTCGCGACTCTTATGAAGAGAAGCTGCGCAAGGCGCGGCGGCGGCTGAAACGCCACGTCCGGACCGCCCAAAGCGAGGGCTTCATGACCGGGGCCGCCGCGATGCTGCGCCCGGGTGATGTGGTGATCGACTGCGGCGCCAATGTCGGCGATGTGACGGCGGTTTTGTCCGCGACCGGCGCCACCGTCCATTGCTTCGAACCCGACCCTTATGCCTTTTCCCTGCTCGAAGAGCGCTTTGGCGAGGCCACGAATGTGCATCTGCACAATCAGGCCGCCGGGGTGGCGGCGGGCAGCATCGGCCTGATGCGCGCCGAAAGCTTTGGCGAAGACCCCAGGAAGAACACGGTGATGAGCACCACACTGCCCGGAGGGCGGGGCATCAGCGCGCAAGCGGAGGATGTGATCGAGGTCGAGATGATCGACTTTCCCGCCTTTTTGTCCGGGCTGATCGCCGAACATGGCGATATCGCCATGCTCAAGATGGATATCGAAGGGGCCGAGCTGGACATCCTGGAAGCGATGGAAGAGCGCGACCTGTTCGATTCGGTCCGGGTCACGCTGGTCGAGACCCATGAACGCAAATTCCCCGATCTGCGCCCGCGCTTTCGCGCGCTGAAAGAGCGGATCGGAGAGAAATACGCCACCAGCAAGGTCAATCTCGACTGGATCTGAGATCAGGTCCGGTCGGTCAATCGGAGAAACCCATGACAGGCAAGGTCTTGGTCATTGTGCTGCTGCTTTGCGGCGCGGCTGCGGGCGCGGCGATGTACTATTTTCAGGTCTACGGCTTTTATTACGAGGTCGCGGCCAGACCGGGACAGGATGTGGCGCTGATGCCTCTGGGCGGCGATGCCCCCCGGCCCATCGCCTATGACGGATTTCAGGCCATCGACGCCGACAGCTCGCCCATTCGCTATCGCGCCTGCTTTACCACGGATCTGAGCCTTGATGCGCTGAGTGCCGCTTATGAACCTGTCGAGGCGCCAGAGCCGCTGACCGCCCCCACCTGGTTTGGCTGCTATGATGCCGCGGCCATTGATGCCGCACTGAAAGCAGGGACGGCGCGGGCCTATCTGGGGGCCAAGAACATCCATTACGGGGTGGACCGGATCGTTACGGTAACAGAGGAGGGGCGCGGCTATGTCTGGCACGTGCTCAACAATTGCGGGAAGAAGGCCTATGATGGCACCGTGGTGGGCGAGGAATGTCCGCCGCGCCCCGAAAACTGAGGCGACAGGCGCGGGCAGGTGACCGAGACGCTGCACATATCCGCCTTCATGACCGTGACCCTGGGTCTGGCAGTCTATCTGGTGGGGGTGCGCATCAACGACCGGTTGCCGTTTCTGGAACGCTTCAGCATCCCCGAGCCGGTGACCGGTGGTTTGCTGGCCTCGCTGGTGGTGCTTGGGCTGAATTCCGTGTTCGGGATCGAACTGGCCTTTGACCTGACCGGGCGCGATTTCCTGCTGGTGCTGTTCTTTACCGGGATCGGGCTGAACGCGAGGCTTGGTGATCTGATCGCGGGCGGCAAACCGCTGGCGATCCTTTTGGTGCTGACCCTGCTGACCATCCTGGCGCAGAACGTCATCGGGGTGCTGGGCGCGGTGGTGTTCGGCTTCCCGCCGCAGGCGGGGGTGCTGTTCGGCTCGGCCGCGCTGATCGGGGGGCACGGCACCGCCATCGCCTGGGCGCCCGAGGTGGCGCAGGCGACCGGCCTGGCCTCGGCTACCGAGCTGGGGGTCGCGGTGGCGACGCTGGGCCTGGTGATCGCGGCGCTGATCGGCGGCCCGATCGCCACCTATCTGGTCGAGAGCCGCAAGCTGACCCCGAACCGCCCGGACGAAGAGCTGACGGTCGGCCTGCCCAACGAGATGGACGAGGAGCCACCGCAGATCGACCACAAGTCGCTGATGCGGGTGCTCTTGACGCTGAACGTGGCGATCCTGCTGGGCTATGGCTTGCAGGAAAGCATCGAGGAGTTGGGCCTGAAACTGCCGCTTTTCGTGCCCTGCCTGCTGTCGGCCATCGTGGTCGGCAACCTGCGCACGGCGCTGTTCCCACGTGCCCTGCGCGTGTCGCGCACGCCGACGCTGGCGCTGATCTCGGAATTCGCGCTGGGCGCGTTTCTGGCGATGTCGCTGATGAGCCTGCAACTCTGGACCATCGCCGAGACCGGCCTGGCACTGGCGGTGATCATCGCCGCGCAGACGCTGTTTGCCCTGGGCTTCATCCTGCTGGTGTTGTTCCGCGCCATGGGCGGCGGTTACCGCGCGGCGGTGCTGGCGGCGGGGTTCGGTGGCTTCGCGCTGGGCGCCACGCCTACCGCGATTGCAAATATGACCGCCGTAACCAAGCGCTATGGCCCGTCGCCTCTTGCCTTTATCGTGCTCCCCCTTGTATCCGCCTTCTTTGTGGATATCGCCAATGCGGTCGTCATCCAGATGATCGTCAATTTCTAAGGACCGACCATGCCCGACCTGCTGATCGAACTGTTTTCCGAGGAAATCCCCGCCCGCATGCAGGCGCGTGCCGGTGAGGACCTGAAAAAGCGGATCACCGACGGTCTGGTCGAGGCGGGGCTGACCTATGCCTATGCCGCCGCGCTCAGCACCCCGCGCCGCCTGGTGCTGGCGGTCGAGGGGCTGCTGGACGCAAGCCCCACCCAGCGCGAAGAGCGCAAGGGCCCCAAGGTCGGCGCGCCCGAGCAGGCGGTCGAGGGCTTCCTGCGTGGCGCCGGCATCAGCCGTGACCAGCTGGAAGAGCGGGAAACGCCCAAGGGCGCGATCTATTTCGCCACCATCGAAAAGCCGGGCCGCCCGGCGGCCGCGATCGTGGCCGAGGTGCTGGAAGACACCATTCGCAATTTCCCCTGGCCCAAGTCGATGCGCTGGGGCGCGGGCTCCTTGCGCTGGGTGCGGCCCCTGCAGTCGATCCTGTGCATCCTGACCACCGAGGCCGGGGCCGAGGTGGTGCCGCTCGATATCGACGGGATCAAGGCAGGCGACAGCACCGCGGGCCACCGCTTCATGGCGCCGGCCCGGTTCTCCGTCACCTCGTTTGAGGATTATCAGGTCAAGCTGAAACGCGCCTTCGTGGTGCTGGACCCGGCAGAGCGGGCCGAGCATATCTGGAACGACGCCCAGAACATGGCCTTTGCCGCCGGGCTGGAACTGGTCGAGGACAAGGGCCTGCTGGCCGAGGTCGCGGGCCTGGTCGAGTGGCCCGTCGTGCTGATGGGCCAGATCGGGAGTGAGTTCTTGGACCTGCCAGCGGAAGTGCTGCAAACCTCGATGCGCGAGCATCAGAAGTTCTTCTCGGTCCGCAATCCGAAGACCGGCCGGATCGAACGCTTTGTCACCGTTGCCAACCGCGAGACCGCCGACAATGGCGCCACCATCCTTGCGGGCAACCAGAAGGTGCTGTCGGCGCGTCTGGCAGATGCCAAGTTCTTCTGGGACAACGATCTGCGCGCGGCGCATGCGGGCATGGATGCCTGGGTGCAGGCGCTGGAAAACGTGACCTTCCACAACAAGCTTGGGAGCCAGGGCGACCGTATCCGCCGCATCGCCGCACTGGCGCGCGAGCTGGCCCCGGTGGTGGGTGCCGAGGCGGATCAGGCCGAACAGGCCGCGACCCTTGCCAAGGCCGATCTGAGTTCCGAGATGGTCTTTGAATTTCCAGAACTTCAGGGGCTTATGGGGCGTTATTACATCGCTGCCTCAGGTCAGGACGCCGCCATCGCCGCTGTCGCGCAGGACCATTACTCGCCGCTTGGCCCCTCTGATGAGGTGCCCACCGCACCGCTTTCGGTCATCGTGGCACTGGCGGACAAGCTCGACACGCTGACAGGCTTCTGGGCCATCGACGAAAAGCCCACCGGCTCGAAAGACCCCTTCGCGCTGCGCCGCGCGGCGCTGGGCGTGATCCGGCTGGTGCTGGCCAATGACCTGCGCCTGCCGCTGGATCGGTCCATCGACGCGCAACTGCTGCGCCACAAGTACCACGCCAGCAACGGCGAGGCCGCGCTGCGCGACCTGATCGAAGAAATCGCCGATCACGGCGTCTTCGGCGCCGCCTTCGAAACGATCAAGGAGAAGCTGGGCGATGCGGGCGCGCTCGAGGCACTGGCAGGCGATGTGCCCGATCTTTCCGCTGACCTGCTCGCCTTCATCCACGACCGGCTCAAGGTCTTCCTGCGCGACGAGGGCATCCGCCACGACGTGATCGACGCCTGTATCGCGATGGCGGGCAATGATGACCTCAACCTGCTGGTCAAACGCGCCCGCGCGCTCAATACGGTGATCGCGACCGAAGATGGCGAGAACCTGGTGCAGGGCTTCAAGCGCGCCAACAACATCCTGACCCAGGCCGAGGAAAAGGACGGGGTCGAATATTCCTTTGGCGCCGATATCAAATTCGCCGAGGCCGACAGCGAAAAGGCCCTGTTCGCCGCGCTCGAACAGGCCGAGTCGAAAATCAACGTCGCGCTCAAGGCCGAGGATTTCGCCGCCGCCATGACGGCCATGGCCGCCCTTCGCGCGCCGGTGGATGCTTTCTTTGATCAGGTGCAGGTCAATTCCGACAATCAGGTGGTACGCCGCAACCGCCTGAACCTGCTCAGCCAGATCCGCAAGGTCTGCTCCAGTGTCGCCGACCTGACCCGTATCGACGGCTGAGGCATCCGACGCGCCATCCCCTTGTGGCGCGCATCGGGCCTTGTCAGGCGCTCGGTCTGCCGTGGCCCCGCTCTGCTGCTTCTTTCTGGTCACAAATACTCATAGCCCCGGCAGCCACGGGTGCTGCCTGTGCGCACATGGTGCTTGCGCCGTCTTCAAACGCCCTTATTCTGCACGCAAACGAGGGGTGCCGCAGTGCAGAATAATCCGAACACCACGCTGATCACATCAACCGCTCCGGTGGCCACCTCCACCCATGGCGGGCGGGCCAAATGCCTGCAGCGACTGGTGCGGCTCGACCTTCCGGTGCCGCGCACGGTGGCGCTGTCCTTTGGAGCGGTGCATGACATCGCGCAGGGCCAGTTGCCCGATATCGCCGCCATCGTCAGCCAGTTCGATCCGACCGCACTGCTGTGTGTACGTCCCAGTTCCGAGGACCCCGATTGGGGCGGGCCGGGCGCGGTGCTCAACATCGGCATGAACGATGCCCGCTTTGTCGAACTCAGCGACCGTATGGGGGCCGAGGCGGCGGCGGCGCTCTATCTGCGCTTCGTGCAGACCTTTGCCATTCACGTGGCCCGGCTTGACCCGGATGTCTTCGACGAGATCGAGGCCGACGGGCGCGAGGGGCTGCGCCAGTCCTTGCGCGCCTATGAGGACGAGACCGACGAGAGCTTTCCCCAGGACCCGGGCGAGCAGCTGGCCGCCGTGCTGCGCTCGATGGCGCGCGCCTGGGAGGGCACTTCGGCCCGGCTGTTGCGTCAGGCCAAGGGGGCGCCCGCCGATGCCGGGCTGGGCCTTGTGGTGCAGGAAATGATCCCCGGCCTCGGCCAGGGCGAATGCGGCTCGGGCGTGCTGCAACTGGTCGAGCCGGCCACCGGCCTGCCTCAGATCACCGGCCGCTACCTGAGTCAGAGCCAGGGCCGCGACGCGCTGGGGGCAGGGGCCGAGGCGCTCTATCTCGAAAAGGACCCGCGCGGCATCTCGCTCGAGGATGTGGCGCCCGAGGCCTTTGCCGCGCTCAAGCAGCACGCGGCGCTGATGCGCGAGAAGCTGCGCGAGGAGATGCAGGTCGAATTCGTCATCGAATCCGGGCGCGTGCACATTCTCGACGGGGTGCGAGTACCCCGCAGCGCCCGCGCGGCGCTGCGCATCGCGGTGCGGCTGGCCGAGGACGGCATCATCCCGCAGCAAGAGGCTGTGATGCGCATCGACCCGCATTCGGTCAACGAGTTGTTGCACCGCCAGGTGCACCCGCAGGCCAGGCGCGATGTGCTGACCACAGGGATCGCGGCCAGCCCGGGGGCCGCCACCGGCAAGATCGTGTTTACCGCCGCCGAGGCGCAGGCGAGTGCGGCGCGCGGCGAGCCCTGCGTGCTGGTGCGCCGCGAGACCTCGCCTGAGGATGTGCGCGGCATGCATGCCGCCGTGGCGGTGCTGACCGAACGGGGCGGCATGACCAGCCACGCGGCGGTGATCGGGCGCGGCCTGGGCCTGCCCTGTATCGTCGGCGCTTCGGATATGGAGTTCCAGACCAAGGCACGCCAGATCAAGGCGCCTGACGGGCGGGTGTTTCGCACCGGCGATATCCTGACCATCGACGGCAGCACCGGTCAGGTGCTGGCCGGCCAGCCCGAGATGATCGACGCGGCGCTGGATGACAGTTTCCAGACCCTGATGGCCTGGGCCGATGCCGAACGCGATATCGGCATCCGCGCCAATGCCGACACGCCTGCAGATGCCCAGGCCGCGCGCAATTTCGACGCGCAGGGCATCGGGCTGTGCCGGACCGAGCATATGTTCTTCGAGCCGGGCCGGTTGACGGTGATGCGCGAGATGATCTTTGCCGCCACCCCCTCGGGGCGCAAGGCGGTGCTGGAGCGGCTGCTGCCGATGCAGCGGCAGGATTTCGTGCAGCTGTTCCGTATCATGGAGGGCAAGCCGGTCTGCATTCGCCTGTTCGATCCGCCGCTGCATGAATTTCTGCCCACCACCCGCAGCGGCCAGCGCGAACTGGCCGAGGCGCTGGACCTGCCGGTCAGTGACGTGACCCGCCGGGTCGAGGCGATGAGCGAATACAACCCCATGCTGGGCCTGCGCGGCGTGCGGCTGGGGGTCACCGTGCCCGAGATCTATGACATGCAGGCCCGCGCCATCTTCGAGGCCACTCTCGAGGCCAGCCGCAAGGGCGAACCGGTGGTGCCCGAGGTGATGATCCCGCTGGTTTCGGCCAAGCGCGAGGTCGAGCTGGTCAAGGCCCGCATCGACGCGGTGGCCTCGGCCGTTGCCTCCGAGCGGGGTCAGGAATTCGACTATCGCCTGGGCGTCATGGTGGAAACCCCGCGCGCCTGCCTGCGCGCCGACGAGATCGCCGCCTGTGTTTCGTTCCTCAGCTTCGGCACCAACGACCTGACCCAGATGACCTATGGCCTGTCGCGCGACGATGCCGGGCGGTTCATGTCGGCCTATGTACGCCAGGGCGTGTTTTCCGAGGACCCGTTCCATGTGCTGGATCGGGACGGGGTGGGCGAATTGCTGAAACTGGGGGTCGAACGGGGCCGCCGGGGCCAGCCCGGGGTGACCGTTTCGGTCTGTGGTGAACATGGCGGAAACCCCGAATCAATCGCCTTTTGCCGGGCGGCGGGGTTCGACTATGTCTCTTGTTCACCCTTCCGGGTGCCAGTCGCGCGACTGGCCGCCGCGCAGCTGGCGATTTCGGATAAACTTGGTATTTCAAGCGACTAGAGTGTCAATATCTAGTGGTTTTCGGGGCGTGTATGGGTCTTGCATTTTTGCAGGCCTGCCTTCGAAATTCCTTGTAAATTTGCAAAAACTGGATCTTTGCGCCCGTCTGGAGTATGGGCTTTCTGCGCCGACTGGGGAGGAACCGGCGCGCGACGCTTGATTTGGGGTAGAAGATGAAGAGATTTGTTCTGACAGTTTTACTGTCGGCTGCTGTCACGCTGCCGGAATTCGCGTTTGCTGATCGCGGGTCCGAGGCCGTCGGTGCCGCCGAGCAGGCCGAAGCGCCCCGCAAGGGCAAGAGCTTTCGCAACTACCTCAGGGCGCTGCTGCCCAAGCCCGAGGAAGAGGCCCCGGTGACCGCGGTCGATTTCTCGCGCTCGTGGATCGACCAGCAGCCTCGCGCCGAGGGCGGCGAGCAATGGCAATGCCTGGCCGAGGCGCTGTATTTCGAAGCGCGGGGCGAGACCATCAAGGGTCAGTTCGCAGTGGCCGAGGTGATCCTGAACCGGGTCCAGAGCGAGCGCTTCCCGAACACGCCCTGCGGCGTCATCCGGCAGGGGACCGGGCGCAAGTATCAGTGCCAGTTCACCTATACCTGCGACGGGCGCAAGGAAGTCATCGCCGAGAAACAGGCCTATGAGCGGGTGGCCAAGGTCGCGCGCCTGGCCATGGACGGGGCCGCCGAGAGCCTGACAGACGGGGCCACCTATTACCACACCACCGCCGTGCGCCCCAGCTGGGCCCGCCGGTTTACCCAGACGACCAAGATCGGCGTGCACCTGTTCTATCGGCAGGGCCAGCGCACCGCGAGCAACTGAGTGACGCCGCCGCGTCGCAACCCTGCTGGCAGGGGCGCGGCGCAGGGCTATATTGCGGGCCACGAGGGAGGCCCGCGATGACATTCACCCGCCGACATGTTCTGAAGACAGCCACCGCCTGCGCGCTGATGCCACGTCTGGCTGAGGCCGCGCCGATCACGCTGACCGCCATGGAGGCCCGCCAGCAGATCGCGCCCGAAGGGTATCCCGACACCGCGATCTGGGGCTATGAGGGCGGCGCGCCGGGCCCTGAAATCCGGGTCGCGCAGGGCGGACGTCTCAGCCGCCGCCTGATCAACCGGCTGCCGCAGCCCACTGCCGTGCATTGGCACGGTATCCGCATCGACAATGCGATGGATGGCGTGCCGGGCCTGACGCAGCAGGCGGTGCCGACCGGGGGCAGTTTCGATTACGATTTCACCCTGCCGGACGCGGGCACCTATTGGTACCACTCGCACAACCGCTCGATGGAGCAGGTGGCGCGCGGGTTGCATGGCCCGCTGATCGTGGACGAGGCCAGTGCGCCCGATATCGACGGTGAGCACGTGCTGGTGCTGGATGACTGGCGGCTCGACCCGGACACGGCCGCGATCGGCGCGAATTTCGACAATGGCCACGACCTGAGCCATGCCGGGCGCATTGGCAACCTTCTGACCGTGAATGGCCGGTTCGACCCCGCCTTCAGGGCCAGACCTGCCGAGCGCCTGCGCCTGCGCCTGATCAATGCCGCCAATGCGCGGGTCTTCGAGGTCGGGCTGGACGGCATGCAGGGCTGGATCGTGGCGCTGGACGGGATGCCGCTGGAGGAACCGCTGGTGGTCAGCGGCGCCTTTCCGCTGGCCCCGGCGCAGCGGGCCGACCTGATCGTGGATATCACCGCCGAGACTGGCGCCAGTGCCAGCCTGCTCAGCATCGAGCGCGACGGCGGCTATGGGTTGTGCCGGTTCGACGTCTCGGGGCAGGGCGCGGGCGCGGCCCGCGCGGCGCCGGCGCCGCTGCCGCCCAACCCGCTGCCGGTCATCGAGGGGCTGGCCGACAGCCCGCTGCACCAGATGCGGCTGCAGGGGGGCGCGATGCGCTGGCTTGACAGCGCCCTGCTGGGCGAGACCGAGATGAGCGGGCGCGAACTGGCGCAGCTGGGCAAGTTCTGGGCGCTCGACGGCCGCGCCGACCGGTCCGCGACCCCGTTCCTGGAGGCCGCGCGCGGCAGCCTGCACCGGATCGCCTTTGTCAACGAGACCGGTTTCGATCATGGCATGCATCTGCATGGCCATCATTTCCGCCTGATCGCCCCCAATGGCGCGCTGGGTCCCTGGCGCGACACGGTGCTGGTGGCGCCGGGCGAGACCCGGCAGATCGCGCTGGTCGCCGACAATCCGGGCGACTGGCTGTTGCATTGCCACATGCTGGGCCATGCGGCGGCGGGCATGACAAGCTGGTTTCGCGTCACCTGATGCCGCATTCGAGAACTGGTATGGCGCATGTCGCCCTGCTATAGGCTGGTTAAGCGCCTATTGAGGGCAGACTGACACGACCCCGGAAAGGCCCGCCCGATGAGTTCCGAAATCCGCCTTGCCTTTGCCCATCCTTCGGAACGCTCCGAAGCGACGGCATCGCGCGGTCCTTTGGACCGTATCTCGCTGCGTGACCATGTGGTCGAGGTCGAGATCGGCGCCTTTCAGGCCGAGCGGGGCACCACCCAGCGCATCTGTTTCAACGTGGTGGTCGAGGTGATGCCGCTGACCGGCCCCATCGACGACGATGTCGACCGCATCCTGTCCTATGACCGGGTGACCGAGGCGATTGCCCGCGCCCTGGCCGAAGAGCGGCTTAACCTGCTTGAAACCCTGGCCGCGCGGGTGGCCGAGCTGATCCTGCACGAGCCCCAGGCGGTGCGTGTCTTTGTCCGCATCGAAAAGCTGGATCGCGGCCCCGGCGCGCTGGGGGTCGAAATCGTGCGCGGGCGCGACAAGCTGCATGTGGATCAGAACGAGGATCTGCGCCCGCACCCGCGCCTTGTCTACCTGTCCAACGCGGCGATCGATTCAGCGCATCTCAAGGGCTGGATCGACCAGCTGGAACATCGCGAGCGGCCGCTGATCATCTGCGTCGGCGCCTCGTCCCTGGCGGTGCCGCAGACCGGTCACGCGATGACCCAGCGGCGGATCGACCTGCTGGCCATCGAGCAGAACGCCTGGCGGCTGGCGGCGCGTGATCTGCGCTGCAAGGTGGTCTCGACCCGGACCGAGCTGGACTGGGCCATGAAGAACGGCCAGATCTGCGTCTGGGCACCCTCCAAGATCGTGCTGGACGCGGTGGATGGCCCCTCGGCCAAACCTTCCGAGGCGGTGGCACTGGCGGCCTGGTTCGCCGCTACCTTCGAGGCGGGCGAGATGCTGGTGATCGGTGCGGCCCTGCCCGAGGGGACCGAGGTGCCGCTGCGTGCGGTACCGGTGGAGCAGGCCGAGTTGTGAGCGACTACTTCCGCCCCCTGGTACAGCAGGGCGCGAAACGGCCCAGCGACGCGGTGACGCTGGCGGGCGGCGCGCTTTGGTTCACCCATGCCGAACATCTGCGCCGCGACCGGCCGGGCAGGGTGATCGCCGCCGCCGATATCCCGCCGGATCAGATGGAGCGCTTGACGGCCGGGCGCGCGGCGCTGGCCGGGCTCGACATGGGGCAGGCGCATCTGATGGGTATCCTCAACGTCACGCCCGACAGTTTCTCGGACGGAGGACGCCATTTCGGGATCGAGGCCGCCCGCCGCGTCGCGCTGGAGATGGTGGCGCAGGGGGTCAGCCTGCTGGATGTGGGGGGGGAATCGACCCGGCCTGGCGCGCTCGAAGTGCCCGCCGAGGACGAAATCCATCGTACCGCACCGGTGATCGAGGCGATCCGGGCCGAGACCGGCACCGCCATTTCGATCGACACCCGCAAGGCCAGCGTGGCCGAGGCGGCGCTGGCCGCCGGTGCCAGCCTGGTGAACGATGTGTCGGGGTTTACCTTTGACGCCGCTTTGGCGCCGCTCTGCGCCGAGACGCGAACACCGGTGTGCATCATGCATGCGCAGGGCGATCCGGCGACCATGCAGCAGGACCCGCATTACGATGATGTCCTGCTCGATGTGTATGATTTTCTGGCCGCACAGGTGGACCGGCTGGTCGCGCGGGGCATGGCGCGCGGTCAGATCGTGATCGACCCGGGTATCGGGTTCGGCAAGACGCAAGACCACAATCTGACCCTGCTGCGCAACCTGTCGCTGTTTCACGGTATCGGCTGCCCGATCCTGCTCGGGGTCTCGCGCAAGCGCTTCATCGGCACCATCGGCAAGGAACCGCGCGCGCAGGCGCGCGGGCCGGGCTCGATTTCCGTTGGTTTGGCGGGGCTTGCGCAGGGGGTCCAGATTTTGCGCGTGCATGACGTGGCCGAAACGGCACAGGCCTTGCGCCTGTGGGCCGCCGTCCGGTAAAGCTTGCTCCACAGGGGGTAAACAGAAAGTGAGGCGGTATGCGTAAGCTGTTCGGAACCGATGGGGTGCGGGGCACCGCGAATACCCATCCGATGACCGCCGAAATGGCGCTCAGGATCGGCGCGGCCGTCGGGCGCTATTTCCGGCGCGAGGCTGGCGGCGTGCATCGTGTCGTCATCGGCAAGGATACCCGCCTGTCTGGCTACATGTTCGAGAACGCGTTGACCGCGGGCCTTGCCTCGACCGGCATGAACGTGCTGCTGCTGGGGCCTGTGCCCACACCCGCCGTTGGCCTGATGACCCGTTCGATGCGCGCCGATCTGGGCGTGATGATCTCGGCCAGCCACAATTCAGCCGAGGATAACGGTATCAAGTTCTTCGGTCCCGACGGGTTCAAGCTGTCCGATCAGGCCGAGATGGAGATCGAGGAGATGGTCGCGACCGGCGTGCGGCTGGCGCAGGCGCATAATATTGGCCGTGTGCGCCGGGTGGATGATGCGCGCTTTCGCTATGGCGAGCGGGTGAAATCCTCGCTCACGCGCGGGCTGCGGCTCGACGGGCTCAAGGTGGTGGTGGATTGCGCCAACGGGGCCGCGCATCGCACCGCACCTGAAATCCTGTGGGAACTGGGTGCCGATGTGGTGCCGATTGGGACGTCGCCGGACGGTCTCAACATCAACCGTGGCTGCGGCTCGACCTGTCCGCGCACCGCGTCCGAGGCGGTGGTGGCCCATGGCGCGGATGTGGGGATCTGCCTGGACGGGGACGCCGACCGGGTCATCGTGATCGATCAACTTGGAAATGTTGCCGATGGCGACCAGATCATGGCGCTGTTGGCGGCGCGCTGGGCGGCCGAGGGCCGATTGCAGGGCGGCGCCCTGGTGGCGACCGTGATGTCGAACCTGGGGCTTGAACGGTTTCTGGGCGATCGCGGCATCGGGCTGGAGCGGACCGCGGTCGGTGATCGCTATGTGGTCGAGCGGATGCGCGAAGGTGGCTTCAACCTGGGGGGCGAGCAATCGGGCCATATCGTGATGAGCGACTTCGCCACCACGGGTGACGGGCTGATGGCGGGCTTGCATTTCCTGGGCGAGATGATGCGGTCTGGTCAGCCCTCCTCCGAGTTGGTGCGCCAGTTCGTTCCGGTCCCGCAACTGCTCAAGAACGTGCGGTTTGCAAAGGGGCAGACCCCGCTTGACGCCGCATCGGTGCAATCGGCGATAGCCGAGGCCGAGGGGGTGTTGAACGGCTCTGGGCGTCTGTTGATCCGCAAGTCGGGCACCGAACCGCTGATCCGGGTGATGGCCGAGTGTGAGGACGAGGCGCTGCTGACCAGGGCGGTCGACAGCGTGGTCGAGGCGGTGGCCGACGCGGTCCAGGCTTGAATTAAGCTGTCGCCCTGCGCATCCTGCCCCCGATCATCAGGGAGAATTCGGGATGTTTCGTTCTTTGACCACCTTTGCCTTGCTGCTTTCGGCCGGAATGGCCCAGGCCGGGATGACGGTCGATCTGCTGCCGCCCTGGGACGGCAAGAAGATTCCCAAGGGCCAGCATTGCCAGTTGCAGGGCGGCAAGGGCGCGACGCCGCCGATGCAGGTTGCGGGCATTCCTGCCGGCACGGTGATGCTGGTGGTGGAATATAACGACAAGACCTACAAACCGCTGTCCAGCAAGGGCGGGCATGGCACCATCGGCTATCCGGTCAAGGGGGCCAGCGCCAAGCTGCCCGCGGTGCCGGGCATGACCGCGAAACTGCCCGGTGGGGCTCGGGTTGTGGCCCCGGCGCGCAGCACCGGTGAATACGCCTCCAAGGGCTATTTGCCGCCCTGTTCGGGCGGGCGTGGCAACACCTATGAGGCGGTGGTGCAGGCGGTGGGTGCCGACGGCAAGGTGCTGGAGCGGGTCAAGCTGAAGATCGGCCGTTATTGACGGGTGAACAGCCGCCTGAGCGCGCCATACTGGCTGAGCCCGACCCCGCCCAGGATCAGCAAGAGCGACCAAAGCAGCACCGGCGGCAGCGGCTCTCCCAGCAGGGCCGCGCCCAGCAGGACCGACCAGATCGGCACCTGATAGTTGGTCAGGCTCATGAACACCGGCCCGGCGCTGCGGATCAGGGTGACACGCAACAGATTGGCCGCGGCCGTGGGCACCATGCCCAGGAACACGATCAGGCCCAGCGTGCGCAGATCGGTGGAGGGCGGCGGGCCTTCGGCGATCCAGGCCATCGGCAGCACCGCGACCACCCCGATCAGCAACAGCACGGTTGACAGGCCCATCGGATCGACCGCCGGCAGCCGTCGCATCAGGATCGAGGCCACCGCATAACAGGCGGTCGCCGCCAGACAGGCCAGCCGCCCGGGCAGTTCCAGCGCGGCGCCGCTGCTCTCGAACGCCTGCGCGCCCATCAACAGCGCAACCCCGGCAAAGCCGATGGCAAACCCCAGCGCGCGGCGCCAGGTCATCCGCTCGCCCGGGACAAAGAAATGCGCCAGCGGCAGCACCATCAGGGCGATCGAGGCCATCGAAACGCCGGTAAACCCGGCCGTCACATATTGCTGGCCCCAGGCGATCAGCGAGAAGGGCACCGCCGAACTGAGCAGCGCGATGATCACGAGCGAGAGACGCTCTGACCCGCTGAGCGGCGCCGAGAACAACCGCCCGCCCATCGCGCGCCAGACCAGGGTGCTGAGCAGCGCCCCGAAACAGACCCGCCCGGCGGCCAGCCAAAAGGGCGTGATCCCCTCGAGCGCCAGTTCGTTGATCAGAAAGGTCCCGCCCCAGACAAAGCCCAGCGTCGCCACCATCGCCCAGCTTTTCGCCGTTATGTCAGGGGATTGGGTCACGGGTGGCCTTTCGCTGGGATCCGCTCACTTGACCCCGCTCCGGTGCCGGGGTCAATCCGGAACGCTTCGTTCGGTAACGAAAACGGGCGCCACAGGGGCGCCCGTTTCGATGGGTCTGAACCCGGATCAGTTCTTCGACTTGTCGACCATCTTGCCGGCCGAGATCCAGGGCATCATGTCGCGCAGCTTCTGGCCGACCTGTTCGATCTGGTGCTCGTCATTGGCACGGCGCGAGGCTTTGATGGTCGGCTGGCCAACCGCGTTTTCCAGCATGAAGTCGCGGACGAACTTGCCCTGCTGGATGTCGGTCAGAACCGCCTTCATCGACGCCTTGGTCTGCTCATAGGGCAGGATGCGCGGGCCGGTGACATACTGGCCGTATTCGGCGGTGTTCGAGATCGAGTAATCCATGTTGGCGATGCCGCCTTCATAGATCAGGTCGACGATCAGCTTCACCTCGTGCAGACATTCGAAATAGGCCATTTCCGGAGCGTATCCGGCCTCGACCAGGGTCTCGAACCCGCAGCGGATCAGCTCGACCAGACCACCGCACAGCACGGCCTGCTCGCCGAACAGGTCGGTTTCGCATTCCTCGCGGAAGTTGGTCTCGATGATGCCCGAACGGCCGCCGCCGATGGCCGAGCAGTAGGACAGGCCGATTTCCAGCGCCTTGCCGGTGGCATCGGTGTGAACGGCCACCAGGCAGGGCACGCCGCCGCCCTTGGTGTATTCGCCGCGCACGGTGTGGCCGGGGCCCTTGGGCGCCATCATGATGACGTCGACGCCTTCCTTGGGCTCGATCAGGCCGAAATGCACGTTCAGGCCGTGGGCAAAGGCAATCGCCGCGCCGGGACGGATGTTGTCATGCACGTATTTCTTGTAGGTCTCGGCCTGCAGTTCGTCGGGCATGGTGAACATGATCACGTCGCACCAGGCCGCCGCTTCGGCGATGCCCATGACGGTCAGCCCTTCGCCTTCGGCTTTCTTGGCCGAGGCCGAGCCTTCGCGCAGGGCGACGACCAGGTTCTTGGCACCGCTGTCGCGCAGGTTCAGCGCGTGGGCGTGACCCTGCGAGCCATAGCCCAGGATGGCCACTTTCTTGTCCTTGATCAGGTTGATGTCGCAGTCACGATCGTAATAGACGCGCATGATGCCGGTCCTTTCTGTTTCGGTTGCCGCGTTTCTATCGGCTGTGACGCCGAGGTTCGAGAGGAATGAGGTTGAGATTTCGCCGGTTTGATGAAAGATAATTCGTCAAGTTTGGGAAATACGGAAAATTCATGCTCGATGATATCGACCGCCGCATTCTGCGCCATTATCAGGCCGACCCGAGCCTCAGCGCCGGTGAACTGGCCGAGCGCTGCCGGATCACGTCGGGCGTCTGCTGGCGGCGGATCGAAAAGATGCAGGCGGCCGGCATCATCCAGGGGCAGGAGGCGGTGATCGACTGGGCGGCGCTGGGCTTTGCGGTCGAGGTCAGCCTGCGTGTCACGCTCGACAAGACCCAGCCGCGCGCCTTTGACGATTTCATCGAGGCCGCCCGCAAGGTGCCCGAGGTCATCGAAATCCAGACCTTTCTGGGCCGGGTCGATGTGCGCCTGTCGGTGATTGCGCGGGACATGGCCCATTACCAGCAGCTGTATCGCGACCGCATCCTGACCCTGCCGCATATCGCCGATATCGAGGCGCTGATGCATATCGCGCGGCTCAAGCGGGACGAGGTGCTGCCGGTATGACGGAACTCGACGAGATCGACCGCAAGCTGCTGCGCGCGCTGGCCCAGGATGCGACCCAAAGCGCGGGTGCGCTGGGGCGCCGCTTTGGCCTGTCGCAACCCGCCACCTGGCGGCGCATCCGCAGGCTGGAGGAGGCGGGCGTGATCAAGGGCCGCCGCCTGCGCCTGAATGCCGAGGCGCTGGGATTTGGCGTCACCGTGTTTCTGGGGGTCAAGCTGGCACGCAAGGGCCGCGTCAGCCTCGAGGATTTCGAACGCGCCGTCAGCGCCATCCCCGAGGTGCAGACGGTCGAGCATGTGCTGGGCCTGTACGATTACCGCCTGCGGGTGGTGGCGCGCGATCTGAGCGATTTCGAACGCATCCTGCGGCGGCGCATCATGACCCTGCCCGGGGCGGGCGAGGTCGAGGCCAACGTACTTCTCAGCGAGGAGCGCCTGCCGGGGCCGATCGGTTAATAGGCGGTCCGAACGCGAAAGCCCGGGTGATGGGTCAGCCGGGCAAAGGTCACCGGCTGACCCTTCAGCCAGGTGGTGCGCTCCATCTGCATCACCGGCATGCCGACCGAGGTCGACAGGAACTCGGCCAGGCGGCTGTCGGCGCCGATGGCGCCAAAGGCGATCTCGGCATCGGTAAAGGGAATCGCGGTCATCAGCCATTCGGTGGGGCCGATCCGACTCAGATCCGCCTGCTCCATCGCGGGCACGGCGGCCAGGCTGACCCAACGTTCCTCCAGCTGGAAGGGCCGGTTATCGGCGTAATGCATGCACAAAAGATGCAGCACGCGGGTGCCAGGGGGTAAACCCAGTTGCGAGCTCAGCCAGGCCGGCGCGGCGATCTCCGCCCGCTCGACCAGGGCATAGCGGTAATCGCCGTTCTGCTCCTCGACCACGCGGCGGGCCAGCGAGATTTCGAAACGGGCCTGGCGCACGGGCGCCGTCTTGACCCGGGTGCCGCTCTTGCGTTTGCGCTCGACAAATCCCTGTTCGGCAAGTTCGCGCAATGCCCGGTTCACGGTGGCCCGGGCGCAGCCGAATTCCTCGGCCAGGTCCGACTCGGTCGGAAGCAATGTTCCCTGCGGCCAGATCCGGCTTTCGATCCGGCGTTTCACCTCGTCACGGACGGCATGAAAGCTGGTTCGCTTCTGCTGTTTCAAGGGTAGGTTGTCCTCTGCCTGTATTGCGTGTGTGTTTGTGCCCGCATTTAGCGGAAGCTGTAAAGGGGAGTTGATCCTAACTAGCGTCATATCTGGTTCAAGCACAGGCATATTCAATTCAACATCGCGATACCGGGAAAATCGTGGTTAACACATGTGAGACCTTGTGCCAGCTGACCGGCGTTTGATGTCGCCGCTTCGAGGTTTGTGCGGTTGGTTGACACAAATCCGGTCACGTTTGGCATCATTTTGCCGTGAGATCAGGAAGCGGGTTGGGACGGTCGCCGTTTCCGGTTCACGATTCGCCTTTGTTCGACCAAAGCCGCCTTTCGTCCATCTGGCGGCCCCCAAAGGTGACGCGCCTCTGTTTCTTCTGTTCGAAAATACCTTGGGGTCCGGGGCAAAGCCCCGGCTCCGTTCGCGCGGCCAATCGGCGCAGGACACGCGGGTGCTTTACCCGGCCCTGCAAAGGCGCCATGAAAGACGCCGGAACAAGGAGAGGAGCCCGCCATGGCCGCATTACTGGAGACTGTCGACCCCGAGGGGCTCGAGGAATTCTCGGTCGTTTTCACCGACCGTTCGCTCAATCACATGTCGTCGGTGTTCCAGCAGGTGATGCGCGACATTTCCGGGATGCTGGGCGCGGTCTATAATACCGACGCGGTCGCGGTCATTCCAGGCGGTGGCACCTATGCGATGGAGGCGGTCGCACGCCAGTTCGCCCGGGGCGCACGGGTGCTGGTGGTGCGCAACGGCTGGTTCTCGTATCGCTGGAGCCAGATCATCGAGACCGGCGGGTTGACCGCCGAAACCACGGTGATGAAGGCGCGCCGCAGCGGCAATGAAAGCACCGCGCCCTTTGCGCCGGCCCCGATTGAGGACGTGGTGACGGCTATCCGCGAGCAGAAACCCGATGTGGTCTTTGCCCCGCATGTGGAAACTGCCGCCGGGGTGATCCTGCCCGATGACTACATCACCGCCATGGCCGCCGCCGCGCATGAGGTGGGTGCGCTGATGGTGCTCGACTGTATCGCCAGCGGCTGTGTCTGGGTGGATATGAAGGCGACCGGCGTCGACGTATTGATCTCGGCCCCGCAAAAGGGTTGGAGCGCCTCGCCCTGCGCCGGACTGGTGATGCTGTCCGAGCGCGCAGAGGCGCGGCTGGCCGAGACGCAGTCGGACAGTTTCGCCATCGACCTCAAGAAATGGCGCGACATCATGAAGGCCTATGAAGGCGGCGGTCACGCCTATCACGCCACCATGCCCACCGACGCGCTGCGCGCCTTCCGCGACACCATGGCCGAAACCCGCGACTATGGGTTCGAACGGCTGCGCGAGGCGCAATGGGCGCTGGGCAACGGCGTGCGCGCGCTGCTCAGGGACAAGGGCATCGTTTCGGTCGCCGCCGACGGCTTCGGCGCTCCTGGCGTCGTGGTGAGCTATACCAGCGATCCCGATATCCAGAACGGCAAGAAATTCGCCGCGCTGGGCATGCAGATCGCCGCCGGTGTGCCGCTGCAATGTGACGAGCCGGCCGATTTCCGTACCTTCCGGCTGGGCCTGTTCGGCCTCGACAAGCTCTATGATGTCGAGGGCACGATTGCCCGGTTGAAGCGGGTGCTGGACCAGGTGCTCTGAAACGCTCCTCCGCCCTTGCGGGC